>Ga0308157_10007654_pt1 | contig 12514 bp, 11 predicted proteins | sample PhyBR1_FD_201035 | JGI IMG/M metagenome (GOLD analysis project Ga0308157, IMG submission 201035) | Phyllosphere microbial communities from UC Gill Tract Community Farm, Albany, California, United States - DLSLB.R1 | ecosystem: Host-associated > Plants > Phyllosphere > Unclassified | place: USA...
TTTCACTGCTTCCTCCACCTGAGCATCAGATAGAACGGGAGTTAAAATGAAAACAGTTTCGTAATTGTTCATAATGTTAATTAATTTTAATTAAAAATTCGAGTTGCAAAAGTACAACTTTTTTCTAAACTACAACTAATTAATATAAAAAATCCCGCCAAATATTAGCGGGATTAAATTGATTATAGAAAATTAATTATTTCTTGATCACTTTTGTAGAAGAAGTAGAGCCATCTTCCATCGTAGTAGTTACAACATAAACTCCAGAATTAAATTTAGTGAAATCAATTTTAGATGTCGCTTCATTTAAATCTTTAGTTAATAATTGCTTACCAGTTACATCAAATACTTTAACAGATTTGATTTTTCCTTGAGCCTCAATAGTGAAGATATCTTTTACTGGGTTTGGATAAGCTTTGATATTAGATTTAGAAGTTTCAGAAACTGCAAGAGTTCCAATGTTAATTGTGTAATCTTCCATTTCTCCATAAGGATTATTAGCTGCTAATGGTCCGCATTTGTAAGCATCGGTAAATGCGCTTTCTTGGGATGCTGCAACAACTACTCTCATTCTTGTATTACCTACCAAAGCTCCTGTCGGAATAGCGATGTCTTTTGTAAGTACCTGATCTAAACCTGTTCCAATGAAAGTATATTCATTAGTGTCAAAAATACCATTTTGGTTATAGTCAATCCAAACACCGACAGATTCATAAAGCCATCCATCTCCAGAAGGACCCACTTTAACAGAGAACGAAACATTAGTTCCTGTGAAAACATTAGCTGCTGCTACAGATGTAGTATAATTAGAATAGCCGGTTGTTGTATCACCACATTGTGAATCATTGTTGATTCCACCAAATGTTACATTTTGGATTACATCTCCTTCTGAACAAACAAAGTTAATTGCATTAGTACAATAGCACTCATTCACAGCTTTTTTAGTAACTGTAACAACTGCAGAAGTTGTGCTTTGAGACGTTGCCGTACAAGTTACCACAAGTCTGTAGTATGTAGTAGCTGTAATACCGCTAACGTTATATTGTGCCGCTATTTGTGCAGAACCAAGGTTAGTCCATGTGTCGTTGTCAGTTGATGACTGCCATTGATAGCTATATGCCGCCAAAGGAGAAACTGTTGCATCTAAAGTGAATGGTGTACCTGCACAAACACTTGTTGCTGATGATGTCACAGAATCTATACTTGGAGCTCCTGTACACGCAACTGCTGCAGTTATATTGATTGTATAATCTTCCACCTGTCCATAACTTGACGTACCACAAGGAGTTAGATTAGGACCTAAGGAGCTATCATGCAGTCTTACTCTCATTTTTGTTGTACCAGTTAAGGCTCCTGCAGGAATTGTTATATTACCTGTCCAAGGTGATTTTGCTGGTGTTGTGATTAATACTTGTTCACCTACATCTGTAAAATCTCCATCTTGATTAAAATCAATCCAAACAATAACTTGGTCAGAATCATAGGACGTTCCTGTGAATGAAGCAGAGAAAGGATAAGTTAAACCTTGAGTCACATTTCCTGTAACACTTGAAAAATCTTCATAACCACCAGTAGAAGTAGAATTATTGTTGATATTAGAGAAAGTTACATTACTTATTTTTTCTAAAGAAGTACTAGTAGATCCAGCAGTACAATAATTAAAAGTACTATTGGTATTAAACATAATTTCTGTACAACCTGTAGCATCTCCAATATTATTCGTAGGAACTATTTTAGCATACAAAGTTTTATTAGCAGGTAATGAAAGACTTTGTGAAGTCCCAGAAACAGTATTGTTGAATACATCTGTACCTCCAGACGTCGTTCCAATTGTTAACTTGTAACCACTAGCTCCCGTGGCTGCGGCCCATGTGACTGTTGTCAAACCAGCATTAACCGTAGCTGAACTTGTTGGGGACGTGAAATTTGTACAACCTGGAGCAACAAGTGGAAAAGTATCACTTACTATGTCATCAAAATGCAACCTAAACATATCAGTAGATGTTGCATGGAATCCTACATAAACAGAGCTCCCAATATAAGGTCTCAAATCTATAGTCATTTGAGTCCAAGTACTAGGCGCTGGCCCATTAGCAACTACTGTAGTTGTAAAAGCTGCTGCAGTGGCAGTTGTTGTAGATATACGAACATCGTAATTTTCTACATACAATGGATCCTGATTCTTGACATAATAGGTTAATCTGTCATTAACTCCTGCAGTAACATTGATCAAAGGTGTAACCAAATAATCATTGTGAGCAGTAGCACTGTAGGCTATGTACACAGAATTAGGTTGGGAAAAAGCTGATCCTGTTGAAGCTGGCCCCACCGTAAAAGTGTTAGCGTCACCACCATTGATTACACTCCAGCCAGTTGGTAAAGATGTGCTGGCGTCAAAATTTTGCGAAAACTGTGCATTCATAGAACTACACATTAAAAACGTTGCTAATAAGCCTAAGTTTTTAAGAAAGTAATTTTTCGTCATAAAAATTATTTTTTTTGATTCTCTCAAATTTAATCAAATAATTTTTAAATAGCCAAAATTTATTCATAAAAAATATAAATAATTCATAAAAAGCAATATCTTATTGAATAATTCTACGTATTCAAACTCAATGATATTCCAGATTTTTAACAATAACAACTACAATATACAAGTATTCTAAAAAGAATTAAAATTGTTATTAATTTTATTTAAAAAACTCAACTTCAATTCTTCATACAAAGAATGATGATTAATTAAAACCGAAAAATAGACGGCATTATTCCGACTAACATTGATGAAAAATCAGAGAATACTTATCAATCATTTCCAAAACTAAAGTAGCAAATGTAAAAGGTGGTGTTGTGATACCTGTAAGAAAAGCAATCCTACGAGAATTAAAAATATTTATTTATTTTCATACTCAGATTTTCAAACTTTCTGGATTATGAAGCCGAATAATATTTGTTCCTTTTCCTAATAACTTGTGATGTAAATCTAATGTTTCCTTTTCAACTTCGTTCGGTTGTTTTTCAAGTGGTTTGTAGATGAATGATTTTTTTGAAATCCCAGCTAGAATCGGTAATTTTTCAAATCCAATATAGTCAAATTCATTAATCATTTGATATTGGTCTTCAACTGTTTTACCGAAGCCGAATCCAGAGTCGAGAATAATATCTTTTATTCCTTTTTGTCTTAAAAAATTTACCTTTTCTGAGAAAAATCGATTGATTGAGATTATGATATCATCGAATTTAATTTTATCGTGCATCGAACCATAAGTCGGATTAATATGCATCAATATATAAGGTAAACCGGTTTTTGCAACTGTATCCAAAAGCTCAAAATCAAACTGTCCTGCAGAAATATCATTTACAATATCGATTCCTTCATCATAACCAAACTTTACAACTTCTGAATAAAATGTATCCAGCGAAATCAAACTTTCCGGAAATTCTTTTTTGATTAATGAAATCACATTTCCGATTCTTCTGATTTCTTCATCAGCTTTCAAATATTCAGCATTGGGACGTGTTGACTGTGCGCCAACGTCAATAATTGTCGCTCCATTTTTCAATAATTTTTCAGCGTGTTGCAAAGCTGATTTTTCATTGTTAAATTTCCCGCCATCAGAAAAAGAATCAGGCGTTAGATTCAAGATTCCCATTAGTTTGGGTTTTGACAAATCAATCAATCTGCCATTGCAATTGATTGAGAAAAATGTTGATTGATTAGAATTGGTAATAGAAAATTCCATTTGAAATTTTATAATAATGTAAAGTAAATTTGTGTGAAAAATATTTATTTAATTAGTCAAAGCATAGACAGCAAAGCTCGCCAACCAATGATCACCACCATAATTGCCTTGAAAAATAATTGGTAATGAGTTTTCAATAAATTTTTCCCGAGTCACTTCAAATTGCTTTCTGATGGAATTCTTTTCCGGTAAAGCATTGATAATATTTTTCATTGCCCAAGCTTTCGAAAACGATAATCCCACAAGATGAACTGTTTGATAATCATTAACATCACTTATAATCGGAATTTGCTCAATATTTTCCAAACTTCTTTTCTCGTAAAATTGATTAAGCCATTTTTCAAATTCTTTCTGAGGGAGAATTCTGCTCATCAACTCTGCAATTTCCAGACTTGGTGAAAAGAAATCACTTCCATCAGGTTCCAGATAAGCTGGAGTTTTAGTATTATTTAAATAAAAAATTTTAGCTTTTTCTGATAATTCTTTCTCGAATGATTGATCTCCAACTTCTCTTGCCCAATCGATTGCAAAACTCATTGCAAATGCGGTATTGGGATGAACACCAGTTCTGTTGGGATAGGTTTGTTTAGGTAAATAGGCTTTCCAAAGCCTTAGAATTTCACCTGTCAAAGGTTTTAAATTTTGATGCCAGACTTTGGCTTTTGGATGATTCCATCTTGCTAATTCTTCATCCAATTTCAAAATCCAAGCCCAACCGTAAGTTCTTTCAAAATTTTGCGCCACTTGATATTTGGTAAAATACGACGCTTCTTCTTTGATTTTTTCAGGTGAAAAAGATTCATCCAGAATAGAAATAATTTTATCTCTATTTTCTAAATCCTGAACAGTTCTCAATAATCTCAACAACATCCAATGTCCGTGCACAGAACTGTGCCAATCAAAACAACCATAAAAACTTGGATGCAATTCTTTTGGAGTAAGCATAGCGTCTTTTTCAGCATTGATGACGTGTGCGGTTTTATTGGGATACTCTTGATTGATACATTTCAGAGGCATCGAAGCAAGCCTATTGGCCATTTCTGTTGTCAGTTCCAATTTCTGTTGAGCATTGATAAAAACAGAGGATACTAGAAAAAAAGAAATGACAAATCGCATAAATAATTTTTGGAATCATAAAAATAGATAATTTTTCTGGTTGGCAATCAAAAATTAAAAACAACTAAATTTGTATCTTTGACCAATTAGACAGATTTATGCACAATACATCCGCCCAGTTTGACAACGTTATCAAGACTTGCAGAGACCTTTTTCAAAAGAAAATGAAAGATTATGGAACAGCTTGGCGCGTTCTTCGTCCAAGTTCTATCACGGACCAAATCTATATCAAGGTTAATAGAATCAGAACGTTACAAATGACGGATGTGAAAATGGTTGATGAAAGCGAGGAAGATGAATTCATTGCGATTATCAATTATTCTATTATTGGGTTGATTCAGCTGGAAAAAGGTTTTTCTGATGAACTAAATGCTAATCCTAAAGACATCATTAATCTCTACGATTCTTATGCTCAGAAAGCAAAAGAACTGATGGAACGAAAAAATCACGATTATGGCGAAGCTTGGAGAGATATGAGAATCTCGTCCATTACAGATTTGATTTATCAAAAAGTTTTGAGAACCAAGCAAATAGAAGATAATCAAGGGAAAACTTTGGTTTCGGAAGGTTTGGATGCCAACTATTTTGATATGTTGAATTATGCTGTTTTTTGTCTGATTAAATTTAAAAATTAATACCGAAAAAAATTATGAAAACAGTTTTACGCTACATTGTTGCACTTATATTCATCGCTTCCGGATTTGTAAAAGCAGTTGACTTAAAAGGGTTCTCTTTCAAGTTGGAAGAGTATTTCTCTCCAATTGTTTTCAATTTACCGTTTTTGGAAAAATATGCTTTGGCATTTTCAATCATTGTTGTTGTTCTGGAGTTGGTTTTAGGATTTATGTTATTGATGAAAATCAAGCTTAAAGAAACGCTTTATGCATTGATTGCACTTTGCGTTTTCTTCGGTTTTCTGACATTTTATTCCGCTTATTATAATGTTGTAACAGATTGCGGATGTTTTGGAGATGCTTTGAAATTTACGCCTTGGCAATCATTCTGGAAAGATATTACGCTTTTGGTTTTATTAATTATTTTAGCTGTTCTTTATAGAAAAAGAGAAGAAGATGAAGTTGTAAGATTTGGAAAATTACCCCTGTTGGGCGTTTTCGTTTTAATTATATTTTTCGTAATGTACCGAGGTGTTTTTCACGAGCCAATGATTGATTTCAGAGCGTATGCTATCGGAACCGATTTGGCTTCAGAAAAACAGAAAATTGCACAGAATCCTTCAGAGTATAAAACGTTTTATTCACTTAAAAACTCCAAAACCGGCGAAGTGAAAAAAGTGGATCAGGACGAATACATCAACAAAGAATATTGGAAAGACACCAACTGGCAAATCGAAGACGGTAAAACAACTTCTGAAATCTCGAAAAAAGGCTATGAGTCTGAAATCTCGAAATTCAAAGTAGAAGATGCTAATGGAAATCCTATTACAGACGAAATTCTGAAAGAACCAAGAGTTGTTTTAGTGTTCACTTATAAGCCAAAAGAGGCGGATTTAGAGTTAGTTAAAAAAACAGAAACTAAAGCTTTGACTGAAAAAGCAAAGGTTTACGGAATCAGCACACAACCTAATTTCTATAAACAAATCCCAAATTATCTAATGGACGAAATCGCAATCAAAACCATCGCAAGAAGCAATCCTTTTGTATTGATTTTGGAAAAAGGAAAAGTAGTTGAGAAATTGGGAGCAAAAGATTATTTAAATCAAGATTAAATTATAATAATGAGAAAATCAAATAAACCTATCGCCGGCTATCATTTGCTAATGATTTTGTCCGCTGTGGACGGTATTATCAAACCGGAAGAAGGTCTTAAAGTTCAGGAATATATGGCGGAAGAATTTCCGTTCCGTCTCAATCTGGATGATGAATTGGAAATCATTGCACAACTCACTTCAGACCAGTGGAAAGACCATTTTGAATTCCATGCAAAATGTTTTGAAGACGATTCTACAGAACAGGAAAGAAAAGACTTTATCCAGTTTGCAAAATCATTGATTAAAGCTGACAATGAAGTAAGTGATGAGGAGCATCAATTTTACACTTTGTTAAAAAATATTTGGAACTTAAATTAAAATATAATGAGAAAGAACATTGTTGCAGGAAACTGGAAAATGAACAAAACGTATGCTGAAGCACAGGAATTGATGGCTCAGCTTTTAGAATACAAAAAAAATAACACTACAAACTGCGAAGTTTATATCGCTCCGCCAGCGTTGTATCTTACAGCGGCGAAGGAAGTTTTCAAAAATGGGGAAGTAGGCGTTTTCTCTCAAGACGTTTCTGAGTATGCAAGTGGCGCTTACACAGGCGAAATTTCTGTTGATATGCTGGCTTCTGTTGATGCAGATGGAAGTTTGGTTTCGCATTCGGAAAGAAGAACTTTCCACGGAGAAACCGACAGCCACGCCAATAGAAAAATAAAAGCACTTTTGGACAAAGGTTTGACGCCAATCTATTGCAATGGCGAAAAATTAGAAGAAAGAAAAGCAGGAAGACATTTCGAAGTTGTAAAAAACCAAACAGAAACTGCTCTTTTCACACTTTCCGCTGAGGAAATCAAAAAAGTAGTCATTGCTTACGAACCAGTTTGGGCTATCGGAACCGGCGAAACAGCAACAGCAGAGCAGGCTCAGGAAGTTCACGCTTACATCAGAAGCCTGATTGCTGACAAATACGGAAAAGATGTTGCTGACGAAGTTTCTATCCTTTACGGAGGAAGTGTAAAGCCGGACAATGCTAAAGAAATCTTCTCTCAGCCAGATGTTGATGGCGGTTTGATTGGTGGTGCAGCACTTAAAATTGAAGATTTTTCAAAAATTATTGAAGGATTCAACGCTTAAAACATATATTGTCGGAGCTGATACGAAAAGTGTCAGCTTTGATTTTTAGGAGCTTAATCCCGCTTTCCACTATATCTTTTTTGTCATTGCGAACGAAGAGAAACAATCTGTTGGCAATCCAGTCATCGCAATAACAAAAAAGGATGCCGTTGCAATCGGGGCTAGGGGATTTGTTATCCAAACCAGTTTTGTCAAAAATTGAAATTTATCCATATTTTCCTTTTCTAAAATTTTAAGATTACAAAAATGAAAATCGAACATCTCGGCATCGCTGTAAAATCTTTATCAGACTCAGATGATTTATTTGCCCAACTTTTGGGAAAACCAAATTACAAACAGGAATCGGTAGAAAGAGAAGGTGTGACAACATCATTCTACGAACTTGGAGAAAGCAAAATCGAACTTTTAGAAGCTACAAACCCCGAAAGTCCAATTGCAAAATTCCTCGATAAAAAAGGAGAAGGAATCCATCACATTGCCTTTGGAGTAGAAAATATCCAAACTGAAATCGAAAGATTAAAAAAAGAAGGATTTATTTTCATATCAGAAGAACCGAAAGAAGGCGCTGATAACAAATTAGTTGTCTTTCTACACCCCAAATCAACTAATGGAGTATTGGTAGAATTGTGTCAAGAAAAACCATAAAAGGTTTGGTAGATAAAGAAATTTTGTTATTTTTGCACACACAAAATTTAACCAAATTTTGAGGTCCTATAGCTCAGTTGGTTAGAGCACCTGACTCATAATCAGGTGGTCCCTGGTTCGAGCCCAGGTGGGACCACAATAAAACCCTTGAATATGCTGATATTCAAGGGTTTATTTTTTATAGGGGGTCAAAGGGGGGCTGGAATTTATAAAGAACAGGATGAAGAAAATCGGTGAAAATTGATTTCCATTACTCTTTTGTATGTCCTAAAGTACATTCTGCAATGTAAAAACCAGCGCATTTATTGAAATATGGAAAACTCATCCCGGCTTTTCCCTCGGAGTTTACCACATTCCAACAAAGTTTTCACAACAACAGCAAACCTTTTAAAAATTAATAGATGTGTAAAATAAATACAGGTACTCAATCAACCTGCGTAAAAAAGATACAGGTTCTTAGCTGACCTGTGTAAAAGAGATAGAGGTTGGGAATTTTTCCTGCACAATAGTAACCTGAGTAAAAGAGATACAGGTGTTCGAATGACCTGCGTAAATTAGACACAGGTTCTTGGCAGACGTGTGTAAAATAATACAAGGTCAACCTGCGTAAAAAGAGGCTAGGTGTTATTTTCATCATTTGTCATCTCCCAAAACAGTTTTACAAAAATAGATATTGGTTTTTAGTTAATTACATAATAATTATGATTCTGTTTATTTTTTTTAGAGCTCTGAAATAACATTCGTTGATTTTAACGGCAAGATGTGTCTTTGTATATACAAACTTTTCAAGTTTGATATTCAAAGACTCTCTTGCCTTTTTTGCAAAAAGGGGAAAAAACTGCGGAACTTGTTTTTTGTTTTTCTTAAAATTGGTTTAAAGATTCCAAATTATTCTTATTTATTCTTTTTTAATCTCCACGTATTTCCAAATTATTCCAGATTGTTCTTATTCAATCCAACTCCCTTTAACACTATTGTTTTAAAGATTTTGATGTTCCAATTTTGCAAAAGAAATTTTATCAAAAACAAAAATGAAGAAATTATGAGAGTAAACCTTGTTACCAAAGAAGACCTTCAGGAGTTCAAAACCGAATTGCTTGAAGACATTAAAAATCTTTTTAATATCAAAATTTCAGAGCAGAAATTATGGATGCGCTCATCAGAGGTCAAAGAACTTCTGAAAATTTCTACCGGAACATTACAGAACCTTCGTGTCAGTGGAACCTTATCCTACACTCGTGTCGGCGGCACATTATATTACAATTACAAAGACATCGAGAAAATGTTAAACGGCAAAGGATAATTTATTAATAACAAAATGAATTACATAAAACATCTTACAGGTTTCTACGAAAAGGTGGCTCAGGATAATACACTTAATCCCACACACATCAGCCTCTACTTAGCATTATTCCAATTCTGGAATTTCAACCGTTTCCGAAATCCTGTCAGTATTTCACGGGATGAAGTAATGCGGATCAGTAAAATCTACTCAAAAGCCACCTATCACAAATGCCTGAAGAATCTACATTCTTCGGGCTATATTGATTATCAGCCGTCTTATAATCCGTTTACAGGAAGTCAAGTTTTTATGCTGGATTTTGCGGGGGAATTGAAGCCGACTCCTAAGCAAATAAAAATCAAAAATTAAATTTCTTCTGAATTTTCCAAGTGCAAATTAATGGCAGAGGTTATCTTACGACATTTGATGGATTATAATATGCATTATGACAATTATTTTTCAATATCAATTTTATTATTTTTAGCTATTTTAGCATTGTATGCATCTAACATTTTTTATCTTTGAGGATTAACATTAATGATACTAAATGTCAGAAGAACAAAGACGTCAGTTGCAGCAGCAACTTTGGAATATTGCCAATACCTTAAGAGGGAAAATGGACGCCGACGAATTTCGGGATTATATTTTAGGATTTATTTTCTATAAATATCTGTCCGAAAAGATTCATTTTACAGCCAATAAAATTTTATTAGATTCCGGAGAAGACATCGACTATAATGACGTTGATGAAAATACTGAAGAAGGAAAAGAAATCGTTCAGGCAATTTATGAAGAGGTTGTTGAAGATTTAGGATATTTCTTAAAACCATCAGAACTTTTCAGTAATATTGCTAAAAAAGGTCATCAAAAAGAGGAAGGTAAATCAAATTTTATCCTTGCAGAACTTTCAAAGATTCTTACTAATATTGAGCAGTCCACTTTAGGTACTGATAGTGAAGACGATTTTGACAATCTTTTTGAAGATTTGGATTTGACGTCTTCCAAATTAGGAAAAACAGAAGATGAGAAAAATACGTTGATTTCAAAAGTGTTGTATCATTTGGATGATATTGATTTTAATCTTTCTGATACCAATGCCGATGTTTTAGGAGACGCTTACGAATATCTGATTTCACAATTTGCCAGTGGTGCAGGTAAGAAAGCGGGGGAATTCTACACACCTCAGCAAGTTTCTACCATTTTAGCAAGAATTGTTACCAGCCGAAAATCTCAACTAAAATCCGTATATGATCCCACGTGCGGTAGCGGATCCTTGTTGTTGCGTGTTGCCCGTGAAGCAAAAGTAAGTGATTTCTATGGTCAGGAAATGAACCGAACTACTTACAACTTAGCGCGAATGAATATGATTCTACACGGTGTCAATTATAGTAATTTCGATATCAAGCAGGAAGATACGCTTGAGAAACCCCAACACCTTGATAAAACTTTTGATGCTATTGTTGCTAATCCGCCCTTTTCTGCGAATTGGAGTAGCAATGAACTTTTATTGTTAGATGAGCGTTTCTCACAATATGGAAAATTAGCTCCGGCTTCCAAAGCTGATTTCGCTTTTATCCAGCATATGATTCATCATTTGGATGAGAACGGAATTATGGCAGTTGTAATGCCTCACGGTGTTTTGTTCCGTGGTGCGGCGGAATTGGTTATTCGTAAATATCTTATTAAAGAGAAAAATTATCTGGATGCTGTAATCGGTTTACCTGCCAATATTTTCTTTGGTACCAGCATTCCTACTTGTATATTGGTTTTCAAGAAATGCCGAGAGCAAGATGAAGATGTTCTGTTCGTGGATGCCAGCAAAGAATTTGAAAAGCAAAAAAATCAAAATATCTTGCTTCCAAAACATATCAATAAAATTGTTGATATGTACCAAGAAAGAAAAACGGAAGATAAATTCTCTCATCTCGCTACTTTGCAGGAGATTGCCGAAAATGATTACAACCTGAATATCCCTCGTTATGTAGATACTTTTGAGGAAGAAGAAGAAATTGACATCCAAGCGGTAATGGCAGAAATCAAAGTTTTGGAAGCCAAACGTGTCGAACTCGATAGTGAAATTGAAGTTTATTTAAAAGAATTAGGATTAGTAAGTTAAATTTTTTTTGACTTTAGAATATCCTTAATTTTTATAGCAGTAACAATAAATTATCAAGATGACAGAAAAAAATAAAAGTATCAGAAATTTTCCAACTTTGCGATTTCAGGGGTTTGAGGGAGAGTGGGAATCTAATAAATTAGGTAATTTATTGGAATTTAAAAATGGGATTAATGCATCAAAAGAGCAATATGGAAAAGGAGTTAAATTTATAAATGTTTTAGATATTTTAAATAATGATTTTATTACTTATGAAAACATTGTTGGAAAAGTAGATGTTGATAAAACCATAATCGAAAAATTTTCTGTTCAATATGGCGATGTACTTTTTCAAAGAAGTTCAGAAACTAGGGAAGAGGTTGGAACAGCAAATGTTTATCTTGATAAAGAAAATAATGCCACATTTGGTGGATTCGTAATTAGAGGAAAAAAGATTGGTAATTATAATCCGATTTTTTTCAACAAACTTCTAAAAACTAGTTCTGCAAGAGATAGTATAACATCAAAATCCGGAGGAAGTACAAGATTTAATGTTGGACAAGAAATTCTCAGCTCAATAGTTTTATATTTTCCTTCGCTTACCGAACAAGATAAGATTGCTGATTTTTTATCTCTAGTAGATAATAGAATTTCAACCCAAAAGAAAATAATTTCTCATTTAGAAACCTTAATGAAAAATTCTCAAGAAAATATTTTTAATCAAAAATTGAAACTTAAAAAAGAAAATGGAAGTAATTTTCCAGAATGGAAAATTAAAAAAT
>Ga0308157_10007655_pt1 | contig 12514 bp, 11 predicted proteins | sample PhyBR1_FD_201035 | JGI IMG/M metagenome (GOLD analysis project Ga0308157, IMG submission 201035) | Phyllosphere microbial communities from UC Gill Tract Community Farm, Albany, California, United States - DLSLB.R1 | ecosystem: Host-associated > Plants > Phyllosphere > Unclassified | place: USA...
CAAATGTATTACTTTGTGGGTCATCAACGCTATATTCTTGCTGCCAGGCGAAAGCACCTTGTGAATAAATACAACTCGCAAAAATCGCCGCTCCGCTTAGGATGCGGCAGCCACTACCTAAAGTTGTCATCATTATGCGACTCCATAAAGAGCCAAATTCCGGCATTTTTTATTTTTTGTGCCTGAGTGTAGGGTAATTACCCAAAATAATTCGAGTTGCAAAAAGGCGGCAAGCGGGAGTCCCCAGGCGCTTACATGAGTAAATGACGGGGGAGAACGAGAGCAGCTAACGCATCTGCAACTGGAATTAAGACGGGTATGACCCTGAATAAACTATTGTCTCGATATAACTCAGACGTCAAGTAGGGTTATACAAAAAGAAGGATATTTTATGCAGCGTTGTGGATGGGTGACCCAGGACCCACTTTATCTGGAATATCACGATAACGAGTGGGGCGTCACACAAAAAGACGGGCAAAAACTGTTTGAGATGATCTGCCTTGAAGGACAACAGGCCGGGCTTTCCTGGATTACGGTGCTGAAAAAGCGCGAAAACTATCGCCGTTGTTTTCACCAATTTGACCCGGTTGCCGTCGCCAGGATGCAACCAGACGAGGTTGAGGTTCTGCTTCAGGATACGGGCATTATTCGCCATCGCGGCAAAATTGACGCCATTATTAATAACGCCAAAGCCTACCTTGCTATGGAAGCCAACGGCGAACCCTTCTCTGAATTCGTCTGGTCGTTTGTCAATCATACGCCGCAGGTAACGCAGGCCGCCGTCATGAGCGATATACCCAGTACCACGCCTGTGTCGGATGCGCTGTCAAAGGCGCTTAAAAAACGTGGTTTTAAATTTGTCGGTTCCACCACATGCTATTCATTTATGCAGGCCTGCGGACTGGTCAACGACCATATCACCTGTTGCATCAGTCATCCGGGGAATCAGAGATGATCCGCGACGTTCAGCCCGCCGATCTGCCTGCGCTGCTCGATCTATGGCTCGACAGCACAACAGCCGCGCACCCGTTTATCGATCCGGAGTACTGGCGGCAAAGTTTGCCCATCGTGCGCGACAGTTACCTGCCGGGCGCCCGCACCTGGGTCTATGTTGAAGGCCAATGCTTACTCGGATTTATCAGCGTGATGAATGCGTCATTTGTCGGCGCTTTGTTTGTGGCGCAGCATGCGACCGGGCGCGGCATCGGTCATGCCTTGCTCAGCGAAGCTAAGCGGCATTTCGCCGCGTTAAGTCTTGAGGTGTATCAGAAAAATACCGCTGCGGTGGCTTTCTATCACCGCAACGGTTTTCGTATTGAAGACAGCGCCTGGCAGGAAGAGACCCAGCATCCCACCTGGATTATGCACTGGCAGGCGGATCAAATGCCGTCACAGTAAGTGGCGGCCCCTGGTATTTCTCCACCCACGCCAGGGCGGTGTTGCCCGCGCAGCCATTACCCAATTGGGAAGTGGGCATATCTTTGGTGAGCACGTTGACTGCGCCATGCTTGCACACGCCGCCTGCCTGTTTATCCAGATCGGGCCAGGCCCCCTCATGCAGGCAGATAACGCCAGGCTTAATCCCGTCATCCACCACCGCGCCCGCGAGCACCTGACCACGACCGTTCCATACCCGCACCACATCGCCGGTTGCAATGCCTCGCGTCTGCGCATCTGTCGGATGAAGCGTCAGCGGCTCGCGCCCGGCCACCGCATACTGCTCGCGTAACTGCGCGTAGTTAAGCTGGCTGTGTAACCGATGCGCCGGATGGGCGGAAAGCAGTTGCAACTGGCCCGGTTCGGCATTGCCGTGCCATTCGTCCGGCGCAAGCCAACTCGGATGCCCCGGGCAGTCGGCATAGCCGTAATCCGCAATACGCTGCGAAAAGATTTCGATTTTACCGCTCGCGGTTTTCAACGGATGAGCCGCCGGATCGGCGCGAAACGCCGCAAACCGAATGAACTCGGCATTCTGCGGGCTTTCCGGCATTTCGATAAGCTGGTTTGCCTCCCAGAATGCCTCAAATGGCGGCAGCGTTACCTGCTGGGCCGCGCCGCGCTGTTGCGCCATGGCATAAAACTCGGCCAGCCATTCAAGCTCGCTTTTTCCTTCAGTGAAACGCTCGCCGCCGCCGGATTCCCAACGTTCGCTCAGTGCGGCGAACACGTCAAAATCATTACGCGCTTCATACTGCGGGGCGACAACCTGCTTCATCGGCACCAGGTGCTGATTGCTGTAATCCCCGGTCATGGTCAGATCGTTGCGCTCAAACGAGGTGGTAATGGGCAGCACAATATCGGCATGCTTCGCCGCGGCGGTCCAGAAGCACTCGGAAATCACCACCAGCTCCGGTTTTTGCCAGGCCTTAATCAGGCGGTTCGTGTCCTGATGATGGGTAAAGTTGCCGCCGCCCGCCCACCAGATAAAGCGGATATCCGGGAAACGCCGTGCCTCGCCGTTATGCTGATAAACCTCACCGGGGCGCTCCAGCGCTTCCACAATACGCGCCACCGGGATCTTCTCCACCGCGTCGATACCGTTTTTGACCGAACCCTGCATGGAACCCAGTACCGCCGCGCGGCGCGTCGGGTTGCCGCCATTGGCGAAGTGATAGGAAAGCCCGAATCCGCCGCCTGGCGTGCCGATTTGACCAAGCATCGCGGCAAGCGTCACCAGCATCCAGTGCTTCTGTTCGCCATATTGCTGGCGCTGCATGCCCCATCCCGCCATTAGCATGGTGCGGTTCTGGCTGAATACCTGCGCCAGTTCGCGCAGGGTGTGCGCCGGTACGCCGCAAATGGGGGCGGCCCACTCGGCGGATTTCACGACGCCGTCCTGTTCACCGGTCAAATACGCGGCGAAGCGGTCGAACCCTTCGGTACAGCGCGCCAGGAATGCGCTGTCGTGCCAGCCGTTTTCCAAAAGCGTATGGGCAATGCCCATCATCATCGCCACATCGGTGCCCATGTGCGGCGCAATCCACTCCATGCTGTCACCAAAGAAGGCAACGGTTTCCGATCGCATCGGATCGATGCAGATCAGCCGTTTGCCGCTGTTTTTCAGCGCCTCAAAATAGCCGATGCCCTGCTCGTCGCTGGCGTTCCAGGCGATTTTCAAGGTATTGAGCGGGTTTGCGCTCCAGAGCACCACCACATCGCTGTGCTCAAGGATAAGCGGCCAACTGGTCTGCTGCTGGTAAACCTCATTACCTCCCACCACGTAAGGCATAATCGCCTGCGCAGCGCCGGTAGAGTAATCTCCGATATGCCCGGTGTAGCCCCCGGCGAGGCTCATATAACGCTGCAACAACGTCGCGGCTTTGTGCAGCACGCCGTTGGAGCGCCAGCCGTAAGAGCCAGCGAAAATCGCCGTCGGCCCCCAGGTTTCGCGAATGCGGCGATGCTGTGCGTCAATCAACGTCAGCGCCTCATCCCAACTGATACGCACATACTCGTCGTCGCCGCGCACGCCTTCAGGACGTTGCGGGTTTGCCAGAAAACCTTTACGCGCCATCGGATAGCGCACCCGGGTTTTACTGTGCACCTGATCGGGAACGGCGGTTTGTAGTGAGTTGTGATGCGGCGTATTAAGCGCGCTTTTGGATGAGAAGACGGTTTTTCCGTCGGTTTCTACCCGCATCGGCCCCCAATGGGCGGCGGTTAACACGGATGTGGTATGCGATGAATTGGCCAAAGCAGCTCCTGGCGGTATTTGCAGGTCAAAATCGGGGTTCTGGCGACCCCATCGTTACTTTCGCTGACAAAATCAGACGACTTCCCAAAATTTTCTAACTATTCGCAGGTCATAATCAACCGCCACGCACGGTTGTGGCAACGAAATAAATCATTGGGATTTGATAATGAAAAAACGCGTAATGGTTCTTGCCGCTGTAGTAAGCGGCGCACTGGCAGTTTCTGGCTGTACCACTAATCCTTATACCGGCGAGCGTGAAGCCGGAAGTTCCGGCATCGGCGCCGGTATCGGATCCTTAGTCGGCGCGGGCGTCGGCGCACTGTCTTCCTCGAAAAAAGATCGCGGCAAAGGCGCGTTGATTGGCGCGGCGGCTGGTGCGGCGCTGGGCGGCGGCGTCGGGTATTACATGGATGTGCAGGAAGCCAAACTGCGCGAAAAAATGCAGGGAACCGGCGTTAGCGTGACGCGAAATGGCGATAACATCGTGCTTAACATGCCCAATAACGTCACCTTCGACAGCAACCAGGCCAACCTGAAACCGGCAGGCGCAAATACCCTTACCGGCGTGGCGATGGTGTTGAAAGAGTATCCAAAAACCGCCGTTAACGTGCTTGGCTACACCGACAGCACCGGCAGCAACGATCTGAATATGCGCCTCTCGCAGCAGCGTGCAGACTCGGTCGGTAGCGCACTTATCACCCAGGGCGTGGCGGCAAACCGCATCCAGACCCGCGGTATGGGGCCGGCAAATCCTATTGCCAGCAACAGCACCGCCGATGGCAAAGCGCAAAACCGCCGGGTGGAGATAACCCTCAGCCCGCTTCAGTAAACCGCTGCGCTGGCGCGTCCGGCGCGAAAAGTGTGATACTGTTGCCTCCCCTTGCCTCCCTCCACGGGAGGCAAACAGGGATTGTCAGTCCAAACGGCACAGGGGCAACGATGACACGATCCACGACGCGCGCAACCATCAGCGATGTGGCAAAAGCGGCGAAAACCGGTAAAACCAGCGTCTCACGCTACTTAAATGGCGAAAAGCATCTGCTTTCCGATGATTTACTGGCGCGCATCGAACAGGCCATCGCCACCCTTGATTATCATCCCAGCCAGATGGCGCGCGGACTAAAACGCGGTCGTACCCGGTTAATTGGGCTGATTATCGCCGACATCACCAATCCTTACTCCGTCCACGTCTTAAGCGGCATCGAAGCCGCCTGCCGCGATAAAGGCTTTACGCCGCTGGTGTGTAATACCAATAACGAAGTGGACCAGGAGCTGCATTATCTGGATTTGCTGCGCAGTTATCAGGTCGAAGGCATCGTGGTAAACGCCGTGGGGATGCGTGAAGAAGGGCTTAATCGCCTGCAACAATCTTCGCTGCCAATGGTGCTGATTGACCGCAAAATTCCCGATTTTGCCTGCGATGTGGTGGGTCTGGATAACACTCAGGCAGCCACGACCGCCACCGAACACCTGATCGATCAGGGCTTTGAAGCGCTGCTGTTTTTGAGCGAACCGCTGGGCACGGTGAATACCCGCCGCGAGCGTTTACAGGCATTTGAACATACCGCGCAGCGCTACCGCGGCATTGTGGCCCAGAACGCTGAAATCCCCCTGCACGAAGCTGAAAAACTCGATATCACCCTGCGTCAGTTTCACCAGACCTGGCGCGGGATGCGCAAAGCGGTTATTTCGGCGAATGGCGCCCTCACGCTACAGGTAGCCCGCTCGCTTAAGCGTATCGGCCTGCACTGGGGAAGCGACATCGGCCTGCTCGGTTTTGATGAGCTGGAATGGGCTGAACTTGCAGGCGTCGGTATTACTACCTTAAAACAGCCCACCTGGCAAATCGGTTACGCTGCGCTTGAGCAGGTGGTGCGCCGCATTGAAGGCGTCAGCGACACCGTTCGCGAACAGGTATTTTCCGGCGAGCTTATCGTTCGCGGCTCCACGTCCCGTTAATTTGCTTCGTGATGGCGATCATAAATTCGTCATGCCTGGCTTTTCTTTGGAACCGGTTCCATCTAGCGTATTCCTGTAGATGAAAAAAACATCGCTAAGGAATAACCATGAAAAACGCGATTATTGTTGTCACTGCGGCCTACGGGAACGCGCACGTGACCGCCATGGGCGGCCAGCAGGCGGTATTGCCGATTATTGCCGCCGCAGGCGCGGACGGCGTAGAGATCCGCCGGGAATTACTAACGGAGCAGGAGCTGAACGCCCTTCCGACGCTTGCCGCCGCTATCGCGTCTCACTCTCTTTTTGCCTGCTACTCCGCGCCACAAGCGCTGTTTAACGATGATGGCGCGCTCAACCCGGCGCTTCCCGCCCTGCTGGAAGAAGCGCATTCGCTGAATGCGCGCTGGCTGAAAGTCTCGCTCGGCAACTTCCAGTCTAATCACGCAGCCGCCGCGCTACACGACCTGTTAAATGCTTCGCCCGTGGCGCTGGTGGTGGAAAACGACCAAACACGCTTCGGAAAACTTGCTCCCATGCAGCGCTTTCAGGCGGCCGTGGCGGTAATGAAACTGCCCGTCACGCTGACCTTTGATATGGCAAACTGGCTGTGGGTAGGCGAATCGCCAGAAACCGCCGCCAGTAAGCTCGCTCCTCTGGTGAGCTATATTCATGTAAAAGCCGCCCAACAGGTTGACACTCATTACCGCGCAGTGGCGCTAGATGATGCCGAACCACGCTGGCCGGAGCTGCTGCGCCAGTTACCGGGCGATGCGCCGCGCGGGATTGAGTTCCCGCTGGAAGGCGCCGACCTGACGGCCGTGACCCGTCATTACGTTAATCTGTTACGCGAGGTTTAAGCGATGTCTGACTCTCTGGATATCATCACCATTGGCGAAGCCATGGCCATGTTCGTCGCCACTGAAACCGGCCCGCTGGAAAACGTCGAGCATTTTATTAAGCGCGTCGCGGGTGCGGAGCTGAACGTGGCGACGGGGCTTGCCCGGCTCGGTTTCAACGTCGGTTGGGTTAGCCGCGTCGGCAACGACTCTCATGGCCGCTACGTCCTGGAATGCCTGAAGCGTGAAGGTATCGATACTCGCGGGGTGACCACGGACGACCGTTATCCCACCGGCTTTCAGTTGAAATCTAAAGCCGAAAATGGAACCGATCCCATTGTGGAGTATTTCCGCAAAGGCTCGGCGGCCAGCCATCTGTCCGTTGAAGATGCGGAATATACCGGCTTTAACACGGCGCGACATTTACACCTGAGCGGCGTCGCGGCGGCGCTCTCCGACAGTTCGCTGGCGTTGCTGAACCATGCGGCAGCACGTTTTCGCAGCCAGGGCAAAACCCTCTCCTTCGATCCGAATCTGCGCCCGGTGTTATGGAAAAGCGAAGCAGTGATGGTGGAGCAGCTCAACAAACTGGCGTTTCAGGCCAACTGGGTGCTGCCGGGTATTAAGGAAGGCGAAATTCTCACCGGCTTTCGCCAGCCTGAAGCGATCGCTGATTTTTATCTCGACCACGGCGTTGACTGCGTGGCTATCAAAACCGGCGCACAAGGCGCCTGGTTTAAAACGGCGCAAGGTGAGCAAGGGAGCGTGGCTGCCTGCAACGTCAAGAATGTAGTGGACACCGTGGGCGCGGGCGACGGGTTTGCCGTCGGCGTGATAAGCGGCTTACTGGATGGATTATCGATTCGCGACGCGGTACGCCGGGGCAACACCATTGGCGCACTGGCGATTCAGGTGCAAGGGGACAGCGAAGGGTTACCCACCCGCGCTGAACTGGCCGCATGCGAACCAACGCTTTGTATGTAAACGACTGATATGACAGACCCGTTAAGCGTCTTGCTGTAGCCCGTCAGGCCTGGAAAGCGCACAGTCATCGAGCGTACTACACGTACGCGAAGAAACTACACGCTACCGGCTTCAGACGTCACATCACATCGCTTAATGCGTCTGGCGTAAATGCTGCATCTGCCTTTTACCCTACATAAAACGCGGTGCATAACCCGAACCTCTGAGGGATGCTTATGAAAAGCCCAACTAATGCGCCAAAACGCTGGCTGTATATCATGCCGATTATCTTCATCACTTACAGTCTGGCGTACCTTGATCGAGCCAACTTTAGCTTTGCGTCTGCGGCGGGAATTAACGAGGATCTCGGCATTACCAAAGGCGTTTCCTCGCTGCTGGGCGCGCTGTTCTTCCTCGGCTATTTCTTCTTCCAGATCCCAGGCGCGATGTACGCCGAACGTCGCAGCGTACGTAAACTCATTTTTATCTGCCTGATTTTATGGGGTGGCTGCGCCTCGCTGACCGGCATGGTGAGCAATATCCCGATGCTTGCGGCCATTCGTTTTATTCTTGGTGTGGTGGAAGCGGCAGTCATGCCCGCGATGCTGATTTACATCAGTAACTGGTTTACCAAATCGGAACGGTCGCGCGCTAATACCTTCCTTATTCTCGGTAACCCCGTGACGGTGTTGTGGATGTCGGTGGTATCCGGCTATCTGATCCAGTCTTTCGGCTGGCGCGAGATGTTTATTATCGAAGGGGTTCCGGCGATTATCTGGGCCTTCTGCTGGTGGGTACTGGTAAAAGACAAACCAAATCAGGTGAGCTGGCTGGCAGATAACGAAAAGGCCGCCCTGCAAGCGCAACTGGAAGAAGAGCAGAGAGGCATCAAAGCGGTACGCAATTACGGCGAGGCGTTCCGCTCCCGTAACGTGATCCTGCTGTGTATGCAGTATTTCTGCTGGAGTATCGGGGTTTATGGCTTCGTACTGTGGCTGCCGTCGATTATCCGTAACGCCAGTGAAAACATGGGCATGGTGGAACTGGGCTGGCTTTCGTCGGTTCCGTATCTGGCGGCGACTATCGCGATGATTGTGGTCTCATGGGGGTCGGACAAAATGCAGAACCGTAAACTGTTCGTCTGGCCGCTGCTGCTGATTGGCGCGTTCGCCTTTATCGGCTCCTGGGCCGTCGGCGCGAATCACTTCTGGCTCTCCTACACCCTGCTGGTAGTCGCCGGTGCCGCAATGTACGCGCCGTATGGCCCGTTCTTTGCGATTATCCCGGAAATGCTGCCGAAAAACGTGGCGGGCGGCGCGATGGCGTTGATTAACAGTATGGGCGCGCTGGGCTCGTTTATCGGTTCCTGGGTCGTGGGCTATCTGAACGGCGCGACCGGCAGCCCGTCCGCGTCCTACATTTTTATGGGTGTGGCGCTTTTCGCCTCAGTGTGGCTTACTTTGATTGTTAAGCCTGCTAATCAACAAAAACTTCCGGCAGGCGCACGCCATGCTTAAAGGCTGCGGGCGGCGACAGGCCGCCCGTTTTGCCATCACCTGACACGTTCCACGGAGAGAGTGAATGAAGCCGTCTGTAATCCTCTATAAATCCTTACCCGACGATCTGCTGGCCCGCCTGCAAAGCCATTTTGAGGTCACCCAGCTCGACAGCATTGATGCGCAAAGCCAGGCCCGTCATTCGGAACTGTTCGCCAACGCGGAGGGGTTACTGGGCTCCAGCCAGAACGTCGATGCCGCGCTGCTTGAAAAAATGCCGCGCTTACGCGCCGCCTCTACCATTTCAGTGGGTTATGACAATTTTGACGTTGACGCGCTGACGGCCCGCAACGTGGTGCTGATGCATACGCCAACCGTTCTGACCGAAACCGTGGCGGACACCATGATGACGCTGGTGCTCGCCACGGCGCGCCGCGCGGTGGAAGTGGCGGAACGCGTTAAAAAAGGCGAATGGCAGGCAAGCATTGGTCCGGACTGGTTTGGTATTGATGTTCACCACAAAACTATGGGCATTATCGGTATGGGCCGCATTGGCCTGGCGTTGGCGCAGCGCGCGCATTTCGGCTTTTCCATGCCGATTTTGTATAACGCGCGCCGCCACCACACCGAAGCCGAAGAACGCTTTAACGCGCGCTATTGCGACATCGATACCCTGCTGGCGGAAGCCGATTTCGTCTGCCTGGTACTGCCGCTGACCGACGAGACGCACCACCTGATTGGTGAGAAACAGTTCAAAACCATGAAATCTTCCGCCGTCTTCATCAACGCGGGCCGTGGCCCGGTGGTGGATGAAAAGGCGCTGATCGCCGCGCTAAAAGCCGGTGAAATCCACGCGGCGGGCCTTGATGTGTTTGAACAAGAACCTCTGCCGACAGATTCCGAACTGTTGAGGATGCCAAACGTCGTCGCGCTGCCGCATATCGGGTCTGCAACCCATGAAACCCGCTACAATATGGCGGCCTGTGCGGTGGATAATCTCATCGACGCGTTAAAGGGCAACGTGGAGAAAAACTGCGTTAACCCGCAAGTGCTTAACGGCTAATGCTTGTTTAAGCCGCTTTCCACATCAGGTGAAAGCGGCTTCGCGCGCGGCGATTGGCACATAAAACCGGCCCAGAGCATCAACAGCCCGTAGAGCGCAACTGGCAGTAAAAAGCTGAACCGCAGCGTGACGGCGCTTATTAAAATCCCCTGTACCCACGGCAATACCGCGCCGCCAATGCCCGCCATGATCGCCAGCGCCGAGGCCAGCCCGGCCTGATGCCGCGCATCTTTAAGCAATTCGCTAAAAATCACCGGATAAAGAATGGCGTTCGCAAGCCCGGTAATCAGCAACAGCCCACCGCCAGCAACGTTATTCAGCATCACCGCCGCCAGCACCAACAGCATGGCGCTCCAGGTCATACACAGCGCCGCCATCCGCACATGAATACGAGACGCAAGGGCGCTAAATACAAATCGTCCGACCAGCGCGCCGCCCCAGTAAATCGCCATTAACGACATAGCCTGGTCGATGCGCTTACCGCCGGTTTGCACCCACCAGCTCGCGGTGCTGGTAGCAAGCGACACCTCAACGCCGACATAAATAAACAGCGCAAGGAGATGGAAAACCATGCGTTTGCCTTCAAACAGCGCGCGAAAGCTGGGGGTGGCGACACGCACCGTGGCATCGGGCAGACGGGTGGCTTTAGCCAGCATGATAATCAGCACCGCAAATAGCGCCAGCGCCGCCCATAGCCAGCGCAGCGGCTCCTGATGCAGCGCGCTGTTAATGGGAAAGTTCGCCAGCAGTACCGCCACGGCTAAAGGCGCGAGGGTGGTTCCCAGCGAATTCAGCGCCGACGCCAGCGACAACAGACCGACCTGACGCGACGGCCCGCTTAAGGCTGCCAGATAGGGGTTTGTTACCACCTGTAGCGCGGCAACGCCCGACGCCATGACAAATACCGCGCACTGGCTTAAACGAAAGCGATACATCACCAGACCGACAGCCAACAACAGCGCCCCCCCCGCCGTTAATAACAGGGCTGTATATAACAGGCGCCGATAACCCCAGCGGGATAACAACCATCCGCAGGGAAGGCAGGTTAAAAACGGCGCCAGATAAAACAGCGTGTTCATGCTGATAGCCTGTTGCCAGGTTAACCGGAAATAATCCAGAAAATAAAGCGGTAAAGTGCTGTTGATTGCGGTTATGGCTCCCCATAAAAAGAAAACCATAATTAACACCCCTGTCGTTCTCGCCATATGACGTTATTTCCTTTCATCGTTATGCCCCACCGCCGCGTCCTGTGATACAGTTTTCTGAATAAACGGGAGCGCATAATGGACATTCAAAATTTATTCCGTGATATTAAATTCACCCGAACTGAATTACTGGTACTGAATTACATTCAGGAAAACCCTGAGTTATGCCTGAAAGAAGGCGTGCGCAGCGTAGCGGAGAAATGCTATAGCAATCCGTCAACGCTGGTCCGGCTCGCTAAAAAACTAAAATTTAGCGGCTGGCTGGAAATGGTTTATTTCATCAAATTTAATATTACGATGCCGCGACGAGATGTGACTAACGATGTCGATTTTATGAATATCCAGCCCGTCGAGTCGCTGGATAACCTGCTTCGGGGCCTGAGTCGGGAAAAAATCCTTATTCATGGCAGCGGCTTTTCTCAGCTCATCGCGCAATATATCTATAATAAATTCCTGGTGACGGGCGTGAATGCCAGCCTGGCGCTGTGGCCTGATTATGAGATTCTCGAACAAAAAACCGCAGCCAAATTTGATTCTATCTGGATAATATCCAAATCCGGGCGCAGTAGCTCTGCATTAAACTGGCTAAAGGCGCTGGAAAATAAAAATATCAATATCGTCTGTTTTACCGGGGATTATCAAAGCCCGCTGGCCACCCAGGCCAATACCGCATTTATTATTCACGACCCACAAAAATATGATGATGATATTTACTGGTCTAACCCCTTTTTCGGCTACTGCATTTTAGGTTTTGAGCATTTGCTAAAGCTGTGGTTTAACCAGCAAAAATAACGGGGCGCTGTGCCTGCCCATCACGCGAAGCCGGTTGCTGCTGTCACCCCGGCCAGGCTGACAACGTACACGCAGTGCGTGTACGTTGCGCTGGCCCAGAGACGCGGCACGCCTCATTCGTTATGGCAGGCACTCGCTATTTTACTCAGGCGTGCTTTGGTTCATCGATATACGCATGCACCAGTTTTTCCGCCAGGCTCCACGACCCAATTAACGGGTGCGCCATGAGCGCCCGCACCGCCAGGCTGCGATCGCCGGTGAGAATGGCCTCAACGCCCAGCCGCTCGTACTCTTTCACACAGGAAATCATGTTCTTTTGCGCCTGCGGCACATAGGCTGGCGTGACCGGTTTAAGCCCGTCTTTGCTCAGGTCGCAACTGATTTCAATCACATCATCCGGGCGCAGAAAGTCCAGCGTGCCGTTATTGGGGATTGAAACCACGATGCGTTTGGTTTCCTGGCTGTTTACCGCTTCGAGAATATCCAGCGCTACGCCCGCATAGCCG
>Ga0308157_10007656_pt1 | contig 12512 bp, 8 predicted proteins | sample PhyBR1_FD_201035 | JGI IMG/M metagenome (GOLD analysis project Ga0308157, IMG submission 201035) | Phyllosphere microbial communities from UC Gill Tract Community Farm, Albany, California, United States - DLSLB.R1 | ecosystem: Host-associated > Plants > Phyllosphere > Unclassified | place: USA...
TTCTGGACCTGTCGGCGTGGTGAATGCATAAATCTTTTCCAGCGCGGCTAGGTTCAAGGCGTGAGCAGCCTCTGCGGACGAGGCTGTGGCAGATAGTTGAACCAATCTGTCCGCTCGGCCAAGTGTGGCTGTCACTGTGCCTGCGGTGCTATTCAGATCGCCCAGTGCATCGCCCGTATTGATTGCACTGACAAGAACTTCCGCTCGTAAATGGGCGGGATTGAAAGATTGGGTAGAAAGCGATGCTTTGCTGACTTCGACAGAAAGCGCTGCTTGACTGACAAAAGTTGCTGGTTTTTGGGTTTGTAAAAATAAAAATCCGCCCGCACATAGAATCCCTATCAGGGGAAAAATTAATAGTGTCTTGAGGTTTTCTGAAAGAATTAACGCCAAATCCATGAGATCCATCTCATCATCTGTGTGAGGTATTTGGGTTTCATTTTCTAGGGGCATGGCAACGAGTGGATGGTGAAGTTAACGCTTGTATTATGGCTTTTCATTCAAACTCAGCCACATGCTGAACAAGCCGCAGCCCATGATGATGGCCATGCCCATCAGCGAGATGCCATCGGGTGTTTGGCCAAAAAACAGCCAGCCCATGCCCATGGCAAAGCCTATCTGGCTGTACAGAAAAGGCGACACCACCGATGGGGTGGCAAAGGTAAAGGCTTGTAGTAGCAGCAGGTGGCCAATGCCGCTGCACAGACCCATGACGGCCACGGCCAGCCAGATGTGCCACTGGGCAATCGGCTCCCAGATCCACGGAATCAGTGGCGCAGTGGCGATCACGGGCAGCCATGTGGTGTACAGCTGCGTGGTGGTGGGGTGCTCTAGCCGCGCCAGCCGGCTGCCCAGCAGCTGGTAGGTGGTGCCACACAGCAGCACACCCACGGGTGCCAGCGCCATCCATCCCAGTGGCATGCCATCTTGCTCGGGCCGCACGATGGCGATCACGGCGAGCAGGCCAATGACCAGCAAGGCCCAGCGTGCAGCACTGACTTTTTCACCAAACAGCAGGGCAGAGGCCACTACGATCAGCAGCGGCCCTGCCGACCAGATCGCCGTGAAGTTGGCCAGCGGCATGTTCTGGATGCAATAAAAAGCAAAGACGGTGGTCATGACCCCGCTGAGGGCTCGGCCGATCTGGAATTTGGGGTGTGTCGTACGCAGCGCATGCAGGCCGTGTCGTGGCAGTACCCAGGCGGTGGTTACCACGGCCTGGGCCACAAAGCGCAACCAGACCACCATCAGCATGGGCAGGTACTGGCCGGTGTACTTGGTGCCGCTGTCCAGCAGTGCAAACAGCGCACATGCGCTGATGGTGAGGGCAATGCCCGTGAGTGTGGCGCGAACGGGGGAAATGGTGGCCACTGGCCCGATGGAGGACGACATGCTGTCCACCCACTTTCTGCAACAAACGAATGCCACCAGCATGGCGGCGAAGCCGGGCGCGAAGGGGCTTCGCCAATTCCGGAAAAGGCCTGCACCGGGCATGCCACGCGCCGCAGATTTTAGTGCGTCTATCTGGCCAAGTTCGGCGCTTGCGTGACATGCTGTTTTCTGATCTTGGACAAGCTTGCATGACCACTTGGCACATGTTGAGAATGATTCTCATACAATAAGGCATCTTCGCAATGTTGCTGGTGCCTTTGGGGCCAAGGAAAAAGAACATGAACGCTGTATGGACACGCCGCCAAACTCTGGGCGGCCTGGTGTTAGCTTTGACACTGCCTTTTGCTGCTGCGCACGCCGCAAGCACGATCAAGGTGAATGACAACACGGGAGAGGTGCAGATGCCCGTGAAGCCCAAGACGGTGCTCGTGTACGACTATGGCGCGCTGGACATCATCCAGACGCTCGGTGGCGATGTGGCGGGCAATCCGCACCAAGCCTTGCCTCCTGCTTTGAAGCACTACGCTGATGCCGGCAAGTACGCCAACATCGGCACCTTGTTTGAGCCGGACTACGAGAAGGTGAAAGCCCTCAAGCCCGATTTGATCATTGCAGGCAATCGCTCGCTGCCCAAGATTGATGAGCTCAAGAAGTTCGCACCAGTGCTGGACATTACGATTGATAACCAAAATCAGATGGCCCACGTGTACCGCAACATCCGCAGCATTGCGGCCATTTACGGGGTGCCTGAAAAGGGCGAGCAGCAGATCAAAGAGATTGACGCAGGCATTGCTGATGTGAAGGCCAAGGCGGCCAACAAGGGCGGTGCATTGTTCCTGATGACGAATGGTGGCAAGCTCAGCGCTTACGGCCCCGGCTCGCGTTTTGACATGCTGTATTCGGTGTTTGGCGTGAACCCCATCAAGGACAAGATTGAAGTGTCCAAGCATGGTCAGGCGGTGTCGTTTGAATACCTGCTCAAGACCAACCCTGACTATCTGCTGGTGCTTGACCGTGATGCCGCGATTGGCAACGACGGTCAGGCTGCACAGAAGCTGCTGGACAACAAGCTGGTGCATGCCACCAAGGCATGGCGCAACAAGCAGGTGGTCTATCTGAATGCGGCCAACTGGTACACGATGTCCAACGCCAGCCCAACTGCGTTGAAAGAGAATTTGAAACAGCTGGCAGATGCTTTTTCCAAGTAAAAAAACACCCGCTGGCCGCGTAGCGCTGGCGTGGACAGGGGCCCTTGTGGCCCTTTTTGCATTGGCGCTGTGGAGTTTGTCGGTGGGCGTGAGCGATGTGTCATGGGACACCTTGTGGAGCGACAGTGACGACGACATGGTGGCCCAGGTGCTGATGTATTCGCGCGTACCACGCACGCTGGCGCTGATGCTGGCAGGCAGTGCCATGGCGGTGGCGGGTTTGCTCATGCAGATGCTGGCGCGCAACCATTTTGTGGAGCCATCCACCATGGGCACCGTAGAGTCGGCCACGCTGGGCATGCTGTTTTGCATGCTGTGGGCACCAGATCTGCCGGTGTTTGCCAAGATGGGAGTATCTGCTGCCACGGCCATGGCGGGCACGGCACTGTTTTTGGCGGTGCTTGCGCGCATACGCCTGCGCTCGGCATGGATCGTGCCGCTGGTGGGCTTGATTTTGGCTGGGGTGATTGAGGCGGGCACTACCTTTATCGCCTACCAGCACGACATGATTCAGTCGCTGCGGGCCTTCTCCAATGGCGACTTTTCGGTAGTGATCGAAGGCCGCTATGAAATGCTCTGGCTGTCGCTGGGCATGACGGCGCTGGCGTGTCTGGCTGCCGACCGTTTTACGGTGGCGGGCCTGGGTGAATCATTCGCCACCAATCTGGGGCTGAACTACAAGCGGCTGGTGTTGCAGGGCTTGATCGTGGTGTCAGTGGTGACGGCCTGCATTGTGGTGACCGTGGGGTCGATCCCCTTTGTGGGTCTGATCATTCCCAACGTGGTGCGACTGATGGTGGGTGACAACGTGCGCCGCAGCGTGCTGTGGGTGGCGACTGCAGGGGCTGCGCTGACGCTGGTGTGCGACCTGTTTGGCCGTCTCATCATTGCGCCCTATGAGGTGCCCGTGGGCACGGTGATGGGGGTGGTGGGCAGTGCCTTGTTCTTGGTGATTTTGTTGCGCCGTCGTGCGATGCAGGGGTAGGCATGGCGCAAGATTTGTATGTGGCTGCACAGCCCGCCAGAGGGTGGGAGCGGCGCAGTGTGCGTCTGGCCACGCTGGCTGTCATGGCGGTGCTGGCGGTGCTGGCGTTCATGACACTGGGGGTCGAGGCAGACTGGGCATTTGTGCTGCAGCACCGTGGCACCAAAGTGGTAACCATGGTGATCGTGGCCTGCGCGCTGGGCATGTCCACCGTGGTGTTTCAGACCGTGACGCACAACACCATCCTGACACCTGCGGTGATGGGGCTGGATGCGCTGTATCTGTTTTTGCAGGCCGTGCTGGTGCTGGTGCTGGGCTCTGTCGGCGTGGTGGGCATGGGCGTGCTGCCCAAATTTGCGATGGAAATCGCATTGATGGTGACCCTGAGCGTAGCGCTGATGCGCTGGCTGTTTACGGGCCATGCCAGCAGCCTGCACTTGATGCTGCTGGTGGGCATGGTCATGGGCATTTTGTTTCGCAGCATGACCAGCTTTGCGATGCGCATGATTGACCCCAATGAGTTCGCCACGCTGCAAGACCGCATGTTTGCCAACTTCAACACCATCCACACGCAGCTGCTGTGGCCCTCGCTGGCGTTGCTGGTGCTGGGGGCCCTTTATTTCTGGCGTCAGCGGCATGTGCTGGATGTGCTGGCGCTGGGGCGTGATGCGGCGGTGAATCTGGGCATCAACTACCAGCCGCAGGTGCTGCGTTTGCTGGTGGTGATGTGCACCATGGTGGCCATCTCCACCGCACTGGTCGGGCCGGTGACTTTCTTTGGCCTTCTGGTAGCCAACATGGCCTACCAGTGGATGGGCACACGCCGCCATCAGTGGGTGCTGCCCGCCGTGGTGCTGTGGGGCTGTGTGCTGCTGCTGGCCGGGCAGGTGGTGCTGGAGCGGGTGCTGGGCTTTAACTCGGCTTTGTCGGTGGTGGTGGAGTTTGTTGGCGGGCTGGTGTTTATCTACCTGCTGATGCGCAAAGGTAAACAATGATCGAAACACGTGACGTGGTGAAAACCCACGGCAAGACCACGGTGCTGCATGCGGTGAGCGTGCAAATCCCTGACCAGCAATTGACCGCCATCATCGGCCCCAACGGAGCGGGGAAAAGCACCTTGCTGTCGATGGTCAGCCGCCTGGCTCCCATGACCGCTGGCACGGCCACAGTGGGGGGGCTGGATGTGACCACCACCGCCAGCGATGCGCTGGCCAAGGTGATGGCCATCTTGCGTCAGGACAACCAGTCTGCGCTGCGCCTGACGGTGCGTGATCTAGTGGGCTTTGGCCGCTTTCCGCACAGCAAGGGTCGCATGACGGCAGAGGATGTGCGCCATGTGGATGAGGCGCTGGATTTTCTGCAACTCAACGCGCTGGCAGACCGTTATCTGGATGAGCTCTCGGGTGGCCAGCGCCAGCGTGCCTACATCGCCATGGTGCTGTGCCAGGACACCCCCTACATCTTGCTGGATGAGCCACTCAACAACCTCGACATGGCACACGCGGCCAGCATGATGAAGCTGCTGCGCCGCATGGTGCAAGAGCGCGGCAAAACGGTGGTGGTGGTACTGCACGACATTAACTTTGCCAGTTGCTATGCCGACCACATCATCGCCATGAAAGACGGCCATGTAGCCTACGAGGGTGGTCCGCTGCTGGTGGTGCGCGATGAGGTTCTGAGCGCGCTGTACGGGATGGATGTGACGGTGCACGAGATCCAGGGTCAGCGGCTGTGCCACTACTTTGCGTAGCGCCTTTTCAGTAAAAAATTAGCGCTGCTGGCACTGTCACTGGCGCTGGTACTAGAGCGGAAAAATACAGCGTTCCAAGGTGTTTTTGCTCAAGGCGCTGGCTGTGCAAATGCAGGTGGCCATGGCTTTGAAAATATCTTTGCACGTCGGCCATCTCTGGCATGAGCCATGTGCTGCGCCAGCGTGCACTCCAAGTGCGCTGCGTGCATCTGCAGCTGGCGTTGTGCGGGTGCTGAAAAACGCTTTGCAGGATGGTTGCAGCTGTGCCTGCAGGCAGCGCGAAATGCGCAACCCCAGGCAGCCCCGATAGACTCACCGCATGCACGCCGATTCGCTTTCACCCCCCGCTTTTCCTTCCTCGTCCGAACAGGCCGCGGCGCCGCCAGCGCCAGTGTCGCGGCAAGGCTTGCTCGCCATGGGCTTGCTGCAAGGCCTGGCGCTGTATGTGCTGATGGAGTGGATGAAGGGCAGCGATGGTGCGGCTGATCGATCCTGGCTGGTGCTGTGGACGCTGCTCATCGTGCTGCCTGCGCTGTTCATGGGCATGGCTGTCTCCCGCTGGCGTCAGGCGGCGCTGTGGGCCGGCGGTGCCGTGATGGCTGCGGTGGTGCTGGCCATGGGAGGCTGGGCCGTGTGGCGCAGCCTGCACAGTGAAGCCGGGCATGAAGGCACGCTGCTGCGGCTGGTGGGCGCTATTGCGCTGTGGTGGTTTGTGGCGCTGGCATGGTTTCAAGCCCGTCTGGAGCAAGGCAGCTGGCGCATTGCTTATGGGCGGCTGTTTGTCCATGCCTGGAACAACGCGCTGGTGCTGGCTCTGGCCAGCCTGTGCGTGCAGCTGATCTGGGGCGTGCTGTGGCTGTGGGCCGGGCTATTTGCGCTGGTGGGTGTGAAATGGTTTGCCACATTATTCAGTCAGATGTGGTTTGTGCTGCCCGTCACCGGGCTGGCAGCAGGTCTGGGCTTGTGGATGGCCCGCACACAGGAGCGACCCATTCAAATGGCCCGCCAGGTGCTGCTGGCGCTGGGGCGCTTGTTGCTGCCGCTGATGGCCTGGGTGCTGGTGCTGTTTGTGGCCATGCTGGTCTTTACCGGCGTTGAAAAACTGTGGGCCACACGGTTTGCCGCCGCATTGCTGATGTGCGTTTTGCTGGCTCACCTGTGGCTGGTGAATGCGGTCTACCAAGATGGCGCTGTGCCGCAAGGGCCGTACCCGCGCTGGGTGCTGCATCTGGTACATGCCAGCCTGCTGGCCATGCCCGTACTGGCCACACTGGCCAGTGTGGCCGTGGGGCTGCGGGTGGCGCAATACGGCTGGACTGCCGAGCGCCTGTGGGCGGCGGCAGGCAGTGGCCTGCTGTGGCTGTATGCCGCAGGCTACGCCTGGGCCGCTATTGGCAACAGCCGCGCTAGTGGTGCCGGGCAGGGGAGGCCGTGGCTGTCTGTGGTCAGTGGGGTCAATCGAGTCATGTCGCTGCTGGTGCTGGCGGTGTTGCTGGCCTTGCAGACACCGTTGCTGGACCCTGATCGCCTCAGTGCGCGCAGCCAGCTGGCGCAACTGGCATCGGGGGCGCAAACCATCACACCTGCACGCCTGAAAGCCTTGAAATTTGACCATGGCCCTTACGGCGCTGCGGTACTGTCAGAGCTGGCCCAGTCACCGACTGCCCAGCAGGCGCAGGTGAAGGCATGGATAGAGAAAATTGCGGGCAGTGCAACCCGTGCAGATGCCGTGCTGGAGAGCGAAGACGAGGACGAGGTGGTGGATGTGCCCACTGCCCAGACACGCATTCGCACGGTGGCGGGCGATGTGCCCGCAGCGGATTGGTGGCTGTGGCTGCAGGCACAAACGCGCAGCCAGTATTGGGCTTCTTCCTGCGTGGCCGAAGATGCACAGTGCGTGCTGGTGGGTGGGGATTGGGACAAAGATGGCCAGACCGACTACCTGCTGTGTAATCTGGGGTCGTCTTCACCGCGCTGCCAGCTGACGGCGCGTGAAGCCAGCACACGCGCTGACGTGCCGGGCGCGTGGCGTGATGAAGGCCGCGTGCAGTGGCCTTACATGGACGATGCGCACCAGCGAAGCAGCCTGAGTCAAGCGTTGCGCAGCGGGCAGGTGCAAACGCTGCCACCCCGCTGGCCGCAATGGCAGGTACAGGTGCAAGACGCTGAGCAGAACGTGACGCCGGCGGTGGGCCAGCAAGATGCTATGCGGTGACCATCATAAAAAAGAGCTGCTAGCGCATGTGTATCAACGTTTTCAAAGTGTTTTAACTTTGAAAAGCCCTGCTGATATGCGTTAGTAGCTCATTTTTTAATGATCTGCCAGATCAACGACGGCGTTCCAGCAGCATCGAGTCGCCGTAGCTGAAGAAGCGGTAATCGTTGGCAATGGCGTGCTGGTACACATCCATGATGTGCTTGTAGCCCGCCAGCGCGCTCACCAGCATCATCAGCGTGCTTTTGGGCAGGTGAAAGTTGGTGATCAGCGCATCCACCACGCGGAACTCAAAACCCGGGGTAATGAAGATGTTGGTGTCGCCTGAAATCTGGCCAGAGCGTGCCCAGGATTCGAGTGTGCGCACGCTGGTCGTACCTACCGCAATGATGCGGCCACGGCGCTGGCGGCAGCGCTCCAGCGCAGCCAGCGTGGGCAGCGGAATGTTGTACCACTCGGTGTGCATCTGGTGCTCGGCCAGGTTTTCGGTTTTCACGGGCTGGAAGGTACCTGCACCCACGTGCAGCGTGACGGCTGCGGTCTCTACGCCTTTAGCTTTGAGCGCAGCCAACACCTTCTCGTCAAAGTGCAGCGCTGCTGTGGGCGCGGCCACGGCACCGGGGTGGCTGGCAAACACCGTCTGGTAGCGCTCGGCATCTTCTGCTTCATCGGGGTCTACCTCGGCGTTCTGGTTGCGCGCAATGTAGGGCGGCAGGGGCAGGTGGCCAAACTGGTCCATCAGCTGCCATGGTGTTTCGCCTTTGGCTCCTTGCAGTGCAAAGCGGAACAAGGGGCCGTTTTCATCGGGCCAGCGGCCTAGCAGTACCGCATCAAAACCACCGTTTTTGATGCCACCGCACAGGTGCACACGGGCTCCGGGCAAAGGCTTTTTGCTGACCTTCATGTGCGCCACAACTTCGTTGCCCTGCAGCACGCGCTCAATGAGCAGCTCCAGCTTGCCGCCGCTGGCTTTTTCACCAAATACGCGGGCCTTGACCACCTTGGTGTCGTTGAACACCAGCAGGTCGCCTTCGCTCAGCAAATCGGGCAGTTCTTTGAAAATGCGGTCCACCAGCTCCGGTGCCCGTGCATCCAGCAGGCGCGAGGCGCTGCGCTCGGCAGCAGGGTGTTGGGCAATCAGGTGCTCGGGGAGCACAAAGTCGAAATCACTGAGGGTATGAGCGCGGGGGCTGAGAGACATGCGTGTTCTTGAGGGCTGAACAAGCCCGTTCCAAGGTGAAGACAAAAGAAGTAATTCTCGCAAATCTGGGTGCTGCGACGTCGTTTGAAGCCAACAATGCCCCTGATGACTTTGGGTAAGCCCTCGGTAGCAAGGGGTGCATCCTTTGATGCGCATCACGAACGCCGCTGAAATCGTCCTTACACTGACTTACATATTTTTTACTATGTGATCGGCTTGGTATGGATACCACTTTTGTATGGGATCAGCATTTCGTGACGGATCTCGAGTCCGTAGACGAGCAGCACCATGCCTTGGTGGATCTGTTCAACGAACTGAGCCGGGGCCTTTTTTCCAAACGCAGTGACCGTGAAGTGGTGCTGGCCGACACCTATGCGCGCCTGCTGTCGTACACCGAGCATCACTTCCAGGAAGAAGAGGAGTTGATGGCGAAATTTGCCGTCGACCCCCGGCATGTCGAGAGCCACCGCAGCATGCACCAGCAATTTGTGGAGCAGGTCATCATGCTGTGGGCGCAGCGCACCACCATGACGGATCCGGCCACCACTTTGGTGGGCTTTCTGACGTCATGGCTGGGCTTGCACATTCTGGGCATCGATCAGTCCATGGCGCGGCAGATCAAGTCCATCCGCGAAGGCATGGGGCCGGCCGACGCCTACGACAAAGAGCGCGGCAACCACGACAACGGCACACAGGCGCTGCTCAAGATGATTGGCAAGCTGTACACGGCGCTGACTGCCCAGAACGCGCAGCTGGCACTGGCCAATCAAACGCTGGAAGCGCGTGTGGCCCGTCGCACGCGGGAGCTGGAAGATGCCAACGCCAGATTGAAGGCCCTGTCGTGCACAGATGCTTTGCTGGGCATTGCCAACCGTGCGCACTTCAATGAGCGCCTGGAGCAGACCTGCGCCATTGCACGTCGCAGTGGCCGGCCTGTGGGCATGCTGCTGATTGATGTGGACTATTTCAAGCGCTACAACGACCGCTATGGTCACTTGCAGGGAGACTCGTGCTTGCAAGCCGTGGCCAAAGCCATTCAAGGCTGTGCGCACCGTGAAACCGATGTGGTGGCCCGGTATGGCGGAGAGGAGTTTGCCGTCATCCTGGCCGACACTGACATGGACGGTGCCTACGCCGTTGCACAGCGCATGGTGCTGGCGGTACAGGCCCTGGGCCTGGCGCACGACAGCTCTCAGGCTGCACCGGTGGTGACCATCAGCGCAGGTGCGTGCAGTCTGGTGCCCACAGGTGCGGGCGCCAAGTTGCTGGTGCGCGAGGCGGATCAGGCGCTGTACCGCGCCAAGGGGGCGGGCCGCAATTGCGCCATGAAGCCCGAAACGGCCGAGCGGTCCACATAAATTCAGCCACACAGGGCAGGGCATCTGGCTGTGCGTTGGTGCAAGGTGCTGCCAGCCGCGTAAGCCGTGCGTGCTTTGGGGTGCGAGGGGCTGAAAGCCTTGACCTGATGGCATGCACAGGCCTGGTGGGCCACCTGCTGGTTTCAGGAGATGTGCACGCTTGTTCTTGGCAAAGCAGCAGCGCGCCAGCCAAAACGGTGGGCCATAAGGCCACTGCCAGCTATCCGTACTTTTGAATACGCCGAGTGACCTAGCTTGGCACGGTTGCCGCGTGCATGATGGCAGCCTGATGCGTAAAACCCAGTCCCAGAGTCTGCGAACCACGGGCCACATGGTGTACAGGGTGTGTACCGACCACAAGCTGTGGTGGTGGTGAGCCAGGTCACCAGTGCTTGCATGCAGTTTCCCTGCCCTGTACGTGCATGAAACTGTGGGCTTAAGCTTGTGCACGCTGCCTTGCGTGTTAGCCTTTTCCTCCAAGCCAGCGATTACTCCAACGTTTCAAGATTCATGCCTTCTTCCCCCGCACCGACCAGCAAAAAAACGGCCCCCAGTGCTGCGCAGCAAGTCATGCACAAGCTGGGTCTGGTGCGTGATATTGATCTGGTCTTGCACCTGCCCCTGCGCTATGAGGATGAAACCAAAATCACCTTGCTGCGCAATGCCCGCGATGGCGATACGGTGCAGATTGAAGCGACGGTCACGCAGTGTGAGGTGCAGCTGCGGCCTCGGCGCATGCTCAAGGTGACAGTGGAAGACGAGACCGGCAACTGTGTGCTGACCTTCTTTAGTTTTTATCCCTCACAGCAAAAAACCATGGCCGTGGGTACGGTGCTGCGTATTCGGGGTGAGATCAAAGGCGGTTTCTGGGGGCGACAGATGCTGCACCCCGCCTTCAAGGTGGCCGGTGGCGAGCTGCCGCAAGCGTTGACGCCGGTGTATCCCACTGCCGCCGGGCTGCCCCAGCCCTATTTGCGCCGTGCCATTGCCAGCGCGCTGCAACGCGTGCAATTGCCTGAAACCTTGCCCCCGGATACGCCCCCGCCTGTGATGAGCTACTGGGGTGACAATGGTCTGCAGCCAATGATGGGGCTGCGTGAATCGCTGTCTTTCTTGCACCACCCAACGCCCGACGTGGCGCTGGTCACGCTGGAAGACCACAGCCACCCGGCATGGCAGCGGCTGAAGGCCGAAGAGCTGCTGGCGCAGCAGTTGTCGCAATACCGCTCCAAACAAGAACGTGCGGCCTTGAAGGCCCCGCGTTTGACGGTGCCTGCGCCGCAAGCCGGCACCCAGACGCTGGTGGAGCAATTCTTGCAGCAGCTGCCATTTGGGCTCACGGGTGCCCAGCAGCGCGTATGCCGGGAAATTGCCGAAGACATGGCGCGTGCCAGCCCCATGCACCGCCTGCTGCAAGGCGATGTGGGCTCTGGCAAGACGGTGGTGGCAGCCATGTCGGCCATGGTCTGCATTGCCTCTGGCTGGCAGTGCGCTTTGATGGCACCGACCGAAATTTTGGCGGAACAGCACTTTGGCAAGCTGGTGGGATGGCTGGAGCCTATTTTGGCCCCACTGGGCAAGAAAGTAGCCTGGCTGTCGGGTGCGCAAAAGAAAAAAGAGCGCACAGCCATGCTGGAGCTGGTGGCCAGTGGCGAAGCCGCCTTGGTGGTGGGCACACATGCGGTGATCCAGGAGCAGGTGCAGTTTCACAGTCTGGCGCTGGCCGTCATTGATGAGCAGCACCGCTTTGGTGTGGCGCAGCGTCTGGCTTTGCGCCAGAAGCTGGCGCACAAGGGGCTGGAGCCCCATTTGCTGATGATGAGTGCCACCCCCATTCCGCGTACCCTGGCCATGAGCTATTACGCAGACCTGGATGTATCGGTCATTGATGAGCTGCCGCCGGGGCGCACCCCCATCGTGACCAAGGTGATCTCAGACAGCCGCAAAGACGAGGTCATTGCGCGCATTGGTGCCCAGGTTGCGGCGGGGCGCCAGGTTTACTGGGTGTGTCCGCTGATTGAGGAAAGTGAAACGCTTGATCTGTCCAATGCCACGGCCACCCACGCCGATTTGAGTGAAGCTTTGCCCGGCGTCACCGTGGGCCTGCTGCACTCACGCATGCCCACGGCAGACAAGAAGGCCGTGATGGAGCTGTTCACCGCGGGCATCATGGGCGTGCTGGTGTCCACCACCGTCATTGAGGTGGGCGTGGATGTCCCCAATGCATCGCTGATGGTGATTGAGCATGCCGAGCGCTTTGGGCTCAGTCAGCTGCACCAGCTGCGTGGACGTGTCGGGCGCGGTGCTGCAGCCTCTGCATGCGTGCTGCTGTACGCGGTCAATGACAATGGTCGCTTATCGGATACCGGCAAGGAGCGTTTGCGGGCGATGGCCGAGACCAAT
>Ga0308157_10007657_pt1 | contig 12510 bp, 8 predicted proteins | sample PhyBR1_FD_201035 | JGI IMG/M metagenome (GOLD analysis project Ga0308157, IMG submission 201035) | Phyllosphere microbial communities from UC Gill Tract Community Farm, Albany, California, United States - DLSLB.R1 | ecosystem: Host-associated > Plants > Phyllosphere > Unclassified | place: USA...
GCGCACAACGTTTTTGTATTTCTGCGGGCGGGCAACAAACACAAAAACTTATAATGAAAATATACTAAAAATATTGAACAAATCTCGTTTTGAAAACTTCCAACCCGCTCGTAGAAATACGCTGTTGTGCGGTGTGCAATTTTTAGTTACATATTACTTTTAGAACTTTTCAGCATCTCAATTTTTCGCCGCTAAAAGCATCTTTCTTTTCAAAATTTTGTTTGTCAAACTTCTCGGGAAATTTAGAAAAATTTGCCATTTTAACGGAATATTTTTTCACTTTTAGTTTTCCGGAATTTTGGTCCAATTTGCGAAATTTTCGTCCCAAATTTTTGCGCGCTTTTGTCGTCCAATCGTTTTCTTTTTTATAAATCTTTGTCAACGAAAAATTCCGCCGGAAATTGGCATTTTTTTCCAATTTACAGTTTCCGAAATTTGCTTCCGCGCGAGAATTTGTTGCATAGCGCACAACGTTTTTGTATTTCTGCGGGCGGGCAACAAAGACAAAAATTTATAATGGAAATATACTAAAGATATTGAACAAATCTCGTTTTGAAAACTTCAAACCCGCTCGTAGAAATACGCTGTTGTGCGATGTGCAATTTTTAGTTCCATCTTGCTTTTAGACCATTTTCAGCATCTCAATTTTTCGCCGCTAAAAGCATCTTTTTTTGAAAATTTTGTTTTTAAACTTCTCTGGAAATTTAGAAAAAATTGCCATTTTAACGGCATATTTTTTCACCTTAAACTTCCAGGAATTTCTTCCAATTCCGCGAAATTTTCGTTCCGAATTTTTACACGCTTTTGTCGTCCAATCGTTTTCTTATTTTAAAATCTTTGTCCACGAAAAACTACGCCCGAAATTGGTATTTTTTTCCGATTTAAAATTTCCGAAATTTTAATTCCACGCTGCACATTTTGCATAGCGCACAACGTTTTGCGTATTGGCGATGGGCGGGTTTATTTCCGATAAACTTCAACGTGGTAATAAACTTCAAAATATCGGAAATTTTCTATCGAAAACGAAACCCCGCCTATTGCCAATACGATGTTAGCGGTCGTTTTTTTAGCGTTCTAATGTTTTGTTATTCTTCATCCTTAGATTTAAGCATGTTAGGATAGGTCTCACTGATATCTTCATCTATTTTACCTTTAATACCATAATGGTACATAAACAAACCGTACGTTGTTATTTCAAGATGACTCCCGATGATTGAGATTGTACCAGAATTGCTTAGTAGAGGATAACGCTGTTTGGTGTCGTCGTATACCCCTCCATGAAACGGTTTTAAACTTTGCCATATCATCAAATAAAGAAACGCCAAACATATTTAGTTGATTTAAACAGTAACTTAAATTTATGAAATCGTTCCAACCAAATACGTCATTTAAGTGAGCTGCAAATAAATTTGCAAAAATTTTGGATTTTTCTATTTGAAGAAAGGTGTCGTTAAACACCATTATTTCTTGTAATACCTTCTCTCTATAACTTTCGTTTTTATTAAATTCATTTTGAAATTTAGACAGTTTTTCTTCTGGAAGTTTACCTGAATGAAACTCTTTTAGAAAAGTTAGAATTTTTTTAGTAAAAAATATCTCTTTAATTTTTAGACCAGATTTTACGACACCAACTACTGTTTTAACAATAGGAATTTCCTTTAATATATCATCAGTAACAAATGCATCTAGACCAATTTCCGCATAATCAAGAGCGTAATCTAAATTGTTAGAGACAAGAGCTTTTCCAATTTCATTACTGGTATTTTTGTGCTCTTGATAAGATTCGTTAATATTTATATCCGACATAAATGTTTAAATAGTTAAGTTTGTACGGTTACCAAAATGATCGCTAACTTACTTATAGGTCTCATTTCGTCAGACCTATCTCGTACTTTTTGTGCGTGTTTGTCTGATTAGGAGTGCTATAATTCGGATACTAATATATAATATTATTTATTATAAATCATCAAACGGACTTCTTATTTGTTGCAAGCTTTTAGTACTTACATGGGTATAGATCTCGGTGGTTCTGCTACTGCTATGTCCCAGGAGTTCTTGAATGTAGCGCAAGTCTGTTCCATTTTCTAGTAAATGCGTCGCGTAACTGTGGCGCAGCCAATGTAAAGTTACTGGTTTCTCTATTTTCGCTTTCTGCAAAGCTTGTTTTAGCACACTTTGCAAGCTTTTTTCAGAGTAGGGTGCTCCCGCGAGGCTTCCTTCAAACAAAAAATGTTTGGGGCGATAAATTACATAATATTCACGCAGAAGTTCCAAAATTTTTGCACTCAGGGGAACAATTCGGTCCTTCTTACCTTTGCCCTGTTTTATTAATACAATATTTCTTTTAGAATCTATTTCATTAGGTTTTAAGTTCAGCAGTTCACTGCGCCGTAAGCCACAACTGTAAATTAAACAGAGCATCGTTTTGTGTTTCAGGTTGTGATGCGCTTCCAGGATTTTCTTAACCTCTTCTTTACTTAACACGTTCGGTAAAAGTTTGGGCCTTTTTGGACGCTGAATTTTTTCCAGTTCAATTTTTGTGTCACGTACCGTTTTAAAATAAAGTTTTACAGCACTTGTTATCTGGTTTTGGTAGGATGCAGAAAAATTGTTTTTTAAAATAAATTCTGTGTTAAAATAGATGAAATCTGAGTTTGTAATTTCCGACATCTCTTTTTCTCTGAAAAATAGTAAGAAAGATCGAAGCGCCTCAGCATAAGTTTTAATGGTATTCTGGCTGTATCTCTTCGCCGATAACAGATCTGTAAATTTCGACAAATGTTCTTTCCCGCCGGTGGAAAGCTCAGCAACTTGTTTTTGTTCAATTTTAAAGCGCGCTCTGTTTTCGGTGGTGTCAGGAATATGCCAAATTCTTTTCTGCTGACTCCAGCGCGCGCCATCAATGAGTTTAATACGCCTGATCAAATCTTTATCTTTTTCGAATTGTACACCAATTCGTTCTTCGTTTCTGTGCTTAATTAATTTTGCCGACCAAACCATAATACACTGAATTTGAAGGATAAAGGTATATAAAAAATCAAATTTGCAAATAAATTTAATACTAAATTTAATCAATCCGATGTAATAAATTCATGTCAAAACAATATATTTTACATACAGCCTAATTCGGCAAATCGACTATACGCAAAAAACCAGAAAAAACGCTCCTTCATTTTAAGTTCATTGAGAGCAGGGTAGTGCTGGGTTTAATATTAAGCATTTTCATCATTTAACGGAAGTTCATGTTATATTAATTAAGCAAACAAGTTTGAATCTTTTTTTAGTTTTAAAAAGTTGCCCTTTTAACCGCTAATTTTCCTGACGACGCGACTTTCTTTTCAAAATTGATCTATATTTGAAATGATTAAACAATTTTAATAGGACAAGCACTCAACTAATTAGATTAAAATGAAACTTCTTACTTATTATTTAAAAATCTTAATGCCCTTGGTTTTAGCATTTTATTTTTTTGAATCTAATATTAAAGCCTTGTCTGTTTTCTTATTAATTTACGTGTTTTTTTACCGAAATTATATCGATTCATTGCGACTTAAAGAACTAGGGCTTATAAATGAAGTAACTTTAAATCCATTTAAAAACTTTTCTTATCGAACAAAGTATTTTGAATCTTTATACTTTAAAAAATAAGTAGGCGCCTTAGAACACCAAATTGAAATATTTCACAACTTACAATTCTACTAAAGCTTCTAACGAAAGTTTGAAGCTTTTTTATTTCTTAAAAATTGCCGGTTTTAACGGCAGATTTTTTGCTATTCGATTTCGGCGTATTTCCCTAAATTCGTTTCTTACTCCGAAAACATGAATGAAAATATTTTAGGCCTTATCGCGGGCGGCATCACCTCGGTTGCCATGCTGCCACAACTCCTCAAAGTGCTGAAAGAAAAAAATGTGGAAGATCTTTCTTTGATGATGATTATCGTGCTGATCGTGGGCCTCTCGCTTTGGGTGTGGTACGGAGTTTTGAAAGATGAACTGCCTATCATTCTTTCTAATGCTTTTGCCGTTTTGGTAAATCTTGCCCTTTTAACAGCATATTTTCGGTATCGGGAAAAATAGTTTTTACTTTTTATTTGGGCAGCTTTATCCGCCTTCCACTCCCGCTTTTTTGCTGCGCTGCGCTGCGCAAAAAGAGCTCCGTTCAAGTCGGGCTGCAACCTCGCGACGCAAAAATTCCCCGCTAAAAACACCAAATTTTTCAGTTTTGCAAAATGCATCATTCCATTTAATTCAAAAAAAATAGCTGCTATTTGAGGCTTTTTTCGTTTTTGAATATCTCACTCGCAACTTAAAAAAGAAAAATTAGCCGTCAAAACACCAGATTTTTCAGTTTTAGCAAAAAGTCGCTCATATAAAGGTAATCAGTTAAAAAAAACACAACAAACCTCCGCTGAACCAAATTATTCACTAATTTTGAAAGCGAAAATCTACAATTATGACAAAAAAATTACTCTCAACATTATTTATATGTTTTGTACTGCTGCTTTTTGGCCAAAATGTGCCGGAAAATGCACTGCCCGGGAAAATATTTCCATTGGACACCCGGGAGTTTGCTGCCCAGGTAAATAACGCCAATGCATCGAAAGGTAAGATGGACCTCATCATCAAGTTGCCGCTGAAAGACGGTCGTTTGGAAACTTTTACGTTGACCAAAAACGAGTTGACAAAAAACACAAATCTTTCTATTAAAACTTTTGACGGAATTTCCAAAGATGGCAAAAGCACTCTAAAACTTTCTTTTTTCGGTGATAAAGTCAACGCGATTATAAAATCGGCGGACGGATATTTTATGCTGGAACCTTACCAAACCAAAGCTAACGAATACCGTTTGTACAACATGTTTGATGACCTTGGCGGAAAAGTAAGTTGCGACATCGACCAAAGTTTGGAGCTGAAAAGTGAATTCGACGAGATTAAAAAGCAGGCAAGCGTTTTGAAATTAGCTTCTGCGCCTTATTTTCCTTACGGAAATAACTTAAGAAAATTCCGCATGGCCATTGCTACTACGGGAGAATTTACTCAGAAATTCGGAAGCCAGGATAATGCTTTAGCCGAAGCTTTAAATATGCTGAACCTCATCAATTTGGTTTTTGAAACTGAAGTTTCGGTGAGCTTTGTAGCGATAACAGAAACTTTAAATAAAACCCTGATCTTCCCGAATCCGACTACCGATCCCTTTACGGTAAGTTCCACGTTTGCAAGCGCGAACAATTCGCAGGCAGGTTTCACCACCATGAATAATAATGGTACTTTGCCTTACTCTCGATACGACATTGGGCACACGTTCAACATTATGGACAGTTCGGAAAGAACAGCGCAAGGTCAGGCCGGTCCAAATCCGTGTACGCCAGGATCAAGCGCGCGCGCCTGGAGCCAATGGACGGTTTCTATGCCACGTGGTGCTACGGCAAACCTTATCATCCACGAAATGGGTCACCAGTTTTCGGCTTGGCACACTTATAATGCCGTTGGCGGAACTGTAGGTTCTGAAACTTTTTGTACGAATGGTTGGGACAGCACCTCAGCTGTTGAGCCGGGCTCCGGAACTACCATTATGAGCTACGCCAACAACTGTAAAATACCGGTGGATCAAACCAATTCAGGAAAAAACCAGCTGAACTATTTCAATGCTAAAAGTTTAGACCAAATCTTATATTCTTTAGCTAACTACGCGACCTGTTTTACCACTTCGCCTACCGGAAATACACCACCAAGTGCCAATGCCGGATCGGATATTGTAATTCCAAAAAACACTCCATTTAAACTGAAAGGTATCGCAAGTGACAAAGACGGTAATGTGCTGAGTTATACCTGGGAACAGGCCGATGTTGCAACGGCTTCTGACAAAGGAGCTTTTGGGTATAATGTAGTTGGAGTGGGAGGTTACACCGCGGTTAACAGTACGACTGCGCCTCTTTTCCGAAGTGAACAGACGTTGGAAAGCACGGAACGCACATTTCCAAAAATCACCTATATCATTAATAATAACAATATTCCGCCTGATACCGACGCCGAGGCCTTGCCGCAAGTGGCGCGAAATATGAAATTTCGCTTTACGGTTAGAGACAACCAAATCGGTGGCGGTGGTGTGGATTCTGATGAAATGGTGGTTCGCGTCGATGCTTCCGGCCCGCTGAAAGTAACGTCTCAAAGTACAAGTACAACTACGGCAGCGAATACCGCCATCAATGTAACGTGGGACGTTAACAATACGCAGACTATAAGAGATCAGGTAAATATTTTATTATCGGTAGATGGTGGCTATACTTTTCCTTACGTTTTGAAACAGAATACGCCAAACGACGGTTCTGAAAGCGTAACCATCCCGAATGTTCCCGGTACCGATAAAGCAAGAATTAAAGTTACGGCTGTGCTAGCTGGTGGTGCAGAATTTTTTGATGTTTCAGCAGCTAATTTTACCATCATCAATGCGGCATGCAGCGCCCAGTCTACAATTATTAGTCCAACCACCACTGTAAATACCACCACAGGAAGCGCCCAGGCCAATTTAAATATGACAGCGCCTACCGTGGGTAATTTGGGTTATTTTACCTCTGCGTCCATAAATGTTTCTACCGCGACAGTGGTACGTACAAGATTGGTTACCTATACAAACGAAAGCATGACGACACCTAAATATCTGGGAAGCGCTTCCTCTGTTTTAAAAAGGATACGTGTAACAAAAACAGGCCAATATACCATTACAAACACCGGTGGCTTCCTGATTATGTCCATTTACACGCAAGATCCAACTTCTGCCGTACGAACCAGTGCAGAAGCGTTGGCTAGTTTCGTAACTTCTAATGCATACGAAACCACCACGGCGAATACTTACAGCGCATACAAAACTTTAACCGTTACGCTAAATGAAGGGGTAAACTATTACATTACTTTCAACAATTTTTCAAGTGGTGACCCGGCTGCAGTTTATAATGTATCTTTCACAGGCGATGGCTCTTTCTATGAAGTAAGCGATTTTGCGAGCACCAGCAACAGCTATACTTTCATCGCGGTTGATGCCAACAATAAAATTGTAGCGCAAAGTCCAACTGCGGATTTCAGAGGTCAAACAGGTGGAACATACACCATTTATGGTTTAACTTACCTGAAAACCCAAGATCCACAAACCTTTGTCGGGAAAACAAAAGACGAAGTGTTGATGAATTGTGCCTTAACAAGTGATAACAGCAGAACATTAGTGTTAAACTGTACTGCGCCGGCAATTACTCAACAACCTGTTTCTGTAACCGGCAACCTCGGTTCAAAACAAACTTTTACGGTAATCGCAAGCGGGCCTGCAACGTACCAATGGTATAAAGACGGCGTTGCTCTTGCAAACCAAACCGGCAATACATTAACCATTAACAGTGTTCAGAAAACGGATGAAGGCTCCTACTACGTTGTTGTTTCCAACGCGACGTGCAGTGCAACTTCCGATACGGTAAAACTTACCCTTGCCAATATGGGAACCGTAGATCCGGACCAGGCTGAAGAATTTTTACTGTATCCGAATCCTGTGAAAGATGTTTTGAATATCAAAACAGCGAAACCTGCGGACCGTATTGAGATCTATGACATGACAGGCAGATTGGTAAATGCGCAGGTATTGTCCTCTGAAAGCATTTCCGTTGCGAAGCTGCAAAGCGGCGTTTATGTGGTGAAAATCCTCTACAAAAACGAAACCGTCAATGCGCAAAAAATAATTAAAGAATAGTCTAACCGGAGCCACGATATGTGGCTCTTTTTTTGTTTGTACACTGAAATGAAAGCGCTGTTTATTCAATTTTGCCTATTATTTTTAACTTCCTGCGCGACTGCGCAAAAAACGGAAGACATTCAAGTTATTCACGAGTTTTCATTTTCCAGTGAGAATCTTTTTAAAGAAGTTCAAAAAAAAGCAGTCAATAATCCCCTAATAAAAGACCTGAAAATTACTTTATCAACACCTGCTGGTGAAGAGCAGTTTAAGCTCGTAGAATATAATGTTGGTGAAAAAAGAGTACCAGGATTTTACACTTTTCGCGGCGCTTCGGAGGACGGACAAAAAATCCTGACTTTAACTCTAAAACAGAAATCGATGAGCGGAATGATGCGTTATAATACTCAGAATTTCTATATCGATAAAGTGGAAAATGCTAAAAATAAATACCGGCTTTATTTACCAAAACCGCTTCAAAACCAGGAAAATGACGGGGTCAAATAACTTTTAATTAATTCAAAAAAAATCCGCATTTAGCAGCGGATTTTTTATTACTGAATTTTTAAAATAACCTTCCATGAAAAGCAGCGCCGAAATGGTCACCATGAAGTTATTTTCGAAAAAAAGGTTCAAACAGCAGGTCATTTTCTGACGGCTCTGTACTTCGAGGTTCTCCGAAATCTAAAAATTAAAACATATATTTAGACTTCAAAAAAATAAACATGAAAAATTCTAAGTATTTTATTCTTCCTCTGGCTTTAGCTTTGATGCAAAGCTGCGCGGTGAATATGTCCTATTCGGGCTCGCCGTTTAAAAAATCGATGAGCTCCATCACGGCTGACGAACTGAAAACGCATCTTTACGTAGTTGCCGGCGACGAAATGCAAGGTCGCGATACGGGAAGCGAAGGCCAGAAAAAAGCCGGGCGTTACCTCATCGACCAATATCAGAAAATTGGGATTTCGCATCCAAAATCGATGACGTCTTTCTATCAGCCACTTTCGTCTGAAGCTTTAACAGGGCGCCGCGGGACATTACCTGCCTCTGAAAATATTCTGGCTTTTATCGAAGGCACTGAAAAACCTTCGGAAATCATTGTTATCTCCGCGCATTACGACCATGTCGGCATGAAGAATGGTGAAATCTATAACGGCGCTGATGACGATGGCAGCGGAACTGTAGCACTGCTGGAACTTGCGGAAGCTTTTCAAATGGCGAAAAACGCCGGCAAAGGCCCGAAACGCTCCATTTTATTTCTGCATGTTACCGGTGAAGAACATGGATTGTTAGGTTCGAAATTTTATGCGGATAATCCGGTTTTTCCTTTAGCGAATACGGTGGCAGATTTAAACATCGATATGATTGGCAGATGCGACGCGGAAAACTGTGGTAAAGATTACGTGTACGTTATCGGCTCTGATATGCTGAGTACAGAACTGAAAAAAATTAATGAAAAAGCCAATAATGAAACCGTAAAACTGGAACTGAACTACAAGTACGACGATCCAAACGACAAAAACCGTTTGTATTACCGCTCCGATCATTATAATTTTGCGAAGAACGGCGTTCCCGTAGCGTTTTACTTCGATGGCATTCACGAAGATTACCACAAACCGAGCGACACGCCTGACAAAATTGATTATATTGCGTTGCAGAAGCGCGCGCAGCTGGTTTTTGCTACCGCCTGGGAATTGGCCAACAGAAAAGACAGAATTGTAGTTGATGAAAAATAAGGTAAAGGTAAAAGTCCCAAGTAAAAAGTATGGTGCCACATGGTTCTTTTTACTTGGTTCTTTTTAGAAGTAGCTTCACCGGGAATCGAACCCGGATCTAAAGTTTAGGAAACCCTTATTCTATCCGTTGAACTATGAAGCCCAAATATTGCCGCATAAAAGCGGCTTTTTTTTGCTTTTGCATCAATTAAGCAGCTTAAATTTTCCGAGCAAAATAGCCGGTTGACGTGTTTCAATAGCAGCTTAATATGTGCTATTGAAGTTTTTCAAGCAAATATTTTCCGGTAAATGATTGCTTATTTTTCACCAAATCTTCCGGTGTACCAGCAAAAACAATTTCACCGCCGTATTTTCCCGCTTCCGGCCCGATATCGATGATATAATCCGCGGTTTTGATGATGTCCGGCTGATGTTCAATCACAATCACCGAATGACCAAGCTCGATTAAAGCCTGCAACGATTTCAAAAGTTTGTTAATGTCGTGAAAATGCAGACCTGTGGAAGGTTCATCAAATATGAAAAGCGTTTTCTCCGTTGTGACACCTTTTACCAAAAACGAAGCTAGTTTCACACGCTGCGCCTCACCGCCCGAAAGGGTAGAAGAGCTTTGCCCAAGTTGAAGATAACCGAGACCGACTTCCTGCAGCGGTTTTAATTTGGTCACAATTTTGTGTTGATCATTATCGGTGAAGAACTCCAGCGCTTCGTCTACAGTCATGTGAAGCACATCTGAAATGTTTTTCTCATCGAATTTCACTTCCAAAATTTCATTCTTGAAACGGGTGCCGTGGCAAGTTTCGCATTCCAGGTCGATATCCGCCATAAACTGCATGGACACGGTGATTACGCCTTCACCTTTGCAATCTTCACAACGTCCTCCGTCCACGTTAAAAGAAAAATGTTTAGGCATTAAACCCTGCATTTTAGCAAATTTTTGCTTTGAAAATAAATCGCGGATGTCGTCATACGCTTTTAAGTACGTAACCGGATTTGAGCGCGATGATTTCCCTATCGGATTTTGGTCGATAAGCTCAATATTTTTAATGAGTTTTGGCGGAAATTCCACCGAGTCGTAATCCCCTTTTTTTCCGCCCATGCCGAGCTGAATCTGGATGTCGGTCGTCAGAATTTCTTTCATTAAAGTTGATTTTCCGCTGCCGGAAACACCCGTAATCACAGCCAGACATTCAAGCGGAATGTCTACATCAATATTTTTCAGGTTATTTTGACGTGCACCTTTGATGTGAATCCATTCTTTAGGTTTTCGTCGTTTTTCCGGGACTTTAATCTCGAGTCTTCCGGTCAGATATTCCGAGGTTAAAGTATCAGCACTTTCAAGCTGCTTGAAATCTCCGGAAAATACCAATTCACCGCCTAAAAATCCCGCTTCCGGTCCGATGTCGATAATGTAATCAGCAGCTTTCATCACGTCTTCATCATGTTCAACCACAATTACGGTGTTGCCCAAATCGCGAAGGTTTTTCAAAACTTCAATTAAATTTTCGGTGTCGCGCGAATGCAGTCCGATTGAAGGTTCATCCAAAATGTAAATGGAGCCAACGAGCGAACTTCCGAGCGATGTGGCCAGATTAATCCTCTGACTTTCACCGCCGGACAGCGTGTTAGAAGTACGGTTAATGTTGAGATATCCCAAACCAACTTTATCCAGAAATTCCAGGCGTGTGGTAATTTCGTACAACAGTCTTTTCGCAATTTCCGCATCGTGTTTGTTGAGTTTGATGGATTTTATTAACGGTAAAAATTCATCCAGCGGCAATTCAATCATCGACTGAATATTGTGACCATCGATTTTCACCCATTTTGTTTCTTCTCGCAGGCGCAAACCTTCGCAGGTTGGGCATAAAGTTTTACCGCGATAGCGCGAAATCATAACGCGATACTGGATTTTGTAAAGGTTTTCTTCCAGCATTTTAAAGAAACTGTTGATCGAAGGGAAACTGCGCGTGTTGTCGCCTTTCCATAAATACGTTTTCTGCTCCTTCGTCAGCTGGTGATACGGTTTGTGAACCGGAAAATCTTTCGCGGTTTTAATGAAATTTCGTTTCCATTCGCTCATGCTTTCGCCTTTCCAACATGCAACCGCGTCCTCGAAAATGGAGAGGTTTTTATTTGGAATCACCAAATCCTCATCAATGCCAATCACTTTTCCGTAGCCTTCACATTCCGGGCAAGCGCCATAAGGATTGTTAAAGCTGAAAAAATGTACGTTTGGCTCCATAAATTCCATTCCGTCGAGCTCGAATTTATTTGAAAATTCGGTGATTTTTCCGGTTTCAATATTTTTCAACGAACAGTAACCGTGACCTTCATAAAAAGCCATTTGAATAGAATCTGCCAGCCTTTGAAGAAAACTTTCATCGTTCTCATAGCTGAAGCGGTCCAGCACGAGCTGAATTTCCATGTCTTTTTCAGGAACGAAACCGAAACTTTCCAAATCTTCAATTCCGGCCACATTTCCGTTGACTTCAAGTCTTGTAAAACCCGAAAGTTTCAGCGTGTTCACCTGTTCCGGGAATTTAGAAACTTCAAAGTGTAAAGGAGATCTTAGCAGAAAAGTTTGGTTTTCATTTTTTTCAATGAAATTAATGACATCCGTAACCGAATCTTTTTTAACCTCGTTACTGGAAACCGGCGAAAACGTTCGTCCGACACGCGCGAAAAGCAATTTTAAATAGTCGTACACTTCCGTGGAAGTTCCGACCGTAGAGCGCGGGTTGCTGGAAATTACTTTTTGCTGAATCGCGATGGAAGGCGCCAAACCTTTAATATCATCCACTTTCGGTTTCTCTAATTTTCCCAAAAACTGGCGTGCGTAAGAGCTCAAACTTTCTACGTAGCGGCGCTGTCCTTCGGCGTAAATGGTATCAAAAGCCAATGAAGATTTTCCGCTTCCGGAAACGCCCGTAATGACCACGAGTTTGTTTTTCGGAATCAGAACGTCAATGTGTTTCAGATTGTTAAGGTGTGCGTTCTTTACGAACAGGAACTTTTTTATATCGATATCTGCAGGTGCAATCATGTGTTGAATTAAAGCTTACA
>Ga0308157_10007658_pt1 | contig 12510 bp, 10 predicted proteins | sample PhyBR1_FD_201035 | JGI IMG/M metagenome (GOLD analysis project Ga0308157, IMG submission 201035) | Phyllosphere microbial communities from UC Gill Tract Community Farm, Albany, California, United States - DLSLB.R1 | ecosystem: Host-associated > Plants > Phyllosphere > Unclassified | place: USA...
GAGGGGTCCCTTTACCATTCCCGACCTCGAGAAAACGCCGTAGCGAGCGATCTGAGAGGTCGACTGTCGTCAGGCCGACGCCTAATTTGCGTTTTTACACAGCTTGGACCCAAAGCAGACAGTCAGCGTCGGGGGAAGTGCTTAAAGGAATTTTGTCGCAACCTGTCTTTTTTGTCGTGTAATGCCGTTTCTGCAACGTCTCTATTACCGTTGGTGGGCACGTGTGGGCTCTCCGTCACAACAAATTCAGTTGAGCAGCTACTATTGAAAATGGGAGACTGACAACCTGCGCGTATCGGAGAGGATCTTGAAGATCACTACAGGCAAGCAGGAGGCCGTAATTCTCTTCTATCGGCTCTACGCTTGAACGAACTAGTGCCATACACAAAGCGTTCCGCCTACATGTGCGGAGGTTGACATGAACATCATGGTATAGTTTTTCTGTTAGCAACTTCTGTACTATATATGAGACGATTTTTCGTCGCCTGCCTCATCCTGTTGCTTCCTCTAAATATGTTTGCTTTGGCAATGACCGCATCTCTGATGCTGCCGGCCGATGCTTCGCATCGTGTGATTGCGTCTGAACCGCTCGCGCAGTCGGCGCAAGTGCCTGTGTTTGCAGATTCCTACCTGCCAGACAACTTCAACTGCCAGACCAGCTGCGACATTGATCCTGATGAACCGCCGACAGGTCACGACGTGCATGACTACGTGAACGCAGATTTCGGCATGCGCTTCGCCGATGTCACCGATGATGCGGTTGCGCCCAGCGCATCTTCCCGTCCCAGCTATTTACGACACCCGCTGTTAAAACCGCCCCGCGCGGTATAACGTCTTCTATTGCTGTTGATTCAGCACTCCCCGTCTGCCCCGTCGGCGCAGACACATGCACTCAAACAAATTGAATTAAAAGGTAACACCATGGAATGGCTATTCGACCCAACCATATGGGCCGGTCTGCTCACGCTCGTCGTCCTGGAAATCGTTTTGGGCATCGACAACCTGATTTTCATCGCCATCCTGGCGGACAAACTACCGCCGCACCAGCGCGATAGAGCTCGCCTGATCGGCCTGTCGCTCGCGATGCTGATGCGTCTAGGCCTGCTCACCATCGTCTCTTGGCTCGTCACGCTCACCACACCCCTGTTTGCGCTCGGGTCGTTCTCGTTTTCGGGGCGCGACCTGATCCTGCTGATCGGCGGCGTGTTCCTGCTGTTCAAGGCCACGGTCGAACTGCACGAACGCATGGAAGGAGTCACGCATCTGCAAACCCAGTCGCGGGTGTATGCCAGCTTCGGCGCTGTGGTGGCGCAGATTGTCGTGCTCGATGCCGTGTTCTCGCTCGATGCGGTCATAACCGCCGTCGGCATGGTCGACAACCTGTACGTGATGATGGCGGCCGTGATCATCTCGATCGGTGTCATGATCCTGGCTTCCAAGCCGCTGACGAGGTTCGTCAACGCGCATCCGACCGTCGTCGTGCTGTGCCTGAGCTTCCTGTTGATGATCGGCCTGTCACTGGTCGCCGAAGGCCTGGGCTTCCATATCCCGAAAGGCTATCTGTATGCCGCCATCGGTTTCTCGATCTTGATCGAGGCGCTGAACCAGTTCGCACGCCGTAATTTCCTCAAGCAGGAAGCGCGCGTGCCGCTGCGCGACCGCACTGCCGATTCGGTGCTGCGCCTGATGGGCGGCAAGAAGCGCGCCCAGGCCGATCTGGACGCGGACGCCGAGGATGCACCCGTGGCCGAGCCGGATGCATTCGGCGTGGAAGAGCGCAATATGGTCAGCGGTGTGCTGACGCTGGCTGACCGCTCGATCCGCTCGATCATGACGCCGCGCTCGGAGTTATCGTGGGTCAATCTCGATGACGACGCCAGGGCCACCCTACTGTACTTGCAGGACTCGCCGCACAGCCGCATGCCGGTATGTCGCGGCCAGCTCGATAACTTGGTAGGCATTGCCCGCACCAAGGACCTGGTCAGCGAGTTGATGCTGCACGGTCGTATCGACGAGTCGCTTGATGGCGGCGCGATGCGCGCACCGATCCTGCTGCCCGACACTGCCGGTGTACTCAAGGCGATGGACACGCTCAAGCGCGCACATGGCCAACTGGTGCTCGTGACCGACGAATTCGGCATAGTACAAGGCCTGCTCACGCCCGTGGACATTCTGGAAGCGATCGCCGGCGAATTTCCGGACGAGGACGAGCAACTCACCATTGAGGAGCGCGCGCCCGGCCAATGGGAAGTCGATGGTTCGGCCGATCTGCACCAGTTGGAGCAGGCGCTGGGAATCGAAGGCCTGGTGGGCGACGACGACTACACGTCGCTGGCGGGTTTCCTGCTGGCGCGTTTTGAGACGTTGCCCGAGGCCGGGCAATTCATCGAGATAGATCAGATGCGCTATGAAATTTTGGTAGTCGAAGACCGCCGCATTGCCAAGGTAGCCATTCGCCGCGTCGGGGCTGATGCGCCGGATGTCACGCAGTAACCGATAAAGGAAAATAATATGAAACGTACTATCTTGTTTATCGCCACGAACCTCGCGATCGTTCTGGTGTTGAGCATCACCGCGAGTGTGCTCGGTCTGAACAGCTTCCTGAGCGCCAATGGCCTCGATTTGCCGAAGCTGTTGATGTTTGCTGCCCTGATGGGCTTTGGCGGCGCGTTCATTTCGTTAGCGCTATCCAAGCCGATTGCCAAATGGTCGACCAAGGCGCGGGTCATCGCCCAACCCGCCAATTCGACCGAACAGTGGTTGCTCTCGACGGTCGCCGGCCAGGCAACGCGCGCGGGCATCAAGATGCCCGAAGTGGCGATCTACGATGGAGCGCCGAATGCATTTGCCACAGGTGCCACGAAAAACAGCTCGCTCGTAGCGGTATCGACCGGCCTGCTCGAATCGATGTCGCAGCAAGAGGTCGAGGCGGTGCTGGCGCATGAAGTGGCGCACATCGCTAACGGCGACATGGTCACGCTCACGCTTGTCCAGGGTGTCGTCAATACCTTCGTGATCTTCCTGGCTCGCATCGTAGGGTACTTCGTCGACGGCTTGCTACGCAAGAACGACAGCGAGAACAGCGGCCCTGGCGTTGGCTACATAGTTACAGTGGTTGTGTGCGAACTCGTATTCGGCCTGCTGGCAAGCATCATCGTGGCCTGGTTTTCTCGCCAGCGCGAGTTTCGCGCAGACCGCGGCGCGGCCGAAATCATGGGCCAGTCTCAGCCGATGATTGCCGCGCTGCGCCGCCTTGGCGGTATTGCCGAAGGAGATCTTCCGAAAAACATGAGCGCTTTCGGTATTTCGGCCAAAGGAAGCGCGCTGGCACTGTTCTCGAGCCATCCGCCGATCGAAGCGCGGATCGCGGCGTTGCAGGCGGGGTAATCGTCGCGGGGTCCTGAGCACAGCGATCCATCGCGCCATGCAGGCGAAATGCCAGCGTGATGAAGCACCCACGCGATGCAAAAAAGCCGCATCGAAAACGATGCGGCTTTTTTCTTGGCGATTGAACTACACGAGTAGCAGCCGGCGCCGAGTGTTGCCAGTCCTGTCAAGGACGTGTACGTGGACGATTTGCGCCCTCAATTGCATCTTCAGCGGCTTCTCGCACGTCGCCAGTCGTGCTCTGAACTTTGCCCTCAATCTGGTTTGCCAGGCCTTTGGCCTGTTGCTCTTTGCTGTCTACCAGTTTGCCAGCGCCTTCTTGGATTTTGCCGCCAACTTCCTTCAGTTTACCTTCAACTTGATCTTTGTTCATGATGATCTCCTAATCGTGGCATGGCCGGTTGGCGATGCAATACCTTCAGACTAACGGAATATATACACCTCTTCTGTTCGCACACGCACGGAGGATATCCACTGCGGTAACCTGAGGCAAGATTTGGCACGACTACAATGCATACAAGCGGAGGAGACCCAGCCGCGGTGCAATACGACTGCTGAACAAATGAAAATAAGGTGGGTGGGCTGCGGGAATTTGTGGCCTGCCGCTCAGTGTCAGCTGGAAGCAGTTCTTAGGAGCTGAAAATGGCTTCTGTATCGTAGTCCGTTAGTCGTTCCTAAACAAGATTTATTCCAAAACGTTTGACGACAAGTGCAAACGCACCGAAACAGATCACTGTGATCAATGCAGAAGCCCCCAAGGTCCACCAGAACCCGAAACGTCTCAGCAGCCATGGGAAGGCCAGGAACATCGGAAGCGTTGGCACAACATACCAGAACGTGTACCAGGCGTGATTCGCGAGCTTGGCGTTGGGCTGGTTCTCGATATGCAGCCACACAAGGGTGAGCAGTGTGATCATCGGAAGGGCTGCGACGAACCCGCCGAAGCGATCACTTCGCTTTGCGGCCTCGGAGACCAGTACGACAACCGCAGCGGTGATCAGGTATTTCGTGATGAGCCATTTCATCATTTGTCCTTTCGCTTCGTCCTGCAGGGGATGTCATCGACACTATGCGCCGGTGGCCGTTGAAACGGCCACCGACGTGGCGATTACTTGATGGAGAAGCGGACGCTGACAGCCTTCTTGTCCGCAAACGTGATGGCGGCGACCGCCTTGCTGCCAGGTGCAAGTTTGGCGTCACCCTTCACGACCAGCGTGTTGTTCGCGCCTGCCTCGAGCGGCAGTTCCGTCTTTTCCGTGCCTTTCAATACAGTCAGGGTACCGGCGGCGCCTGCAGTCGGCAGGTCCTTGCCATGGTCATCGACATAAATCGTGGTGCCGCCGTCCTTGGTGACGAGTTCGAATGCCAGGTCACCCGCGCTTTGCACGATTCCACCATGCTTGGGCTTGGCACCGTGCGCGAGGACGTTACCCGACAGGGCTACACTGGCCGCCAGGGCCACTACTGCAAAAATCTTGTTCATTTCATGCTCCAGAAAACTGTGGCGGCTGGGGATGGGCGCCGCCACTTGGCCCGTTAAAATCAATAGGTGTCGCTGCCTTTCTCAGCCAGCAACCGCTCCAGCGGCCGTCGGCCTACTTTCCAGAAAATGAGCGGGGTCAGTAGCGAATCGAGCAAGGTGGAACTGATCAGTCCTCCAAAGATCACGACCGCGACCGGATGCAGAATCTCCTTGCCTGGCGCGTCTGCCGCCAGCAGCAACGGTGTAAGCGCAAAAGCCGCCACGAGCGCCGTCATGAAGACCGGCGTCAAACGCTCGATCGAGCCACGCACGATCATCGGCCAGCCGAAGGTTTCGCCCTCGAACTTGCAGAGGTTGATGTAGTGGCTCACCTTCAGGATGCCGTTACGGGTCGCGATGCCGGCCAGGGTAATGAAACCGACCATCGAAGCGACCGATAGCGACACGCCGGCAATCCACATGGCGACCACGCTGCCGACCAGGGCAAACGGGATATTGCCCATGATCACGAGTGCCAAGGTCGAGGATCGATAGCGCGAATAGAGCACCAAGAAGATCAGCACAAGCGAAGCCAGAGACAGGCCGACGATGAGCTGTTGAGCCTGTTCTTGAGCTTGGAACTGGCCTTCGACGCTCACAAAATAGCCGCCCGGGAGCTGGGTAGCCGATACCGTCTTGCGCACGTCTTCGATGATTCTCGACATGTTCGATCCATCGGTATTGGCATACACGACGATGCGGCGGCGTCCATTCTCGCGGCCGATCTGGTTTGGTCCATCGCCTTCCTCGACGGTTGCGACGGCCGACAATGGGATCTGTCCAGCGGGGCTGGTGAGCATGACCCTGGCCAGATCCTGCGGCGAACGGTCGACGTCGGCCAGCCGCACGACCAGGTCGAAACGGCGTGCCCCGTCGATAACCTGGGTAACACGTGTACCTTCCGCCAGCGACTGCAGCGCCTGGAGCACGTCACCCGCGGCCAGGCCATATTGCGCGGCCTTGCGGTAGTCGATGCGCACCTTGATCTGCGGGATCAGGACCTGCCGCTCTACCGAAAGGTCGACTAGGCCCGGCACGGCGCGCAGGCGGCCCTGCAGGCCATCGGCCAGGCCACGCAGGGTGTCAATGTCGTCGCCGTAGATCTTCAAGGCAATCTGCGCGCGCACGCCAGACAACAGGTGATCCAGGCGGTGAGAGATGGGCTGTCCGATTGCCACCGATGCCGGAATCACAGAGAGCTGGTTGCGAATGCTGGCCATGATCTCTTCGCGCGACCGCTCGGATGGTTTCAGGTCGACGTCGATCTCGGACGAGTGAACGCCCTCGGCGTGCTCGTCCAGCTCGGCGCGGCCAGTGCGACGGCCAACCCTTGTCACTTCCGGTACCTGGGCGATCAACGTCTCGGACAGTGAGCCCATGCGGTTCGCTTCCGCGAGCGATGTACCCGGCGTAAACGTCATGCCCATCACCAGTGAGCCTTCGTTAAACGCCGGCAGGAATGCACGCGGGAAGAAAGGCACGGATGCGGCGGCGGCCACGACAGCGATAAGGGCAATTGCCAACATCAGGCGAATACGCGGGAAGGTCCAGTTCAGCGCCGCGGTATCCCATTGCTTCATGCGGCGCACGATCGGGCTGTCGCCACGATGCAGCGACTTCATGCGCGGCAACAGGTAGTACGCCAGGGCGGGTGTCACCGTCATGGAGACCAGCATCGAGGCCAGGATCGACGTGATGTAGGCAATTCCCAGCGGCGCGAACAACCGCCCCTCGATGCCGGGCAGGGCAAACAGCGGCACGAATACGAGCACCACGATCACGGTGGCATAGACGATGCCGGAGCGTACCTCGACCGAGGCATGCCAGATTACCTCCAGCACAGACTGACCGTCTTCCTTGCGCTGCTTGAGCCTGCGTACGATGTTCTCGACGTCAACCACGGCATCGTCTACCAGCTCGCCGATCGCGATCGCCAGGCCGCCCAGCGTCATGACGTTGATCGACTGGCCGAGCAGGTGAAAGGCCAGCGCCGTTACCGCCAGTGAGAGTGGTATGGCGATCAACGAGATCAGCGTGGTGCGAACGCTAAGCAGGAAAGCGAACAGCACGATGGCAACCAGAATGGCGCCGTCCCGAAGAGCCTCGACAACGTTGCCAATCGAGGATTCGATGAAGTTGGCTTGCCTGAACAGGACCACCGGCTGCGAAATTCCTTCAGGGAGTCCCTGCTTGAGTTCCGCCAAGGCCGTCTCGATGTCGCGGGTCAGGCGGACCGTGTCGCCTGCCGGCTGCTTCTGGACGCTGACAATAACCGCGGGCTTGCCGTTCAGGCCCGCATCGCCGCGCTTGAATGCCGGCGCGTAACGCACACTGGCAACCTGCTCGAGCAGGACCGGCATCCCGTTGCGATAGGCAATGGACAGGCCACTGATGTCTTCCAGGCGATTGGTGCGGCCGAGGTTGCGGATCAGGTATTCGCGGTTGTTCAGGTCGACGAACCCGCCGCTGGTGTTGGCCGCGAAGCCGCGTAGCGCAGTGGTGACCTGTTCGAGAGATACCCCAAATTGCGCCATGCGTGCCGTATCCGGCTCGACCCGCAACTGGCGTACTTCACCGCCGATCGGGATCACCTGTGACACGCCTGGGATCGACAGCAGGCGCGGCCGCAACACGAAGTCGGCATACTCGCGCGCCTTCATCGGATCGGTTTTGGCGACGTCGATCGGCAACGCGATCAGCATGATCTCGCCCATGATCGAGGACACCGGTCCCATCACGGGCGCTATGTTGCCGGGGAGTTGTTCCTTGACCAGGGTGATCCGCTCCGATACAAGCTGGCGGTTGCGGTAGATATCGGTCCCCCAGTCGAACTCGGCATACACGATCGACAGGCCGACGCCCGAGACCGAGCGCACCCGCGTAACGCCGGGCATGCCGTTGAGTGACGTCTCGATCGGAAACGACACCAGCTGCTCGACTTCTTCCGGGGCCATGCCGCCGGCTTCGGTCAGCACGGTGACGACCGGCTTGTTCAGGTCGGGAAAGACGTCCACTGGCGTGCGCCATGCTGTCATGGCGCCGTAGACCATCAACATCAGTGCTGCCGCAAGGACGAACAGGCGGTTGTGGAGGCTGAAGCGAACTATGGAATTAAACATGGATGGTCACCTGATCTGGTTGATCAGGGAGGTGCCGATGACAACCACCCTGTTGTCGGGTGTGAGTCCCCTGGTGACGATGACAGTACCCGCGTCGAGCGCGGTTGCCTCCACCGGCAGGGCAATGAAGCGCTGGGCACCGGATTTGATCCAGACCACCGTTTCATTGGCCGGATTGCGCGCCAGTGCCGCCGCCGGCAGGGCAATTCCCTTGACCTTCGTATCGAGCCTGGCCAGCACCGTGACCGGCTGACCTACCGCCAGGTCGAGGTTCGTGCCGCGCGCACGAAAATTGATCGGCACGGCGCCGTCGCGCAGGGTGCGACCGCCACCAAGCAGCGTCAGCTCGACATCCGGCACGTCGACGAGCGTTGCGCTGCTGATTTTGCGGGCGATGCCTGCGTCGGTGGACAAGGCTTCGATCACCATGCGCTGGGGATCGACAATTTCGAACAGCACGTCCCGCGACTCGACGATCTGGCCGTTGAGCACCGACGCACTGGCAATGATTCCGCTGGCCGGTGCAACAATCGCCTCAACGCCGCTGATCGACCCGGCCACAGCACGTTCCTGGCCAATCGTGCTGGTCAGTTCTGCCTGGGCCGCTTCAATTTCCTTCGCCGGCACCACGCCTTCGAGCGATTTCAGGCGTGCGACCCTCTTTGCCAGCAAGGTCCTGTTGGCGCGCAGTTCGGCAAGCTCTGCGGCCTGGTTGCCGCGCTCGATGGCGGCGCCCGTTGGGCGGAGGCGAGCCAGTACCTGGCCCTTGGCCACGCGTTGGCCAGCGACCGGAAGCCCGTTCGGTCCCGGCGCAATTTGCCCGGCGAACGGCGCCTGTACCCGGCCGCCGGCGTTCGGATCAATGCTGGCGCGGCCGTTCAGGGTCACGCTGCGCGCAAATTCCGCTTCCTTGACCATCAGCGTTCGTACGCCCATGCGGCGCTGAGCCAGTTTGGGCACATTGACGCTGCCGTCAGGCAAACGGGCAAGACCACCGACGCTGGCAGTAGCCTGGCCATCAAGATGTTCGCCGTTCGGGCCGTGTGCGCCGGGTGCCGCGAGCAAGGAGGTCGCAAACATGCCGGCGACAAGGCTGGCAACAATTCGTTGAGTCATCTTCATAATCAAACTTCCTTGCGTTGACGGCGGCGGTGGGTGACGACTACTGCGACAGCGGCGAAGATGGCGGCAGCGATCGCTGCCAGCAGCCAGCGGCTCACGCCATGGCCATGTCCGTGGTCACTGGTCGCTGCAGCGACGGTCAGCGTGCCTTCGAGCAGATCGCTTTCTTCACCCGCGAGCAATGTGAACAGCAAGGCATGGGTGCCAGGCTTGGCAATTGCAGCGAGGAATTTTGGATCGTCGACCGCGTAATCGCCAAGATCGGCGTGGAACTTGGCTTTGGCCTTGAGGTCTTTGTACTGGACCTCAAGCACGCCGTTCAGCACAGGTTCGTTCGTCTCGTAGCGGTCGATCATGATCGACAGTTCGCCACCGGAGAGGTGGCCGAGCAGTTCGAACGCTTCGGTAAAAGTCTCGATGCGTGGGACGGACGTGGTGAGGCCGGTCGTGCTGGCTTGGCCGTCGAGGTGTTCGCCGTTCGGCCCGTGGGCGCCAGGGCTGGCGAATGCCGTCGACATGACGAGCATGGCAACGAACAACAGGTGCAGGTATTTCATGGAAGGATTCCTAACGCTTGATTGAGTTGGGCATGGGCGAACCCGAGTGCGATTTTTTGCTGTGCAACGGCGACGTCGGCTTCGTGAGTGAGTGCGCGTGAACGGAGCAGGTCGGCAAGGCCCTTCTCACCCTGGCGAAACGCCTTTTCGAACAGCGTGGTGTGTTCGTGCAGCGCGGTTGCGCGTGCGGCGGCGGTCTCCATCGCAGCACGTGCATTCGCAAGCCGTTCCTTCGCAATCTCGACATCGGCGTCGGCATTTGCCTGGATCTCGGCCGCCTCTGCAGCAGCAGTCGCGATCACGGTTTGCGCCTGGGCTTCAGCGGTACGATTGCGTATGGCAGTGCCGATCGGGATCTGCACGGCCACGCCGATGCTGTTGACAGGTTTGTGCAGCAGTCTTTCGTCCTCTCGGCGAACCGACAAGGCAATGGTCGGCGGAGCCGACCGGGAAGCCGTGGCAAGGCGCAGTGCCGCCCGCGCGCGTTGTTCGGAGGCCTGTGCGGCCGCCATGCGCGGATTGGCGGGGACGTTACTCTCGGAAAGCGGCTCGGGTTCGAGCGCCGGCAGGTCGGGCAAACCCGTTACAACGCGATAGCGTGTCATTGCCTCGAGTGCGGTAGTGCGGGCATCCGACACCGCAATCCGGGCAGCCAGGACTTCCTGATCAGCGAGCAGTCCGTCGCTGCGCGCCAGGTCGCCGGCCTTCACGCGTTGCTGCACCTCGTCAAGGAGTCCTTCAAGATGCTCTAGATGATCCTGCCTTTCCGCCAGCCGGACTTGGGCCGCTGCAGCTTCCCAAACGCGATGTCGCACCAGGCCAGCAACTACCAGGCGCGTGGCGCCGAGATGAGCGGCGACCTCTTCGGTGCTGCGCGCGGCCAGCGCTTCGCGAGCGCTCTTCTGGCCGGGCATGAAGAATGAAGAGGAGACCGAGATCTCGGACTCTCGCTGGTCGCGCTCGGACGAGCCTTGGTCCGCACGCTGGGACAAGCCGAGCGTCGGGTTCGAAGCAATCCAAGAACGGGCAATGTCGCGTGCCGCAGATGCTTCAGCCTGGCGGGCGTCGAGCGTACGGGCAGCAGGCGCGCGTTGCCATGCGCTCTCGACAGCTTGTTTTAATGTTGTGCCGATTGAGGCCGGCGCGGGCGGTGCTGCAATGACCTGACATGGCAGGACAATGGCTGCACCGATAAGGCAAAGGGACAGGCGGCAAGTGCGCATGTGTTCTCCATCGGGTGAACTTCAGATTCACCGAGGGCGAGCACGTCAGCGCAACCTGCGTTGCGCCTGCATCTTTCGATTATGCGTGCAGCGATCCCCCGGCACGGTGGCCGAGGGAGACAGCAGGAGGTCTATGTGGCCCATCGAGAAACGGCTCAGGAACCGTTTGGGCGATATATGGCCCCAGCTCGGAGATAGGATTTTCCGCAGGAAGTATCAGACGCGGGAGACCGAAGCCTACCGGCTGAGAGGACGAGGAATGTTCGTGTGCGTGATCGAGGGACTCATCCGACTCGTCGTAGTGAATCGAGCCGTCTTCCTCGTGATGGTGGTGATGAATGCCCTCTTCGTGCTCCAGCTCGTGGACGAGCGAGACCGTATCCGCAACAGGCGGCAAGCTGACCTGCATGGCGAAACCATACAGTGGCAAGCAGAACAGCAGGAGGATGTGGACGATCCGGCGCACGGAAATCTCTAAGCAAATTTCGAAAGATTATATCAGTTGCTTCTACTGTCTCGGCAAGGTCTATGTTTCAATGTCTCTGTATTGACAAATTGATACGTTAAAATAAAAAGGGACTATATGGATGATTCAACAAACGGCGACAACAAGCCGAGCTACACAATGTGGCAGATGATCATCTACATGCTGCGGTTGGGCGCACTTGGCTTCGGCGGTCCGGTAGCGTTGGTCGGATACATGCACCGCGACCTCGTCGAGTCCCGCAAGTGGGTATCCGAAGCGGACTACAAGGAAGGGCTGGCACTGTCCCAGCTCGCGCCGGGCCCGTTGGCTGCGCAGCTCGCGATTTACCTTGGTTACGTACACTACCGGATGTCAGGGGCAACGCTCGTCGGCATCGCGTTCGTTATCCCGTCATTCATTATCGTCATCGCACTTGGCTGGACATACGTGCGTTTTGGCGGGCTGCCATGGATGCAGGCGGTGTTCTACGGGGTGGGCGCGGCTGTAATCGGCATCATTGTGATGAGCGCAAAAAAGCTCACGGAAAAAAGCGTCGGCAAGGATAAGCTGCTCTGGGCGATTTACGCCGTGTTAGCGATCGTGACGATCACGACCGAGTCGGAAATTGCGTGGCTGTTTATCGCCGCCGGTGTGCTGGTATGGATCTGCCGCGCCCCACCCAAATGGCTGCAGCGGGGGAGTGCGAACGCAGTGTCGATCACGCAGCTGCCTGCCTTGTCCAGTCTGTACGCAACGGCTGACCTGCCTCTACTCGGACAGATCGCAGTGTTCTTCGCCAAAGCCGGTGCTTTCGTTTTCGGCTCGGGGCTTGCCATCGTTCCGTTTCTGTACGGAGGCGTTGTCACTGAACACCAATGGCTCACCGAAAAGCAGTTTGTCGATGCTGTGGCTGTGGCGATGATTACACCTGGCCCGGTGGTCATTACGGTTGCATTTATCGGATATCTGGTGGCCGGGATGTCCGGGGCCACGGTTGCGGCGCTGGCGACCTTCCTGCCATGCTATTTGTTCACGATTATCCCTGCACCGTACTTTAAAAAATATGGGAAGTTGCCCGGTGTTGTTGCCTTTGTTGACGGGATTACTGCCGCAG
>Ga0308157_10007660_pt1 | contig 12508 bp, 11 predicted proteins | sample PhyBR1_FD_201035 | JGI IMG/M metagenome (GOLD analysis project Ga0308157, IMG submission 201035) | Phyllosphere microbial communities from UC Gill Tract Community Farm, Albany, California, United States - DLSLB.R1 | ecosystem: Host-associated > Plants > Phyllosphere > Unclassified | place: USA...
ATAGGGATGCCGTAACACCTTCGCACCCATCACGGGTGCGTGGATTGAAACCGGTGCGAGTGTGTGGCTTGAGCGGTTTGGGTTTCGCACCCATCACGGGTGCGTGGATTGAAACATTGAGTCCAAAGCTGGCAGCGAGGTCATTAAATTCGCACCCATCACGGGTGCGTGGATTGAAACATTTTGCTTGCTTACCGCTTGCTCGCTATAAATTCGCACCCATCACGGGTGCGTGGATTGAAACTCGTTATCATTTAGCAACCTTTAATCCCAGTCCTTCGCACCCATCACGGGTGCGTGGATTGAAACCGTTAAGCCCCAAGCGCCTAGCGTTTCAAGCCCTTCGCACCCATCACGGGTGCGTGGATTGAAACCAGTTGTAAGATTTGGTGGTATGGGTGGCGGGTTCGCACCCATCACGGGTGCGTGGATTGAAACCTTACTGGCTGTCAGGTGGTGAGGTCTGGAAGGGTTCGCACCCATCACGGGTGCGTGGATTGAAACATTGCAAAGCCTTATCAAAAACGACAATTAACATTCGCACCCATCACGGGTGCGTGGATTGAAACCGGCAAGTTTTGTGCTCGTAACCAAGCTACAGGCTTCGCACCCATCACGGGTGCGTGGATTGAAACGCATTTTTGCGTAAGGAGCTGGCATGGCTGATACTTCGCACCCATCACGGGTGCGTGGATTGAAACACCGGTAACGTCTTGCCATTTAATTTTTGCTAGTTTCGCACCCATCACGGGTGCGTGGATTGAAACATAATCCAAAGGTTAGAACAGAGATTAAAGATATTCGCACCCATCACGGGTGCGTGGATTGAAACAAGGCTTGCAATCCGGCGTAGTGCGCGGTGAGGTTCGCACCCATCACGGGTGCGTGGATTGAAACTTTTTTATCCTCAATAACGACTCCCAATCTATCTTCGCACCCATCACGGGTGCGTGGATTGAAACACCAAACGACACGCTGTCACTGCAATCATCTAGGTTCGCACCCATCACGGGTGCGTGGATTGAAACGTGTTAGCATTGATACCAACAGCTATTGCTGGTCATTCGCACCCATCACGGGTGCGTGGATTGAAACGGTCTGCATAACCTAGCCAACAAAAGTAGTATAGTTCGCACCCATCACGGGTGCGTGGATTGAAACTTGATGAAGGCTACGACACAACCGATTGGCAGTTCGCACCCATCACGGGTGCGTGGATTGAAACTCCAATCTGTGGCGATGGCATCAATAAACTTGCTTCGCACCCATCACGGGTGCGTGGATTGAAACCACTGCTTGCGGTATTGCTCAAGCGCCTTTAAGTTCGCACCCATCACGGGTGCGTGGATTGAAACTAAAATGCGCAATATTGAGCTGAGCAATGTCGCTTCGCACCCATCACGGGTGCGTGGATTGAAACCGGTATTGACTTAACACCAACAATCCTTAGATTTTCGCACCCATCACGGGTGCGTGGATTGAAACATGCCGCCATCTGCGATCCACTGACTACCGATTTCGCACCCATCACGGGTGCGTGGATTGAAACACAGACGAGCAGCAACAGCTTGAGCAATTGGCTTCGCACCCATCACGGGTGCGTGGATTGAAACCTAGCGAGGCGTTTGAGCAGTCAATCAAGGGCGTTCGCACCCATCACGGGTGCGTGGATTGAAACAATCAAGAGCAAAAATAAGCTTGCTCATAAAATTCGCACCCATCACGGGTGCGTGGATTGAAACAAGCGCAGCCGCCTTTGGTGCAAGCTCATTAATTCGCACCCATCACGGGTGCGTGGATTGAAACGTTAAAAATGCGGCTACTTGTTTTACTACCTCTTTCGCACCCATCACGGGTGCGTGGATTGAAACGGCTACTTTATCAATATCATCAATAGTATCAACTTTCGCACCCATCACGGGTGCGTGGATTGAAACATATCTTGGCTGCCTTGTGTGATTGGGTTTTGCTCTTCGCACCCATCACGGGTGCGTGGATTGAAACGATATGCTTTTTTAAAAGTTGAATGCTCATCTACTTTCACACCCATCGCGGGTCCTTAGATCCAAACTACACTTGATGCTGCTAGAATTTTCAAGGCTAATTTAAAAAATAAAGGTACTGAAAAATATATGCGACAACTGTTGACGTTTATCTCTGTCTACAACTAAAAACGACTTCCATAAAGCTGATTAAAATCGTAAGGTATAGCTTGAGTGGAGGTTAACTAATTCAAGGGGAATGCCGAATATGGAAAGTATCACTATTGCTCAATTACAAAAAAAGTCCGTGGGAATTTTTAATGATGTGATTGGTCTATTTAATATTTATATCCAGCTCATTCGTCCCCGTATCAGCCTTTCAGAAAATTTTCCAATTTATCAAAGGCTGGTTCTAGCTAAACCTACGGTAGTTATAAAAACTGATGAAAAAATACAGCTAATAAATAGTTTTGAAATCTTTTATTTGTTAGGAGAATTAAATTCAAACAACAAATTATCTAAAGAAAAAATATTATGGGGTCAAATTATAGAAGCCGATTTTTGCATCCGTTACGCATTTTATGAACTAATTGATATTATCGTAAGATACAGTAAAAGTTTAGATATTGAACTGATTTATAAGCATATTAATGCCTTTTTGACGCAAGAAATGAAGCAGCAATTATTTAATAAAAAGAGTCTTTCGATCGCTACTTTTTGTGAGGAGCTTAATATTCATGAGCAGACTTATTATAAACGTCGTGAAAAGGGCTTGACCGATGTCAACTGATAGATTTGTCAGATCCCATTACCAATTGCGCGAAGAAATTGATATTCAAAAAATTAAAAAAACGATTAATAAATTAAATGAAAATGAAGATTTTCATAGGCGTGAGAAATCAGTAATAGCTATCTGTGACATCGTAACTGCTGTTCATGAAGGCTATAATAACGCCGATTTTCAAAATCAACTGATTGATAATTTGGTAGCAATTCTGAGTGATAAACCTGTTTCTATGCATGATAGGCAGATTGGCAAATCTGCGCTCAGTAAAAAACCGCTTATTATGCAAGTTCTAATTTTAATGCAATATGTTGCACTAAGACCTAAAAGTTTGCGCTTTCAGAAAAAACTATACTGGCTGGCTATTGCGCTACACACTGCGGTTTTGCTTATGCATTATAATAAGAAAATGCATACGTACAATATTCTAATGCAATTTAAACTGGCTCAATTCTCAAAATCGGCAACTCGAACATGGATTTGGCGTGAGCTGCTCGATAAGCCAAATATGAATCCAGCTGACATACTGTCATCATTGGAAAATATTTTAGAGCCTAAGGACGACGATTCCACTCAAAAAAAATCCTTATCTGACCCTGCAAGAAGACAAATTAGTAAAATTATTGCAGCCTATCAAGAAGCCCACTATCTTAAAAAAAACATAAAAATAATACCCATCACAGATGTAAGACCGATCAATATTGCAACTCAATCAGCAGATATAGTAATAAATCACGACCAAGAAGAATGGGAACCAAATAATGGCAGGTTTGAAGGTAATGACTTAGCAACTGCGTCTCAGTTTTATACTCCAATGACAGAAAGCTATGAAGATTTAACGACAAGCTTTGAAGAAACGATAGATCATTATGGTTCGCCCTTTATTAGTTATGAAGTTAATACGGACTTACCAAAAGGGTTCTCTGTTCCTCTTCAAACTATAGATTTATCACTACAGCAAAATCATATATCCCAACAAGATTTAGCTCTTAACTCAAACGTTCGCGTACTTCCAAAAAGCAGTTATCAGCTGCTATTTTCCGTGCTTTATCAAGATGCTCAAGCGACAGATAATTTTGATAATCGTACTTGTGCACAAGTTTTATTGTTGTCTATGATTACAGCTTTGCCTGTTAAATCCTTAATTATCCCAGGATATATCGGTCATTCAAGCATTTTTAAGATTGGTTTAAACCGCATTTATATTCAACACTCGCTTGGTATTACTAAACGGTCAGAAGAGTTCGATAGCAACAAATATGAAAATAAATTTGATGTTGTTAAAATTCCTTTACCGCCATGGCTGATTAATCAAATTTTAGATCAAGAACTACCATCACAAGAGCAAATCCAAAGCTACATCGCCGGTCTGCGCACCAAAATTTGCCTACCCTACTTATCGATAAATCGTATTGAAACAGCATTGCAAGTTATGTTGTCTCGCTATACAGAAAATAGCAACTCTCATATTGCCGACCTGATTTGTCGATCTCCGGCTTCTCAAGCTCCAGCGATGTATTATAGCAGCCATTTAAGTGAAGAGGTTTTTTCTCATTATAAATCTGCGTTAACTGTACTTGGTAAAGACAGTCATTTTGACACGTCATACATTACGTCTTGGCACAAATATACGTTAGGTTCAGGGTTTGCGCTCACAATGGATTATGTTCGTAGCATCATTGTGAAGCTTCAAACATGGACGACTGATAGCACTGACGATAATACTCATTTTAATCGTGTCAGTATCTTAGTATGGTTTGCATTTTGCTTATTGACAGGGGTTCGACCAAATAACGGTATTGGACGTATAAGTGATATTGATTTAGAAACAGGCTGGCTCATGATTGATGACAAACCAAATCGAAGAGTAAAAAGTCATCGGCTTATACCGCTTTGCACGACATTAATACGCTTACTCAAAGAGTATAAAAATTATTTAAATGACTATCAAATGAGTAACTTAACAAAGGAAAAAATAAGAGAATGCGTTCAAGCAATACAACGAGAAGACGACTCGGCACTGCTGCGATTATTATCAGAAAGTTTTGATACGCTTACTATCATCAAACGTGGTGACGCCTATCATATGGTCAAAGACATCATCGATGCTAACCCTTACTGGACACGTCACTTTGTGCGTACTCAGCTTGAAAAACGGGGCGTTGATATGGTGCTTATTAATGCAGTAATCGGTCATGAAAAAGCCAGACAAGAAGCGCTGGGTCGCTTTTCTTCCCTAAGTAAATCTCAGATTAAAAAAGTCAGCTTTGAATTTGAAGCCATCGCAAATGAGTTAGGATTAAACGCTATAAATATTCAAAGTTATCGTTATGAGCAAAATTTATCATGATAATAAATGATGTTAAGCCCTCTAAAATTATTGATGAGTTAGCAAAATTTGATGGCAGAAAAAAAGCATATATACCTGATCCTAAAGTTATGGAAAAAGCTAAGGAAGCAAAGAAGCTTGAAGTCACACTACTGGTTCAGTTTCAAACCGAATGGGAGCGGTTGCGGCAGCTCTATCCTGATGATATTAATAAGTTAAAACCCACCAAAAAACATTTTCAAAAAGCAAGTATTATACCGGTATCTTTAGAAGGATTTGCAAAGTTCCAAAGCTATGCTCATCAAACTGTTAAGCAGATTTGTCAAACAGAAAAGCAAATCAATCAAGGTTATAGAGCCGTCAATCTTTTTATTGACTATCAAAACAAGCATTTTATGCTTTCTGATCATCATTATCCTAATATTAAAATTATACTACCTACAAAAAATAATTCACTTGTAATAGACGACAATTGGGTCACTAAAGGCAAGCAAATTAATAAGCTCGTACAAGCTGTACGCAGTCACTGGGAACAAACAAGCGATTATGACCTTAATGAGATACTAGGATGGCTACTTTACTCCGCAGTCATTTACGGCGGCATCAACGATAAATATATGCTACAAGGCTGGTTTGAAGCCATTCTAAATGGTCAATACCAGCCATTTATCAACAAACGCATCATCATATCCGCTCGATTTGCTCAAAAGAGTTATGGCAATGAGCGCGATGATCAGCAAAATCAGCTCTATAACACTCAGCAAATTATTGTTGATTTAGTTAGTCAATGCTGGTTGATACGATATCAAAAGCAAAAATGTGAGATTAATGTCAATGAAATGCTTGAAAAAGGCGCTGAAAATTACGTAATGAGCGTTCTAAAATCAATTCTTGAAGCTGAAGACTTACAGGCTATCACATTTAAAAATCTTTTGTCTTGTGCAAGTTACCATTGGGAGATGCTAGATGGCGCTGACATTGATCAAGCTTCAGTAACAGTGCTTACTGGTAAACAAAATACATCAGGGCTAACTGAAACAAATTTTAAACATTTTTTGGAAGGTAAATATAAAAAATCGACTATTACATATGACTTAGATGATATTTTAAAGCTGAATATTAAGACTTCAAAGAATAGCTTAAAAGAAATAGATAACCAAAGCTTGCATGGCAAAAAAATACGGCAATCAGATCTAATCTCTGACCTTGTTAATGACTTTAAAACAGCAGCAAGACTAAAAGATAAAAAAACGAACCACAAATATCCTACTTTAGTTGAGAGGATAGAAAAGCGACATAAGCAGTATAGTGCCGTTAGTGAAAAAATATTTATAAGTTGGATTTTAGCTTTTCTGGCAGATGATTCATCAAAGAGAATTAAAGATGCATCGTTGCTGCAATACATTAAAAGTATTGGCTACGAGTGGCTATATTTTACAGCAAATCAGTCTATTGAAAGTTGGGACGAAGACGACTTTGAAATACTTTATGAAGATATTTTAGAGTACAAAGCCACAGCTCGCGGTCATCTTGACATATCTTATTACGCCAAGCTGTTACAGCGCCTTCATAACTTTGCCCATGCAGAATATAATTTGCCGCGTGTCATTATTTCCTATGAAAAAGGCGGTCGTCGCGTCCGTGCTGAGCTGATTTCACCTCGTATGTACCATGCAATCATCGCGCAAATTTTGCATAGCGTGGACATTTTAGAAAAAGAGATGTTTGCATTGATGTTTATTCTTGTTTACCGAACAGGAATGCGAAAAAAAGAGCTGCTTGGACTTCGGTATATTGATATAGAGGGACTAGCTACAAAGGAGCCATCCCTTGTTGTTCGCAGTAATTCGTACCGTGGATTAAAAACAGCGGGCAGTAACCGAAGACTTCCTATTTTTGCCCTGCTTCAGCCCAATGAATTGGTGTTATTTATAAGGTATGTGCAAAGTAATGCCGGTCTTAACCCTAACAATTTTATATTTACACTATCAACCGAAAAAAACCCTATTGATGACCATGTGCCACTGCAATTGCTAAAGCGCATTTTAAAAGACATCTCAAAAGGTCAAGATGATACTCTTAATCAAACTTTTCATGCATTCCGCCACACTGCGGTAAGCAACCTATCGCTTGTACTATGCGGCGATATTGAGCTTGCTCAGGCATTGACCGACTATAACGAAGAAGAAATTAACCGTATCAAATATGGTGTTCTAGGTGAACATATTAACGCTCAAGATCGCTGGTATGCTTTATCTGGGATAATGGGGCATTTATCGCCTCAGCGCAGTTTTGAATATTATAATCATGTCGCTGTTTTGATGGCAACTTATGCGTTGAGTGCAGCTAATATTGAGCTTCCTGTTAAAGCCATTGCTAATATCACCGATTTCGATAGGAAGCGACTTAAAGAGAATGGCGCCATCATTGAGCATAACAATATCAGCTTAGTTAGCGTCCGTAACTTATTATTCCGCACTCTGGGTCAACATAAATCTAAATCGCTTCAGTTAAGCATTAACAACACGGCAGATTTAGTCAGTCCGCAAAATAGCGTTGAGACGTTATTTATGCGATATGGCATCAATAGTCTTTGGCTACTCTTACAGCAAATTAAATCAGAGACTTCCTTAGAACAAGCTTCTGTAGCTACTAACATTCATTTAGACGATGCAGACACTATCATAAATCGAGCACAGCGCGTAGCCAATGTTCTTTCAAAACGCGGTAATCCCAGATTCGTTGGCGCAGATGGTCTTCCAAAACATATTGAACATAAAAGCGACTATCGACTGCTGTCCTCATTGCAAAACCGCGCTCAAGAATTACGAGATCAATCATTAGGTGACTGGCAATGGTTTATAGCCATATGCCAAGAGCGCCTATCTTATAATAAAGCTTTTGTACCTTTTTCAATAAAAGAAAACAAAGAGTTCCAACGTTTTATTAAGATTGCTAAACGGCTACTTCCTGATAAAAACTGGCTAGTTGGTTATCCTACGGATTTTCAAAATAATCGTAACTTTGCTGACGTTAAAGGCTTACGAGCTATTAATAAAGATAATATTAATACACTCAATATTGGAATAGCCTTGATGGATAATAGATCCTCTACAAACGACAAATGGCAATTTTCTCCTCTGCTACGGTTTTTTGTCTATATGGTATTGATAACTGACGAAGAGGTAGTAATTTTGGATAATAAATCATAGGTTATTTAAGCTTGCTTCGATGTTCGATAGCAACGCCTAAAACTTCAAAATCAGTAAATCTGCTATCAATAATAGGGTAGTCAGGATTATGCGCGATGAGTTGAGTATACTTTTTTCTAGTTACCTCATCAAAGCCGCAATCTCGCCATTTTCTAAAAAATATAGACTTATTTTCATCTATAACAATGACATAGTCACCCGTTTCAGGTTTAAAGTTTGGGCTGATAAGCACTAAGTCATTTAATTTAAACTTGGGCTGCATACTATCCTCATCTAAAATAAGCCAGTAAGCATTTTGGGCATTATGAATCGTGGTCGGCTCAAATTTATTGCTCAGTGTTTGTTCTTCATTTATTGCCTTTTTGACTTGTTCTTTATTATAGATAGGCATCATAAGTATATGATTATCTTTTAAATTATCTTCTATTTTTGTATTTATCATTTCTCCTTGCCCTGTAGATAGCCATTCTGCATTTACGCCTGTGCAGACTGCCATTTGGACCAATTTAGTTGAGCTATGATTGCGTCCGTTTTCTAAATCCGATATTGCTCCTTGTTTCGCTCCCACAGCTTTAGCAAGGTCGACTTGCGTCATTCCTGCATGTTTTCTTGCTTTTTTAAGTCGCTCACCCACTGTGCTTGGCATGGTCTGTTCCTGTAGTTGTACTTTCTACTCATTATGATAAAAAACAATAACGTTTTGGCGTTGTTAAAATAACGTAATAACGTTATTATGATAATTGATTGCTATAGATGACTAATTTGCTGAATCACATAGGAGTTTTTATGCATTCATTATCCAAAAAACAGCTTGCATACTCACGCAATATTCAAGCTCAGATATTGCAAAGCGCCGCAAAGCAAAAGCATCGTCTTCTTGCAGAATATGTAGGGGTCAATGCCACGACAATTGGGCGGTGGCTGGATACGAGCAATAAAGACAGCCGCTTGACGCAATTTGCTTTGATACTAGCCATTTGTGACTTAAAAGTAGTTCCTAGCGACATGCAGTGCTATGACCGCAATAAGATTGACCTCTTATTTCAATTAGCTAAAGACACTTTTGAGCGGCTTGATAGCGCTGATGACTTTTTCATAACGCCGACTTATCAAGGAGAGGGTCATGAGTAAATCAGACGATGTTAGCATTTGGCTACCGATTTACATTGGTGAGATGCTCGCAATGACCACACGCTTTAGCACCGAGCAAATAGGAGCTTTATATCTTTTGATGATGGACTATTGGAAAAACGGCGACATCCCTTACGATTATAAAACCATCTCAGCAATCATTGGCTTATCACTCAATAAGACCAAAATTTTTATCGCCCTCATTTTAGATCTAAGCATTTTTGAGCAGTCAAACGATAGGCTAATCAGCAGTTATTTAGATGAGAAAAAACAAACCGCAACCACAAATAAAAAAGTGAAATCAGAACGCGCTCGTAAAGGTGCTTTGGCACGCTGGAATAAAAATGAGCAAGATGAGGATAGCTTAAGCAGTGTTCAAGCATCTGATTATGAATGCTCAAGCAATGCTAACGACATGCTTGAGGAATGCCCGTCATCGTTATCGTCATCTAATAACTCTACTCTCTCTCAAGCGCCTTTAAAAATTGAGCCTATAAAACTCTGGAAAGCACCATCTCTCATCAAAATTAATGAGTTATTAAAAAAGTCTTCAGCTAGCTTTAGCTTAGATTTGAAGGCTTATGAGGCTCACTTGTCTAAATTCAAAAATTATTATTCAGAACAAGAGCAGCTGAACCGACCGATTGTGACAGAGGAGCGCCGTCAAGACGTTCTGACCAATTGGATTATTAACGATCGGCAGTATCAATCAAAATCAAATAAAAAAGGAGCAAGCGATGCAAAAGCTCACACAACCAAAGCCCGTCAGTCAAATGCCTTTGATCAAGCTTCAAGCTATGTCGAACAAACCCAGCAGGATGTCGATCGCTTCTTCGACCACGTGCCATGCACCGCCTAATGCTGACGATCAGAAACTTAGGAATCTGACCAAAGATATTGTTAAACTGTTTGGCGAGTGGCAGTTAAATTTTGGCAGAAAGGCTTGCGCTAAAGATTATCCGGTTCAAAAGGCGATACTTTGGGCGCGGGTGGTGATGCATCTTAATCCTACCGCTGAAGAGTGGCAAGTCGCAAAAGCGCGGTCGATCTTTGAGGAGTGGCCGCCAAGCTCGGCGCGTGATCTGCTGGCATTAGCTTCAGTCAGGTCTGATTATCCGGATTTGCGCGACGCTTATAAAGGCGCAACTCAGAGCTTGTATGCGCATGATGTCGTTTTTGAGACGGCTCGGCGCCTAGGATTTTGGGATTTGAAAAGTAAAGCCGAAAGCATCACGTATCCTATTTGGCAATCGCTTTACCCAAAAGTCTGCCGCGAACATGCCAGTGGCGCTGAATTTAAAATACCAAAATCAAGGCAGCTGACTTATGAGCATACGCCCATGTCAGCTGACAGTCCAATGGCTGAAAAAGTTGATACGTTTTTAAATGAGTTTAAGAGAAAATGGTCGTGATTATTTGATTTTGGTTTTCAGGCTTTGGAATAACGAGTACCTTATGGCTTAGTGAGCAAATCAACACGATAATGACTCTTTCAGACTGTTATAAGTGGTTTCATTATAACAGTCTGATTTAGATGGTTCTAATAGATAATTTTGAGCCTAATTTAGTGGTTCTTTTGGGGTATACCTTAATCTTTAAACAATATTCTAAATTTTTGCCTGTATTAGTGTTTTCGCCGTAATAGAATCAAGGTTTTCCTCTATCAGACTCCAATTTTTTAAGTATTTTTCGTATTTAATGGGTAAATTATTATCGACTAAAGCCAACATGTAATATCCGTCAACGATTATTGCTATAAAATTGTTTTTACGGTCAGCTACAACATATCCACCATTCATCATTTGCATCATAGACTGCGATACTTTTTGTAAATACATGATGTTCATGGGTGTTTTAGCAATCATAAGCGGTTGAAATTTTTCAAATTCATTTTTCGAACAGTCGTTATTGAGGGGAAACCAAAACAGAGAGTTATCTAAATTATTGAATTCATTTATTAATTCTGATAATAACTCAAACTGATATGGCTTATCAAAGTAATTAGAGAAGTCTAAAAGCTGCACCTTATTTGGGCAAAAATTTATATTAAAAGTCGCTTGATTTAGGTCAACAGCTCTTATTGTGCCGTATAACCATGAGATTTCCTCTTTATTTAAACAGTCATAAAAACCTTTTATTGGGTCGTTGTCTTCAATCCACGGTCTATCTAGCATATTTAGCCCCCACACTTGTAGAACAACTTAGATTTGCCATATTTTTCTGATAATAATCTGTAATATATTACAGGTCGATGTCTGTAAAGCGCATCGAACACGTTCCTATAACAGACATTATTAAGTATAAGGCTTAGCAGTATGTTGAATATAAACGATGTTGTTAAGGTATCAAGAAATATTCGAGAAGATATTAGCGCAGGTCATTTGGGTACTGTAGTACATATTTTTGATCAAAATCCCCCTGTGTACTTAATTGAGTTTATTGATAATGAAAGCCATACAATTGAAATCGCATCTTCAAAAGGAGAAGATATGAGCCTTTATTGGGTTGCCAGCACTGAAAAATATGTCGAATAATTAACGGTGAATTATCCTAACTATTAATGCCTACCTGATGTATGCTGGCAAAACAGGACTCTACTAAAGAGAATGCTTCCTCTCTTATGACAATCGAATTTTTAAAATCAATCATATCTGTAGTCAGATTCACGTTTTGGGAACCTTTGAATCTACGAGCTATTTGAAAGTTTAATCCTGACTCAAGCTGATTCGTATTCTTAATAGTAAAATCCATAATTAATATATATCTACTAATTAGCAAAAAATTAAAAGCGAATATTAATGGGAGTTTAATTGAAAAATTCTAGGATTGAACAGAATATTCAAATCCTATATAGCACACCAGTTATCGATAGAATTATAAGCTTACTTTCGGAAGCACTAAGTAATAAGAGTGTTCAACATGATAAGACCTCTTGCAGAAGTCAAAGCGCATTCTCAAAGTTGACGATGCCTGCGAACAACTTCATCCGAAGATCATAGCGTCGTCTTCGGTTGCGATAGCGCTCAGCAACCATCTTGAATAACTTAATTAATCCTATTTTGTGCTCAAC
>Ga0308157_10007661_pt1 | contig 12507 bp, 7 predicted proteins | sample PhyBR1_FD_201035 | JGI IMG/M metagenome (GOLD analysis project Ga0308157, IMG submission 201035) | Phyllosphere microbial communities from UC Gill Tract Community Farm, Albany, California, United States - DLSLB.R1 | ecosystem: Host-associated > Plants > Phyllosphere > Unclassified | place: USA...
ACTTGACCAATTTTTTCGACAGAAGTCAATACATCATAGAAAGATTCCAGCCCGAAGATGATTTTTTCTACCGAATTGATCAATAATACAATTACAATTTCAGCTGCTACGAACTGCCCTATGTTCATTTGGTGGTGAATTACCAGAAAACCACCGATCGATAATAAGGCAGCAGTAACAATTACTTTAAAAATAGTAAGCTGAATATATTGTTTTTTCATTACCTGAAAGTGTTTTTCGCGGTAATTTACATAGCTGGTTACGTAGCCATCATTTCTTTCCAAGGCATATTCAAAAGCTCCTTTTCTGCGGAAGCTTTCTCTGTTGCGAGCAATTTCTTGAAGCCATGCTGCAACTTTATATTTAAACTTCGATTCGTTCAAACTGGTTTCTAGACCGTCTTTGTACGAAAATTTAAAAATGACATATAAAATGACAATAAAAAGTAGTCCGATTACCATAAAGAAAGAATGGTAAAGAACCAATAGAATAATTCCCAGACCTACCTGCAGAAATGCAGTACAGAAATCTAGCAGCAATTTTGCTGTTCCTTTCTGGACCATCAAAGTATCAAAAAAGCGATTTGCTTTTTCTGGAGCATACTCTGAGTACATTTCTTTAAATTTAATTAAGGGCATTCTGTAGGCAAATTCAAATGAAGAACGAACAAAAATTCGCTGCTGCAGATTCTCTACAATGCGCAGCTGCAAAATGTTCAACACTCCTCCAAAACCAACACCAACTGTAACCAGAATCACGAGAACGATCCATGAAACGCTTAGCTGTCCGCTTTGAATAAAATTAATAATGGCCTGAATTCCCAAAGGCAGAGAAAGATTTACTATCCCTGCAAACGCAGCATAGAAGATAATTTGATAAACGTCGCGCTTATCTAGCTGCAATAAGTTGTAAAATCGTTTGAGTGGTGTCATGAATTTAAGTATAAATACAAGATTATTACATAGAATAAATATACGGCAAAAACCGCATTAATAGATTAAGATTTTTATCGTAATCCTTAAAAAAAACAAGTATTTATGAATTCAATCGAGGAGGCGGTATATCTATTTTACCATGAAAGCCAAATGAGAATATTGTATTATCAATATATTTTTTTCCTTCAGATTCTATTAAAAAATAAAAATTAGGCATCAGCGATTCTGATGAAACCAAATATTCCATTAAAGGAATTCCTTTTGCTAATTTGGCTGTTTTAGTATCTTTTGTTTTGTAATCGTCCAATTCTTCTGGAATTCCGTCGCATTTGAAGATCTTTTTCAAGAAATTGCAAGTAATCCCTTTTACAGTATACGTTTCAGCGTTATCGCTTAAAATTCTTCCGACGCTATTAGAAATGTTTAAACTGCTAATTAGAAAATAGCCAACAAGCAACGCCTGAAGGCATTTACATAAAAAGCTATTTTTAATTTTGTTCAACATACTCTAAAAAGGCTAAAAATTTAATTAAATCACATCGTTTTGAATCAAAATCTCCAATGATTTAAGGCGTTTACTGTAATTTTTATGAGCGCGCAAGTTATATCCAATTTTTTTCTAGAACATTAAAATAACATTAGAATTTAGAATCATTCAAAACTTTAAAATTATATTAACAAGGCATTCTTACACTTGTCAGAATTATGTAAAGACCAATGGCAATTCTATTTTTTACAGATGAAATATTCCTAGCAGAACAAGGAAATATGTAAAAAAACTTGAGGAAGTCAAATATGCCCCTCTTCCAGAGCTTCTTATATTTTGGTATTTGTTGTCTATAAATATTAAGCTCCTCCAGAGCTACAAAATTTAAATAAAAAAAGAGGCTGACTCGAGAATGAATCAACCTCTTCTTTTAAAACTGCTCCATCAAAGCTTAATATGTAACAATAGCTCCTAAGAAACAATCAATCTAAAACTGCTCCAGCGGAGCAGAATATTTATAGCAAAGATTATCTCTCAGAATTATGAGCTCCAGCGGAGCGACATATAAATCTTTGTGAAACAGCTTCTTTTAATCAACAACAATTATAAATAAAAATGCAAACCGTAAATATTAGCTTTTCTCAAAATTAGAAACGCCTTTTTTAAGCCAGTTCAAATATTCTTCGATATCTGGATTATAAGCTGAAGTTTCGTTGAGTGTTTCTCCGTTATGATCAACTAGAACATAAAATGGCTGTGCATTGGTTTTATAAGTCAGCGTTTGGAATTCGCTCCATTTCTGACCAATATATTTTAATTTTTTTCCCGTCAGTTTTGAAGTAATCTGCTCATGCGGATTCAGTTCTCTTTTGTCATCTACATAAAGTGAAATTAAAACCAAATCGCCTTTTAAGATTTTTTGAACCTTTTCGTCAGACCAAACATTGTCTTCCATTTTTCGGCAGTTTACACAGGCATGACCTGTAAAATCTATCATAACCGGTTTTCCTATTTTTTTGGCATATTTCATACCTAAATCATAGTCGGTAAAAGCCATAATATTATGCGGTCCAAGCTCTGCTCCTTCTGGCAGATTTTGCGTTATTTCGCCTGAAGAAGCATTATTCAAACCATTCGGAATTTCGCTGTAATGCATTGGCGGGGGAAAACCACTGATCATTTTAAGAGGCGCACCCCAAATACCTGGAATCAAATAAATCGTAAAAGCTAAAACCAAAACGCCCAATCCAAGTCTTCCAACGCTTATATTTAAAACTGGGCTATCATGCGGCAACTGAATTTTTCCGAATAAATAAAAAGCCAGTGTTCCGAAAATGGCAATCCAAATTGCTAGAAAAGTTTCTCTTTCCAGCCAATGCAATTGCAAAACCAAATCGGCATTAGAAAGAAATTTGAAGGCAAGAGCCATTTCTAAAAATCCTAAAAACACTTTTACAGAATTTAGCCATCCACCCGATTTTGGAAGCGAATTCAGCCAGCCTGGAAAAGCAGCAAATAATGTAAATGGCAAAGCCAAAGCTAGAGAAAAACCAAACATTCCAACAAAAGGTGCGATTCCTCCGCGTGACGCAGCTTCAACCAGTAAAGTGCCTACAATCGGTCCCGTACAAGAAAAGGACACAATTGCTAGAGCCAAGGCCATAAATAATATTCCGACAATTCCACCTCTATCGGCTTGCGAATCGACTTTGTTTGCCCATGCATTTGGAAGCATGATTTCGAATGCGCCTAAAAATGAAAATGCAAAAATCATTAAAAGCACAAAAAAGATTAGGTTAAACCAAACGTTTGTAGAAAGTGCATTAAGCGAATCTGCTCCAAAAACCCAAGTTACAACGGCACCCAAAAAGATATAAATGGCAATAATGGCGATTCCGTAAAAAACGGCTTTTCTTATTCCCTGCGATTTGGATTTACTTTGTTTGGTAAAAAAACTCACCGTCATCGGAATCATCGGGAAAACACAAGGCGTTAGCAATGCTGCAAATCCAGAGAAAAATGACAATAGAAAAATCGTCCATAAACTTCTAGATTCGGTCTTTGCTTCTCTTTTTTGGATTTCCTTTTGAGGTGTTTTTACAATTTCTTCAGGAACAATTTCTTCTGTTTTTTCTTTTATTTCGGTAACCGAAGAATCTATTCCTTCTGTTTTTGTTTCTTCTTTTGCAGCAGCTTCTATTAAAGTTTTCGCTTTCGCGGAAGGGCTAACGGCAAACTCCAATTCGTCTGAACTTGGCGGCAAACAATTTTCATCATTGCAAACCATAAATTCAACTTCTGCTTTGATTTTGAAAGGTTTGGACGAAAGTATCTTAACACGCTGTCTAAAAGTCGTTTCTTTTTCAAAAAACTTAATCTGCATTTTAAAGACAGGATCGTTAACCGTTTTTCCTTTTTCTTCTTTTACAGCATCCGTTAACTGAAAATCTGCGCTTTTTATAAAATTAAAATGAGTTGGAATCGGTCCTCCATCTGCAACTTCCTGACTGTATAAATGCCAGCCCGATTCTATAATGGCTTTTGCCTGCAATTCGTATTCAGTATCAGAAATTTTCTCGACACTGGTTTTCCATTTTATGGGATTGTATATCTGAGCCTTTACGAATATGGAAAACAGCAGGAAAAAGCCCAGTAAAAAAATATTCTTTTTCATGGGTAAAAAATCTTTAAAAAGAGGGTTGAATAGCAAAAAACAACCCTCTAAGTAATCCGCTATACAAACTAAATTGCTTACTAATCCAAAATAACTATTTGATAGGGAAATACAAATTAAACTCTAGTAAATAAAGGGGTCAGATTATTTTAATGGTTTGAAAACAACTTCCATAGAATCAGCTTTATCTAAAAATGAATTAGCAAATTCCTGGATGTCTTTGGCTGTGATGCTTTTTACAATATCAACATAATTTTTAGGGTCATTCATATCGTAAGCATTCTCAAAATAATTATAAATCAAGTTCATGCTATAACTGTTGAAGTTTTTGCTGTCTTCTCTCGATTTCAAATAGTTTGTTCTTGTTTTCTCAATGTCTTCAGTAGCGATTTCTCCCTTCTTGATTTTATCAATTTCTTGATACACAATTGGCAGTAAATGCTCTACTTTATCAGCATCGCAATCAAAATTGACCTGAAGATTTGCTTTTGAAATTGGAAGTTTATCTATGCTTCCTTTTACTTGTGCTCCATAAGTTCCGCCTTCTTTTTCGCGAAGGCTTTCAGTATAACGCAAAGTCAGCACATCGCTTAAATACGAAACCAAGATTCTGTTTCTTTGAGAAAAAGCAAGATCCTTTAAAAAGGCAATTCGAACAGAACTTTTTGGAGTTTCCATTTTAATGAAAACATCTCTATCAATTTTATTTGATGTCCATTTCGGAATGTCTGTTTTAAATTTTTCTTTACGTTTAATTCCGTTTATACTCGCAATATATTTTTCTAATAAAGGTTTTAAAACTTCTGGCGTAACATCTCCAACAATATAAAATTCAAAGTTTGAAACATCTGCAAAACGATCCAAATAGAAAGCTTTCATTTTATCAAAAGATAAACCGTCGATATATTTTTGATTAAACGGCTGTACTCTTGGGTTGTTTTTTCCATAAATCACAACAGATAAACTATCATCCATTTTTGCATTGATATCATTTGCTCTGTTTTTAAGCGAATTTTCCAATCTTTGTTTTAACAGCGCATACATCTGATTATCAAATCTTGGCTGCACAAAACGCAAATGAACCAATTGCATCATCGTTTCGATATCTTTTACATTTGCAGATCCCGAAACGGTTTCTTTAAGCGAACTGATGCTTACAGAAGAATTGGCAATTTTTCCTTTCAAGACTTTATCCAAATCAACATTAGAAAGTTCTCCAACTCCAGACATCATGGCCAAAGTTGTCGTACGTCCAATAGATGGAAGATCTTGCGGTTCGTACAATGAAGTTCCGCCAAAACTTTCGGCTTTAAGCTCCACTTCTTTTTTGTTTTTATCGGCAAATTTGTAATGCACTTTTGCGCCATTGCTCAATACAAAAGTGGTAGCATCGATTGCCGTTTCTTTTTTCTCTGAAACAATTTTTCCTGAATTAATTTTCAGATTTCCTAAAAGTGTTTTTCCTTCAAATGTATCCACATAAGGCTGTAACGAAGCATCATTTTCAGCTTTCTGAATAATATCAAAAGCTTTTTCCTGAGTTAAATTATTCTCGTTTTCTACACCTGTAACCGCTACAACACGATTTTGCGCTGTATATAATTTACTGATTTGCTCTTGAAGAATTTTAGTGTCAACATTTTTCAAAATGTTTTTTACCATTTCAAATTCAGCTTTAGGATCAGCAATAACTTCGTGATTTAGATAATCATCTTTCACCATTCCGATAACATCTTTATGCGAAATCTCATTTAGTTTTTCTAAATAATTTTCGTAACCCGAAATGTTTTCTGCAACAGCTCTTTCAATTTCTCCTTTAGAAAAACCAAATTTGTAAGCTCTAACCCATTCGTTCATGACCATTGCAAAAGCTTCGGCTTGTTTTTCTGGTTTTGGAGAAACATTCAAAATCCAAATGTCATTCAAACGGGAAAAATTTTGGTATCCAATTGAGGCACTTTTAAATGGGCATTCTTGTTTCTGCGCCATTTCTGCCAAACGATTATTTAGGATAGAAAAAGCAAGACTTCTTTGAGTAGACTTTTCTAATTCGGCATAAGTATTTGTTGATTTTTCAGCCGTATGACGGATCATATAACTAATGTTTGAAGCCGAAACTTCTTTGTCTAAAGCCAGTTTAAAAGTTGGTTCTGTTCTTTCTGGAATCGCGATTTCAAAACGTTTTTTAGGATTTACCGGTGTCGGAATATCAGCAAAAAGCTTCTTGATTTTTGCTTCAATTTCGTCTGCATTGATATCTCCTACAATTGCGATTGCCTGCAAATCTGGACGATACCAATCTTTATAAAAATCTTTTAAAACTTGATATTTAAAGTTCTTTACAATATCCATATCGCCAATCGGCATACGATCTGCATAAAGCGAATTGTTATAATAATACGGTGCCAACTGATTGTAAATTCTAGCTCTTGCGTTTTGTCTTGTACGCCATTCTTCGGTAATTACACCGCGTTCGGCATCGATTTCTTCATTTGTAAGCGATAAAAAATTAGACCAATCGTGCAAAACCAATAAACAAGTATCGACTACTCCGCCATCTTTTGACGGAATATTGTCTAGGTTGTAAACCGTCTCGTCTGTGCTTGTATATGCGTTGATATTTCTGCCGAAAACAGCACCTTGTTTTTGAAGCGTATTCAGGATTCCTTTTCCTTCAAAATTTTTCGTTCCGTTAAACGCCATGTGTTCTAAGAAATGCGCCAGACCTTTCTGCTGGTCGTTTTCTAAAATTGAACCAACGTTTTGAATGATATAATAACTCGCCGTATTTTTATTGACATCTGTCGGATAAATATAATACGTCATTCCGTTTGGCAGCAATCCCTTTTTTATTTTTTGGTTGACTGCAATCGGATCTGTTGCTTTAAAGTTTTGCGCTTGCGCGAAAGTTAAACTTCCGATAAAAAGCAGTAAAACTGATATTTTTTTGCTGTATTTCATAAAGCTATTAATTAACCTTTCAATAATTTATCCAGTTGCTCTCTCAACTCTGGATTTGACGGACGAAGTGCATCTGCATTGATAATATTTCCTTTTGGATCAAACAATAAAAATCTCGGAATTGCATTTACATCATAATTCTTAGCCACATCAGAACTAAAATCTTTATCAGCCATTAACTGAATTCCTTTTAATTGTTCTTTCGTAACATAATCTTTCCATTTTTGTGCGTCTTTTGGTTTATCTAACGAAAGGCTTACAAAAACAATATTTTTTCCGTGATAATCTTCTTCGATTTTTTTCATGTGAGGAATCTCAGCTTTGCAAGGTCCGCACCAAGTTGCCCATAAATCGATGTACACAAATTTACCTTTAAAATCTGAAAACGATACTGGTTTATTGTTAATGTCATTGTATGTAAAATCTAAACCTTTCTGTCCTACACTTTTATGCAGTACTTTTTCATATTCTACTAAAAATGCTTTACTCGCATCAGAAATCATGAAAGGTTTAATGCTTGGCGCAATTTTTTCGTATTCTTCAATTTTCATTCTTGAAGTGGCAACTTCTTCACGAAGGTAAACATCTTTCAAAGCTGGATCTGTAATATGCGTAATTGATTCTGTTAAATCTAAACGTTTTGGTTTCTCACCACCATTAATGGTTACGTAGAAAAAATAATTTGTCATTAAAGAAACTCCGTTCGCTAATTTCAACAAATCTGGATCTGTAAATTTCTTGTCTGTCATCCAGGTTTTGATTACTGCTGGACGATCGTCTTTGTCTGGAAATGCAGTTCTTGGCATTCTGAAAAAAGTATAAGTCAATTCTTCAACATCTGTTGCAACAGCTAATTTTAATAATTTATTGAAATTGGCATCTTTCGTTTTAATAGATTTTGAAAATTCATCTGCTTTAGCAAGGCCTTTATCAATAAAAGGATAAAATTGCACGTACGTTATATTTTCGCCAAGACGCGCAAAAGGTGCAAACTCATTGTAGATTTCGTTTGCTTTTTGTACCAAAGCATTTTGTCCGATATTTTTTCCGCTTAAAACATAATTTGTTTTATTAACTACAAGATTAATATCTAATTTAGGTTCTAAATACAAACGAATTAATTGGTTTCTACTTTTAAATTGACCGTAATCTACATAATAAAAGCCAGCAGCTGAAACTGGTGTCATAAAGCCAAATTCCCCCAGCGAATTAACTTTTGCAGTAGCAGCAACGGCTGGCTTTCCATCTTCAACATTGTAAAGTGTAATTTCTTTTGCTTTGAAATCTGGAATTGAAATTGTTCCTCTAATTACTGCATATTCTGAAAGGTTTGCAGCAAAACTCATTTGAACCATGATGAAGGTTAAAATGAAATAAAAAATGTGTTTTTTCATTGTTTCTTTGTTTTTTGGTTGATAGTTTTAAATTGAAATTCTCATGGATTGATCTCCTTGTTCTATAATAAAATCTTTGCTTTCTTTAGTTTCTTTCACCTTTTTAAGATTTTCAGGATTCAATAAATCTTTGGCTTCAAAATCATTAATTTGTGTGACTTTTGCACCAATTTTGACTTTCTTCAAATCTTCATTTTCCTGATCGATAATTCTTTTTACTAGAAGATTCTGGCTTTCGTCAAAATCTAAAATAAGTCCGCCTAAATAGATAGAAGATGCTTTTTTGAAACTTTTATTCGGTTCGAGATAAACGGTTTTATCCAATAAATTGATTGTAAAATTGAATCGTCTTATTAAGTCAATTCCGAGAGAACCATCTGCATAAGCCCAATTTTTATTGGCTTCTTCATATTCCTGCAAAGCAATTGTTACGTTTGGAAAATTATTTCCGTTTAGACCAACATTTGGAATGGCTCCTCCTACAATTTTGGTTTGTTTTCCTAAACTATAATTAACTGACGAGTATTCGGTTTTTAAATTTGCTTCGAGATTATTTTTATGGTTGAAAGGTCCGTAAGCTATAAGATCGTAACCTGCTCCAGTATCAAAAGTGAAACTGCCTTCGACTGTTTTTTTATCTTCAAAAGTCAAATTCATTTTTACTACCGGAAGTCCCGATTTATAATCAAAAACTAATGGTTTTGCTTTCCCGAAATTGTACAAGTCAATCGTCATGGTATCAAAATTGACAGAAGTGATAAAATTGCGAAGCAGATTCGCACCAAATAATCCGTCGTAAACCCCATGTTTCGGAAAAATAACCAAACCTTGATTTTTCAGAACCTGATCGCCTATATAAATGGTATTGTCTGCCGAATATTGCACTTGCTGACTTCCACCAACTACAGAAGCCGATTTGCTTTTGGTAACGACAACTCCAGCTTTGTAAGCGCTATCTGGATTGAGAGCCATTCCGTCGGCACCAGTGTCAAAAAGCATTAAAAATTCACGATCGGCTTTGTTTAGTTTTATTTTAATGGCGATTCCGTTTTCGATAATTTGAAACGGAATGCTTGCTACTTCTTTTACTTGTGCGTGTCGGTCAACTCTGTATAAAGAATCGAAAAAAGTCACGTACAGCATTTTATTTTCTGAATTGAAAACAATCTTCGACGGCTTTTTTTCTTTTCCATTAAAACAAAAATCTACCAAGACAAAAGTTTCATTTTTAATCGTAACAGATTTTCCAACCTGAATAGAATCTAAAGCTGGAAATGCTTTAAAAATACTATTCAGATAAAATTCGTTTGAAGAAGAATCTCCAACACCAACAGTAAACTGCGGCGCTAGAAGATCCTTAATTTTATTATAATTTTTATTCTGAAAAGCTTTTTCGAAAGTTTTAATAGATTTCTGAATGTCGTTTTGAGCCTGAATCGTACAGCCAAAAATCAATATTAAAAAGAATGCTATCTTTTTCATTTCGAATTACTTTTGTGCTGTATTTGGTTTCACTACAACTTTTTCTACTCCAAAATCTTTCAATAAAATGCCTTCGTATTTGGTGTATTCTTTTGTCGAATAAAAAGGTTTCATTTCTTCTATAAGTTTTTTGAAAGAAGCTAAATCATTCGTTTTTTCAAACTCCTTTTTCTTGCGCTGTAGAATAGTAAATACATGATTTGAAACACTTGCAGAACCATAATCTTTAAAAAGCTGTTTTGCATTTTTTAAATAAAAATCATCGTATTGGCGTCCAATTCTTAAACCGCTTATAATCACAAAAGGAACTTCTGCAGTTAATGAAGGTTGCGCTTTTAGATATGCATCGGCAGTTTCAAAAGAAACATTTCTTTTTCCGTTCAAATAAGCTTCTTTGTAAAAATCAGGATAATCTTTCTCTTCAATTTTTGTACTGTATTTTTTGAAAATTCCTTTTTTAGCTAAGTCTTTAGCGCTTTGAAGCAAGGCACTAAACTCTTCAACATTCTTAAATCCTGATTCAATATCAATTATTTTTCCTTCTGCATTCATCAATAAAAAAGTCGGAAACCCAGTAACGCCATATTTCATGCATAGCTTTTTACCAATTTCTTCTTTCAAAATATCTGATTTGAAAGTGATAAAATCAGCATTTAAAACTGCAGCAACTTTCGGGTCTGGAAATACTTCTTTGTCCATTTGTGCACATGGCATACAGCCTGTAAAATACAGATCGACAAAGATTAATTTTTTCTCTGTTTGTGCTTGTTTTTTAGCTTGTTCCCAACTTTCTTGAGTTGATTGCGCTTGTGCTTTTAAGGCAATAGATGGACAGGCAAGCAGCAAAACTGCGCTTGCGATTCTAATAAATCGTTTCATAAAATGTGGTTATTTAGCCGAGTGAATTTTACGAGTCCACTCGGCTTTGATTTAACAATTTTTAATTATCTCGCTCGGTAAGCAACATCAACAATTCTACACAAACCAGAGTAGCTATAGTCAAGTATCAAATTTCCGTTTACAGGAGGAACTGTAAAAAGTTCTAATTTGCCCGTTGTACCGTAACTTCCAACAATTAATTTTTTATTGTATAATTTATTGGCTCTTAAATTACAATCGAGATAAGTGATTTCTTCACTGCCTTTATCCAGCATTAATTTTGCAGACTGCGTTCCGTTATCATACTCGTATAGTTTTCCTCCAACTGCATAAAATAAGTAACCTGAATCTGGGCTCACAGCAAATTTTGTGGCTTTGTCAAAATCGGGTGCGTTCAAAATTTCTTTATAATACACTTGTGCCAAAGCTCTATTGAAACGAAGCAGATGGTATTTTCCGCTAATTGTACTCTTCAAAACCGCAAAATTCTCATTTTGATTGAACCCCGAAGTAGTCATGTAAATCAAATCGGCATGAGTATCATTCCAATCTAAAGAGTTATCTGAGGCTGCGATAGGAGGCATTGGCGCGCAGCTTCCTTTTGTTGTCGTGTATCTTACAAAACGTCTCGCATTCTGATCATAAAAAACAGGTGTTCCAAACGAACTTCCGTTCTCTGCTATAAATGGTGCTGCGTAAAAAGTTTTGGTTTCAGATTCTAATTTATTTTGAGGCAACCCATATTTTATTTGCTGTACTCTATAGAAATAGTAAATATCTCCTTTACTGTAAATCAGGTTTTCTCCGCTTACATTAGGTTTCATAAAATCGACTCCAAAATTTGTAGGCAGCGATCCTCCTACGGTTTCATATGCCAAATTTTGGCTTAGCGTCCATCCGAAAGAATCTGGATCTAATCTTGCAGTTCCATTTTCTGTTGTGGTTACATAAACTCCATAAATTAAAGGAGAAGATATAGGCTGGTTAAAACATTCTACATCTACAGCTTTTCCTGTCAACTTAAGATTTGAACCTGCTGCGTCTAGTACATCTGTAATAATACGAGGGGTTTCTACACCTGGAAGCATAGATATCATATCTAAACGGGGCTTTCCGTTTACATCTCCAATAACTAACCAACCTTCATAAATGGCAGAAACCACATTTAAAGTAAAAGGCTCATGTTGCCAAGTTACTCCTGTAACTTTATCTTTTACAAAATAATAAACCAAATATTTTGCAGGCGGGAGCTTTACTTCTGCATCAAAATTTTTGTCTGTTCCAATAACTGTTTTAGACTCCATCACTAATTTTGCGGTATTAACGGCGGCCCATTCGTAGGTGTAACGGTCAGGATCGGTATTGTCATCATGAGTCACATTTAAATCTGGCTTAATAGTCAGTTTCTCACCTGTATAAGCGGTGTACGATTCTAGTATTCCGGTTGCATGAACTTCGTTAATCTCGCTATATTCATAATTTCCTTCATCATCGGCACAGCTGTAAACCAAAACAAGCAATGCCGAAAGCACTAAGTGAATTTTTATATATTTTAACATCGTGTTATATTTTTTAGTTTAAATAAATGCGTTTTAAGGAAAAAACATTTCTTTTCCATCAACTTCATAAATGATATTCCCTTGTGCTTTTTGATCTGCCAAATAGCGTTTCATAAAGTTTTGATAATATTGAATA
>Ga0308157_10007662_pt1 | contig 12507 bp, 12 predicted proteins | sample PhyBR1_FD_201035 | JGI IMG/M metagenome (GOLD analysis project Ga0308157, IMG submission 201035) | Phyllosphere microbial communities from UC Gill Tract Community Farm, Albany, California, United States - DLSLB.R1 | ecosystem: Host-associated > Plants > Phyllosphere > Unclassified | place: USA...
ATCAGTGCGATCGCGTGCGTCTGCTTCGAGGCCAGCGATCGTGCAGCCCTGTTCGGGACGTAGTTGAGCTGCGCGATCGCGGTCTTCACTGCCTGCAGCGCCTCGGGGCTGACGGCCGTCGACCCGTTGACGACACGAGAGACCGTCGACCGCGACACTCCTGCGGTCGCCGCCACCTCTTCGATCGTCGCGCGAGCGGGCACTGCTCTCCTTCCCGCCGCGCGATCAGAGAGAGCGTGCAGCGATGATCCGAGCGTACTCGTGGCCGCTGTCCTTCACCGTGCGCTTCTGAGTGTCGTAGTCGACCCGCACGATCCCGAAGCGCTTGTCGTAGCCCCAGGCCCACTCGTAGTTGTCGAACAGCGACCAGTAGAAGTATCCGCGCACGTCGACACCGGCGTCCGCGGCGTCCAGAACCGCACCGAGGTGGGCGCGCACGTACTCGACGCGATCCGCATCGTGCACCTGCCCGTCTTCGCCGACGACGTCGTCGAACGCAGCGCCGTTCTCGGTGACGTAGAGGGTCACGTCGCGCTCTGCCGTGTATTCGTCGGACAGTCGGCGCAGCAGCCGGGTGAGGCCCTCGGGCTGGATCTCCCAGTTCTGCGCGGTGCGCGCCAGCCCTCGTTCGACGGCGTGGATGCCCTCGCTCGACGGGTAGGGACTGCGCCCCTTGCGCTCGGTGCGCGGGCCGCCCGAGAGCGGCGGATGCTGCGGAGCACTGCCCGCGAGCAGATCGCCGTGGTAGTAGTTGACGCCCTGCGTGTTGATCGGCTGCGAGATCGTCGCGAGGTCGCCGTCGTGAACAGCCGCCTCGAATCGGGCCACGGCATCGGCATCCACCGCACGGAAGTCCTCGACGATGTCGGCCGGATACTCGCCGCGGTAGATCGGGTCGAGGAACCACCGGTTGAACTGCCCGTCGACTCGCCTGACAGCATCCAGATCGGCAGGGTTCTCGGGGTCGGCCGGATCTGCGACCGTGTGGTTCAGCGTGATGCCGAGGTTGAGACCCGCGTCTCGCGAGCGCAGCTCGCGGATCGTCTCGCCGTGCGCGAGCAGCTGGTGGTGCGCGGCCAGCAGTCCCTCCGCGACGCTCGTGTGACCGGGCGCGTGCTCGCCGCCCGTGTAGGAGAGGAACGACGAGCACCACGGCTCGTTGAGCGTCGTCCAGACGTTCACGCGGTCGCCGAGCGCATCGTGCATGGTGCCGGCGTACTCGACGAACTGGTCGACCACCTCGCGGTTCGTCCAGCCGCCGTTCTCCTGCAGCGCCTGCGGCATGTCCCAGTGATACAGCGTCAGCCAGGGCAGGATGTCCGCGCCGAGAAGCTCGTCGACCAGACGGCTGTAGAAGTCGACGCCCGCCTGGTTGACGGCGCCGCCATCAGGGCGAACGCGCGACCACGACGTCGAGAAGCGGTAGGTCTGCAGCCCCAGGCTCTTCATCAGCGACACATCGTCGCGGTAGCGGTGATAGTGATCGCACGCGACATCGCCGTTGTCTCCGCCGATGACGGCTCCCGGCACACGGGCGAAGGCATCCCAGATCGACGCAGTCCGACCGTCTTCGAGAGCCGCACCCTCGATCTGGTACGCCGCGGTGGCTGCGCCGAACAGGAAGTCGTCCGGGAACGGCCTGGTGATCATACGGGTCATCCTTTCACCGCGCCCGCCATGATGCCACTGACCAGTTGCTTGCCCGCCACCACGAAGAGGATCAGCAGAGGCAGGGTCGCGAGCACCGCACCGGTGAGCACGATCGAGTAGTCGATGTAATAGCCGGACTGCAGTTGGCTCAGCGCCGTCTGCAGCGTCGGGTTCTGCGGAGAGAGCACGATGAGCGGCCACAGGTAGTCGGTCCAGGCCGTCATGAAGGTGAACAGACCGAGGATCGCCATCGCAGGGCGCGCTGCGGGGATGCCGACGGTGAGGAACGTGCGGAACTGGTTCGCACCGTCCATGCGCGCTGCCTCGATGAGCTCATCGGGGATGACGTCGACGAGGTACTGGCGCATGAAGAACACCCCGAAGGCGGTGACCAGCGTCGGGATGATGACGGCGCCGATCGATCCCGTCCACCCGAGCTCGCGCATCACCATGAACAGCGGGATGATGCCCAGCTGCGTGGGGATCGCCATGGTCGCGATCACGAAGACCATCAGCCCTTCGCGACCCTTGAACTTCAGCTTCGCGAACGCGTAGCCGGCCAGCGTCGAGAACGTGACGACCGACAGGGTGATCACCGTCGAGATGATGAACGAGTTGCCCAGTGCCAGCCAGAACGGGATCGCGTCGAACACCTTCGCCGCATTCGCGAAGAAGTTGCCTCCCGGCAGCAGCGGGAGGGTCTCGCCGCGGGTGGAGTTGGTGCCGCTCGCCACGACCACAGACCACCAGAGCGGATACACGCTGCCGATGATGAACGCGGCGAGGAGGCCGTAGGTGAGGAAGCCTGGTCTGCTACCGATGCCTGCCGTGCCGCCGGGCGGCCGGCGACGGCGGACCTTCTCGGGCACGCTCATGGCCTGCGTCGCGGTCATCGCTGTGCTCCTGTCGTGGTGTTGCGTGCTCGTCGACGCGCAGCCCTGGTGGCCTTCGGAGCGTCCCCGGTCGCGATGCGCCGAGAGAGCAGGAAGTTGATCACGCCGATGCCGACGATGAGCAGGAACAGCAGGATCGCGACGGCGGATGCTTCGCCGAGGTTGCGGCGGAAGAACGCCAGCTCCCAGAGGAACAGCACCGTGGTCTGGAACTGCCGGTCGCTGCCGCCGATGCCGCCCGCGGTGGAGACGTCGAACAGCCGGGGTTCTGCGAAGATCTGCAGGCCGCCGATCGTCGCGGTGATGATGACGAAGATCAGCGTCGGGCGGATCGTCGGAATGGTGATGGAGAAGAAGCGGCGCCCTGCGCCCGCACCATCGATCGCGGCCGACTCGTACAGGTCGCGCGGCACGGCCTGCATCGCCGCGAGGAGGATCAGCGCGTTGTACCCGGTCCAGCGGAAGTTCACCATGACGGCGATGGCGATGTGCGAGAGGAACGTGTCGTGCTTCCACTGCTGGTCGGCGATGCCGATGAGATTCAGAAGGTTGTTGGCGAGGCCGTCCGCCTCGTTGAAAATGCTCGAGAAGATGATCGCGACGGCGACCGGAGTCACCACGAACGGGATGAGCACGCTCATCCGCCAGATCGTCGGCGCCCTCAGCCCACGGTCGAGCAGATAGGCCACGAGCAGCGCGACCGCGAGCTGCGGAATGGCCGAGAGCAGGAAGATGCTCAGCGTATTGAAGATCGAGTTCCAGAACATCGCATCGCCGAGGATCTCGACTAAGTTTCCGACGCCGACGAAGTCGCCTTCGCCCTTGAGCAGATCCCAGTCATGTACGGCGACGTACACCGTGTACAGCAGCGGGAACAGCCCGACGACGCCGAAGAGCAGGAAGAACGGCGCGACGTACGCGTACGGGGAGGCATTCTGGTCGAACCTGGACAGTCGGTGACGCCAGGAGCGCTTCGGCGGGGCGCCGCCAGGCGTGCGCGGTGCTTCGACAGGCTCAGCAACCGGGCTCTCGATCACTGAGCCCATCGAAGCAGCCATCAGCCGACGAGCTCGTCGAGCAGCTTGACCGCCTGGTTCCAGGCGCCCTGGGTGTCGGTGTCGCCACGGTCGAGGCTGCTCAGCGCAGGGCCGAAGACGTTCTCCTGAATGACGGAGTCGTCCGCGCCCTTGAACTGTGCGACGACGCCCTTGGCGCGCTCGGCGAGGATCGCACCGGTCGGGGCCCCGTTGAAGAACTCGTTCGGGGCGGCGTCGGCGGCGAGGGTCTCCTGAGCCTCGACGGTCGAGGGGAAGTTGCCGGCCGCGGTGGACTGCTCCACCTGCTGCTCGGGCTGCGTCAGCCAGTCGGCGAGCTCTGCGGCCGCTTCCTTGTGCGCGGATGTCTCGGGGATCGAGAGCCATGCTCCACCCCAGTTAACGGCTCCGCCGGGGAAGACGTCAGCGAAGTCCCAGCCGGTCGACGCGTCGCCGCCGCCTGCTTCGACCTGACCCTGTACGACGCCCAGCATCCAGCCGGGGCAGACGAACGTCGCGAACGTGCCGTCGACGAACGACTTGCCGCCGTTCCAGTCCCATGCCGCCTGCGCGGCGGACTGGCCGCCTTCGGCCGCCGCCCCGAGCAGCTCGAAGCGCTCCTTGAGCTCTGCGTTGCCCTCGACGTTGAGTTCGCCGTCAGCGGTGTAGTAGCCCTCGTCGAGCTGGTTGACCATCGAGTTCCAGACGAAGCCGGAGTGGTCATACCAGGCCCTGCCGGTCTTCGCCGTGTAGTCGGCGCCGACCTCGAAGTAGTGCTCCCAGTCGCCGTCGAGCAGAGCGGCGACGCTCTCGCGGTCGCTGGGGAGGCCCGCCTCTTCGAAAGCAGCTCCGTTGTAGCAGATGCCCGACGGGCCGATGTCGGTGCCGTAGCCGATCACACGGCCTTCGGCATCGGTGCCCTGCTCGTACTTCCAGTCGACCCAGTCGTCCTTGCGGTCCTCGATGCCGTAGTCGCGCAGATCGACGAAGGTGTCCGAGACATCCATGACCGCGCCGAGCCAGCCCTCCTCGATCGCGACGATGTCGCTGAGGCCGGAGCCCGCTGCGATCTTCGTGAAGGCGTCGGTGCGGGCGTTTCCGCCGGTGTCGATGTTCGACGCCTCGATCGTGATGTTCGGGTGCTCCTCTTCGTACTGCTTGTAGAGGTCTTCGTAACCGAAGGTGCCGAACGTGGTGATAGTCAGCGTGATGTCCTCATCGGCGCCGGCGTCGCCGCTGGCATCGCCGGCGGCGCAGCCGGCGAGGGCGAGAGCAGAGACGGACGCGACGGCTGCTGTCGTCAGCATCCGTCGGCGGGTGCGTGTGTTCACAATTCACTCCTTTGTGCGGTGGGTGTGCGTGGTCCTGCGGGTGATGATGTGGTGCGCGAGCGTGTGGGAGCGCTCCCATGCATTGCTGAGCCACTCTATGAGAGCGCTCCCATGGATGTCAAGCACCCTGCGTGGAGCACCTACGCCGAGCCGCGTGCAACCTCGACGCGAGTCGACGATGCACGCGGCCTTCGGGAGGACTCAGCGGCGAAGCCGCCGGTACGCGCGAGCCGAGAGCGGTAGGAACACCAACGTGATCACGAGCGGCCAGGCGATGGCGAGCCACGTCGAGACGTCCACCTGCCAGGATTGCGTGACTCCAGTGGCGTTTCCGAAGAGGTCGCGCGTCGCCGTGGCGGTGGCGGAGATCGGGTTCCAGTCGGCGACCGGCTGCAGCCAGGCGGGCATCGTCTCCGGCGCAACGAACGCGTTCGAGGCGAACGCGATCGGCCACACCAGCACCTGAACCGCGGTCGAGGCGCCCTCGGTGCGGAAGGTGAGTCCCAGGAAGACCCCCAGCCAGATGAGCGAATAGCGCAGCCAGAGCAGCAGCAGCAGGGCGAGCAGCACCGGGCCAGGGCCCGCATCGAGCCGCCAGCCGATGAGCAGCCCGCCGCCGACGAGCACGGCGAGCTCGACGATGGAGGTGATCATGTCGGCGCCGCTGCGTCCGAGGGCTACGGCCGACCCGCCTATCGGCAACGATCGGAACCGGTCGGTGATCCCCCGCTTCGCGTCTGCGGCCATAGCGATCATCGTTCCCTGGATGCCGAACATCATGGTCACCGTGAGCATCCCCGGCACGAGGAACGAAACGTAGTCGGCACCGCCGGGCACGTCCATCGCACCGCCGAACAGCAGCCCGAACATCAGCAGCAGCATCATCGAGAACGCGAGGTTGAACACCGGCATCATCGGCTGCCGGACCCAGTGCAGCAGTTCGCGCTGGGTGAGGACCCATGCATGGGTGAGGGTGGCGTTCATCGGGACTCCTTCTCTGTGAGGGTGAGGAAGACATCGTCGAGCGTGGGTCTGCGCAGCTCGCAGTCGGCCAACGGGATGCCGGCCCCATCGATGGCCTTGACCACACGCACGAGCTCGGCGGTCCCGCCAGGAGCGGCCACCGTGACCCACCCGGAGTCGGGATCGACGTCGGCGATGAGTCCCGCCCCGGTGATCGCGCTCGCGACCGCAGACAGATCGGAAGCAGCAGATGGCGTCACGACGATGCGATCACCGCCGATCGAGCGCTTCAGCTCCGGAGGCGACCCCTCCGCGATCACTCTTCCGCGCTTCATCACCGCGATGCGGGCGGCCAGTCGGTCCGCCTCGTCAAGGTACTGGGTGGTGAGCAGGACGGCCGTGCCGCGCGCGGCGGCCTCCTGTACGGCGAGCCACACCTCGGCGCGGCCGCGCGGGTCGAGGCCCGTCGTCGGCTCGTCGAGGAACAGCACCGCCGGTTCCAGGATCAGCGCGATGGCGATGTCGAGACGTCTGCGCATACCGCCCGAGTACTGCGCTGCGGGCTTGTCCGCGGCATCCTCGAGGTCGAATCGCGCGAGCAGCTCGGATGCCCGCTCCCGCGCCGCGTTCTTGCCGAGACCCGCCAACCTGCCGAACATGACGAGGTTCTGCGCGCCGCCGAGGATGTCGTCGACGGCATGCGCCTGACCGACGAGCCCGATCGAGCGGCGAACGTTCGCCCCCTGGGTGCTCACATCGAATCCCGCAACGGACGCGATGCCCGCGTCCGCATCGAGCAGGGTCGCGAGCACGCCGACCGCCGTGCTCTTCCCCGCCCCGTTCGGCCCGAGCAGACCGTGAATCGTGCCGGCTTCGACGTGCAGGTCGAAGCCGTCGAGGGCATCCAGCGTTCCGTATCTCTTCCGGAGGCCATCCGCCGAGATGGCCAGTGTTGAACTCATGAGAACCCTTTCCACGTACAGCGTACGAAGTAAATGTCGCGGAGAAACCGTACACCATACGGAGAAGATGTACAATCGTAGGATGACGGCAGAGCAGAACTCCCCGGGCGAACCCGCGCGAACGCTGCGCCTGCTGTGGCGGGCATCCATCGCCGCTGACGGCCCGCGGCGCGGTCCGCGCCCGAAGATCTCCGTCGATGCCGTCGTCCGGGCATCCGTCGCACTCGCGGATGAGGAGGGCATCGGATCGGTGACCATGCGCGCCGTCGCGGACCGCATCGGCGTCGGTGTCATGACGCTGTACGGCTACGTTCCGGGACGCGACGAACTGCTCGGCCTGATGATCGACCAGGTCGCGACCGAAGGGGCGCGCCCACCACACACCGGCACCATGCGCGAAAGGCTCGTGGCCGTCGCCGACGAGCAGTTCGCCGAGTGCCGCCGCCACCCGTGGATCGTCGATGCCCGACTCCCGCGTCCGTGGATCGGGCCGGGCGGTTCCGATCGCTACGAGTGGCAACTCGCGGCCGTCGACGGCGAAGGGTTCGACGACATCACCATGGACCAGATCATCACAGCGGTCGTCGCCTACGTGAACGGCGCTGCGCGCCACTGGGCGGGCGAGCAGGAGCGGATGGGACTCGCCGAGTCGGACCTCGAATGGTGGACATCGACGGCGGCCGTGCTCGATGAGGTCATGGCCGACTCGCACTACCCGATCTCTGGGCGGGTCGGACAAGCCGCAGGAGAGAGTTACGGCCTCGGCGACGCAGAGCGCTCGTACCGCTTCGGTCGCGATGCGCTCATCCGCGGGATCGAGCAGCTGCGAAGCGCGCGCTGAGGGGCTCCGGTAGCCTTGGCGCGTGCCCTCCAGCGAGCTCTCCCCCGCCCTCGTCCGCGCTGAATCACTGATCCGCAGCATCCCGGACTACCCGGAACCCGGCATCCTGTTCCGCGACATCACCCCGCTGCTGGCCGATGCGGAAGCGCTCCGGGTCACCACCGACGCGATCATCGAGCCGTTCGCCGGCCAGTTCGACGTCATCGCCGGAATCGAAGCGCGCGGGTTCCTCATCGCCGGCACCGCCGCGATCGCCGCCGGCACCGGCCTGATCCCGATCCGCAAAGCGGGAAAGCTGCCTCGCCCAGCGGCATCCGTCGACTACGCCCTGGAATACGGCACCGCGACGATCGAGATGCACGACGACCTGCCGGCCGGGTCACGCGTGCTGCTCATCGACGACGTCCTCGCCACCGGAGGAACGCTGGCGGCCGGACGCACTCTGATCGAGCGCCTGGGCTCCGAGGTCGTCGGCATCTCGGTGCTGTTCGAGATCGACGGCCTCGGCGGACGCGACATCATCGGCGACCTGCACACCGTGTTCCACTCCTGAGGCGGCGGCGCACCGGCGGGCCGGTAGACTGATCGAGCCCGCCTTCCCGCGACTTCCGGAGCCGTTCATGCCCACCATCGTCGTCGACGTCATGCCCAAGTCCGAACTGCTCGACCCGCAGGGCAAGGCCGTCTCCGGCGCCTTCGAACGCCTGGGCGTGACCAGCTTCAGCGACGTGCGCATCGGCAAGCGGTTCGAGCTCACGGTCGACGGCGAGATCACCGATGAGGTGCTCGCCGAGGCGAAGAAGATCGCCGAAGACGTGCTCTCGAACTCGGTGATCGAAGACGTCGTCGGCATCGAGGTCGTCGAATGACCGTCCGCATCGGGGTCATCACCTGGCCGGGCTCGCTCGACGATCGCGACGCGCAGCGCGCCGTGCGCCTCGCCGGTGCAGAGCCGGTCGCGCTGTGGCACGGCTCGCATGATCTCGAGAGCGTCGACGCGCTCGTACTGCCCGGCGGTTTCAGCTATGGCGATTACCTGCGCTCTGGGGCGATCGCGGCGCTGTCGCCCATCATGGCCGAGGTGAAGGATGCCGCGGCCAGCGGCATGCCCGTACTCGGCATCTGCAACGGATTCCAGATGCTCGTCGAGGCGCACCTGCTGCCCGGCGGACTCATCCGCAACGACCACCAGCACTTCGTGCGCCGCGACCAGAAGCTCACGGTCGAGAACTCCGACACCGCCTGGACGAACACGTTCAAGACCGGCCAGGAGATCGTCATTCCCCTCAAGAACGGCGAGGGCGGCTACATCGCCTCCGAAGAGACGCTGAACAAGCTCGAGGGCGAAGGTCTGGTGGCGTTCCGCTACGCGGGCGTCAACCCGAACGGTTCGCTGCGCGACATCGCCGGAGTCACCAACGAGGCGGGCAACGTCGTGGGGCTGATGCCGCACCCCGAGCACGCCACCGAGGCGGGCTTCGGACCAGACACCTCGGCCGCCATGCGGTCGGGCATCGACGGGCTGGGCTTCTTCCAGGCCGCCGTCGCCGCAGTTGCGCGCGTCGCCGCGTAGCTCTCGATAGGCTCGATGGATGAGCCTCTTCGTGACCGTTCCCACAGCCCACCTGGCCGAGAGCATCGGCACTCTGCCCGAGGGCGTGGAGCTCGAGGTCTGGGATCCGGAGTCACCAGCACCGCGCGAGCGCATCGACCTGGTCGTGTGCCCGTACATGGGAAGCTCGGCGTATCTGTCGAATCTGGCGGGCCTCGATATCGGCCTGGTGCAGAGTCAGACGATCGGCTACGACGGCGTCGAAGGGGTGCTGCCCGCCGGCATCCCCTTCGCGAACGCCGCCAGCGTGCACGAGACCTCCTCTGCCGAGCTCGCTGTCGCTCTGACTCTCGCCGCGCAGCGACAGCTCCCCCGATTCGTGCTCGCCCAGCAGGACGGCACGTGGTCCCCTATGTTCGCCGACAGCCTCGCCGACCGCAAGGTGCTTCTCGTCGGCTTCGGAGGAGTCGGAGAAGCGATCGCGCTGCGGCTGGAGCCGTTCGAGATCAACCTCACCGTCGTCGCCCGCACGTCCCGCCCTGTCTGGCACGAGCGTCTCGGGCGCGTGCACGTGCATGCCATCGACGAACTGCCAGAGCTGCTGCCGGAGGCCGAGATCGTCATCCTCGCGCTGCCTGGCGGTGACACGACCCATCACCTGTTCGACGACGAAATGCTCGCGAAGATGCCCGATGGCGCGCTGCTGGTCAACATCGGCCGCGGCACTCTCATCGACACCGACGCGCTTGTCCGCCAGCAGGGACGCATCCGTGCGGCGCTGGATGTTCTCGATCCCGAACCGCTGCCGCCGGAGCATCCGCTCTGGACGACGCCGGGCGTTCTCATCTCGCCGCACGTCGGCGGGGCATCGTCTGCCATGACCCCGCGGATCGCGCGGCTCATCCGACGCCAGATCGATCGAATGCTGCGCGAGGAGTCACCGGTCAACATCGTGCTCGGCGGCTAGTGGACACGCACCGCCGAACCGATTCGATCCGCGACGTAGCGCGCCTGTAAGCGTTTGCAGTAGGCTCGTGCCCATGACAGAGCTTGAGCAGTTCGCCGCCCCCGGTTCCGAGTGGTGGCGCAGCGCCGTGATCTACCAGATCTATCCGCGTTCGTTCGCCGACGCCTCCGGCGACGGCATCGGCGACCTGCCCGGCATCACCAGCCGCATGGACGCGCTGAAGGACCTCGGCGTCGATGCGATCTGGCTGAGCCCGTTCATGACGAGCCCGCAGAAGGATGCCGGGTACGACGTCGCCGACTACCGCGACGTCGACCCGCTCTTCGGCACCCTCGCCGACTTCGATGAGATGCTCGCACAGGCTCATGCCCGCGGTATCCGCGTCATCGTCGACCTCGTCCCGAACCACTCCAGCGATCAGCACGTGTGGTTCCAGCAGGCTCTGAAGGCGGCACCTGGCAGCCCGGAGCGGGCGCGCTACATCTTCCGCGACGGCAAGGGCGAGAACGGCGAGCTTCCTCCGAACAACTGGGAGAGCGTCTTCGGCGGCGGGCAGTGGACCCGCATCACCGAACCCGACGGCTCCCCCGGCCAGTGGTACCTGCACATCTTCGATGTCACGCAGCCCGACTTCGACTGGACCAACGAAGAGGTCCGCGAAGAGTTCCGCGGTGTGCTGCGATTCTGGCTCGACCGCGGCGTCGACGGCTTCCGCGTCGACGTGGCGCACGGCATGATCAAGGCCGACGGCCTGCCCGACTACACACCGCCGGTCGAGTCCGACTCGATGGGCGGCGGCGAGGACGACGTGCCGTACTGGGGGCAGGACGGCGTCCACGACATCTACCGCGACTGGCACAAGGTGCTCGCGGAGTACGACGGCGACCGCGCCCTGTGCGGCGAGGCCTGGCTGCCGACGCTGAACAAGACCGCGCTCTGGGTGCGCCCCGATGAGATGCACCAGACGTTCAACTTCCCGTACATGATGACCGAGTGGAATGCGGAGAGGATCCGCGGTGTCATCCGCGAGTCGCTCGACGAGTTCGGCGCCGTCGGCGCACCCAGCACCTGGGTGCTGTCGAACCACGACGTCATCCGCCACGCATCGAGGCTGGCGCTGACCGCTGACAGCCCGCAGGGCGACGGCATCGGGCCGAACTCCGCAGGAAAGCCCGACCAGGCGACGGCTCTGGCGCGCGCCCGCGCGGCGACGACCGTCATGCTTGCGCTGCCCGGATCCTCGTACCTCTACCAGGGCGAAGAACTGGGGCTGCCCGAGGCGATGGAGATCCCCGACGAGTTCCGCCAGGACCCGACGTGGTTCCGCACTGATGGCGAGCGCTATGGACGCGACGGATGCCGCGTGCCGATCCCGTGGGAGGCCGACGCCACGGCGTACGGCTTCAACAGCACGGGCGACTCATGGCTGCCGCAGCCGGACGAGTGGGCAGCGTTCGCCCGCGACGCAGAAGAGGCGGATGCCGCCTCCACTCTGAACCTGTACAAGCAGCTGCTGCGTCTGCGCCGCGAGCGCGAGCTGGGCACCGGGTCGCTGGTGTGGGAAGACGCCGGATCGGATGCCGTAGCGTTCCGCCGCGGCGACCTGCACGTCGTCGCCAACCTGGGCGCCGAGCCGCTCGAGCTGCCGACGGACGCCACTGTCGTGGCGCAGAGCCAGCCGTTCACCGGCACTGCTCTGCCCACCGACACCGCCGCCTGGTACACGAAGGGCTGACACCCGCGCATGCCCGACACCCACCGCCCGTCTATTTGCGTCATACGCACGCCGAGTCGCGCCCTGGGCGTGCACGCGGCAGAAACAGACGGGTGGTGGTGACGTGGTCAGCATCGATGAGGTCGCTCAGCTTGCCGGGCTCTCCACTGCGACGGTCTCTCGCGCGCTCAGCGGTCGCGGCTACGTCTCCGCCGCGTCCCGCGACAAGGTGCGGGTGGCCGCACAGGAGCTCGGCTACGTGGTCTCCTCACGTGCGTCGAGTCTGGCGTCCGGACGCACCAGGAACATCGGCGTCGTGGTGCCGTATCTGGACCGCTGGTTCTTCAGCACGGTGCTCTCCGGCGTCTCCAGCGCCCTGATGCGCCACGGCTACGACATCACGCTGTACAACATCACCGCCGATGAGGCCGTGCGCAAGGACGTGTTCCATACGGCACTGCGCCGCCAGCGAGTGGATGCCGTGATCGCGGTGTCGATCGAGCTCGACGCGGATGAGACGGCGCAGCTGATGGCGCTCGGTCTGCCTGTCATCGCGATCGGGGGCCCGAACCCTGGCCTCGACACCCTCACCGTCGACGA
>Ga0308157_10007664_pt1 | contig 12503 bp, 7 predicted proteins | sample PhyBR1_FD_201035 | JGI IMG/M metagenome (GOLD analysis project Ga0308157, IMG submission 201035) | Phyllosphere microbial communities from UC Gill Tract Community Farm, Albany, California, United States - DLSLB.R1 | ecosystem: Host-associated > Plants > Phyllosphere > Unclassified | place: USA...
CGTTCCCGAATTTTTCCCATGCAAGCATTGATTTGCAGATATGGATCCCGCGGTCGTTGATGATCTGCGTCTTAATCACATTATATCCGTCTGCTTTCAGAATCTCCGCAACGGAATATCCGAGGAGATTGTTCCGGATATGGCCAAGGTGCAAAGGTTTGTTGGTATTTGGGGAGGAGTACTCAATCATTACGGTTTGCTGCTTATCCGACGTTTGATCGAGGTTTTCATTGGCAGAATAAAAATTGTTCAGAAAGAAGCTGTTCTTGATCTTGAGATTAAGAAAACCATTGACCACATTGAAGCTTTCTACAAAATCTGATTGCGTGGAGAGTGCATCGCCGAGCTCTGTTGCCACATGATCCGGCGTTTTCTTTACGATTTTGACAAGCGGGAAGGTGACTACGCTGAAATCTCCTTCGAAGCCGCTCCTGTTTTGCTGCACCTCGAGTTTGAGATTATGTTTATGGTTAAGATCATCGATCTGAAAGACATTTTGAATGACTTCACCGATTTTATTTTCAATAATATTTTTGATATTCATAGTCTGCTATTTTCTCAAAACAAATATACGGAAATAAAAAAACCACCCGTGAGGGTGGTTTGAGATATAAACTAAGTTATTCACATTAGTTCTTATCCCAGATCAGCTTAGTAGACATCTTATCACCTCCACTACCGAGGGCGGTGGATGCACTAGCATAATTTTCCGCGTTCAAGGTTTTAATAATAGTTGGGTAATAAAGTCGAGCAGGTATATCTGTTAAGCCCGTTACAAGTGGCGTAAACGTGTAAGTGGTTGCTCCGGTATCTGGATCTGGTACCAGTAGTGGTGCAGTTTCGCCAGGTAATAACAGAATACTTGTATCTGGATAACCAGTTCTTCTATATTCTGCCCATGCTTCATAAGGTTGCATAAATAATGCAACATATTTTTGGGTTAAAACACTTGCTGCAGTTGCAGGTGGCAGTGCTGCAACAAAGGCATTCGCAGAGGTTTCACTTACACCCCATTTTGTCATTGAAGCTTTAACACCTTTTTCATAATTTGATTGACTCCAACCGTTTGCCTCACTAAGCAGGAATTCTACTTCTGAGTATTCCATAAATAACTCGGTGTAGTCTTGTCTATACACATATTTACTGAAAAAGTTATTTCCTACCTCAGCCTGCGCAGCTTGAAAGTCTTCCGGTAATCCATAAGGCATACCCACATATTTTGTTAAGTCTGTTGATTCTACATATGTTCCGTTAAGAATTGTAGCTTTGGACGTGCCCTGTGGCGTTGCGTACTTAAATAATCTTGGATCTAGGCCAAATGTACCTGTATCACCTTTCAGTAAATCGATGAATGTTTTAGAAACAGAGAAATCGGATCTAGTTCTAAAATCGTTATACATTGGGGAAGGGTTCGTTAGATTATTTTCATACTTAACGCCTACATTGTCTGCGTTTGATGTCATGACACCTTGAGCGATCGCATCGGTGATATGAGCTTCAGCTCCAGGAACTGCACCTTTTACTCTAGTTGCAACCCGTAGCCTTAGTGAATTAGCAAACCTTTTCAGCTTGCCAGCATCACCTTGAAATAAAACATCTGCTGGAGCGAAAACAGGTTGGGAAGATTCAATCATTTCCGAAGCTTCTTTTAACTCCTTAAGAATGTCGCCGTAAACTTTTACTTGAGAAGCAAATTTTGGTTTAAGGTATTCATTTACATTTAATGCCTGGAAGTCTGGATCATCGTTACCATAGGAATAGTAAGGTATATCCCCAAATGAGTCGGCTAAGTTTAGAAATACATAAGACAGCATAACTCTCGAAGCAGCTATCTGATTAGCATTAGAGCCGTATGCACTTGCTGCAGCCGCCGTTTCCGGATCACTGTTCATGTCAATTACTTTTTTATAATTTGATGCTGCAGTGTAAAGTTGCGTCCAGAGGGCATCGCCACTAGTCAATCTGTACGCATACTTATCTTCATCGTTATAAGCTGTTTGTGCCGAGTATTGCATCCACGGTAGTGTTACACGCGCAGACTCAAACGAGTTTCTTGTTCCATCAGCAACAACTCTGTTTGCATAGTTAAATACACCATAGGTCAGAGGTGATTCTGGATTGTTCGGATTTTCATTTATTTCATTAAAATCCTGCCGACAACTTACCATGGCACTAGATGTAAATAGTGCAGCTGATAGAATCAGTGCTATTTTTTTTATATTTTTCATTTTATATTAAAATTTAAAGTTAACATTAACTCCATATTGTCTCGTTGAAGGTAGTGAACCTCCCTCAAGTCCTTGGATGTTTCCTGAACCGTAAGATGTATTTTCCGGGTCCATACCTTTCCATGCAAGATTCCATGCGAGTAGATTTCTACCAAATGCTGAAATTCGGATTCCGTCAAGAAAGCCTGCAACAAGCGATTTTGGCAAGTCATAGCTTAAAGTTACATCTCGCAATTTAATGTAATCTGCATCAAAAACATTAAGGGCATCAACTCCCCCGTAATGCATTCCACCAAATTCATTGGCAGTAATTCTAATGTTGTTTGGGTTACCATTCTCAAGAACACCATCCAATACTACACCAGCTTCTCTATTTCCGCCAAATCCAGTTTCTTCCAACATCCCACTATACATTCCCCACATATGGGTAGTAGAGAAGTACTTGCCGCCTTTCTGCATGTCAAACAGGAAAGATAAGCTCAGATCTTTGTATTTTAACGAGTTTCGAAGACCCATGTTATAATCAGGTAGTGTAGATCCTAAATTTTTAATTGCAGTAGGAACATACAAGCCGTCTTCACCAATTATCTTATTACCATTACTATCATATGTAAAGTCTGTACCGTAAATAGCACCATATGATTCTCCCTCAACTGCTAATAATCTAGCTTGGAAAGGAGCGTTCGTAAGTTGATATGTGGAAACTCCTTCATATAATTTTACGATCTTGTTTTCATTTTGAGCGAAATTCCAGTTTAGTGTCCATGAGAAATTCTCGTTCTTAACTGGTGTTACATACACCATCGCCTCAATACCCTTATTAGTAATCTCACCGGCATTAATCAAATTATTACGGAAACCAGTTGCCGGGTCAACACTTAAAGGAAGAATTGCATCGGTAATTTTAACGTCATAGTAAGTAACATCAAAACCTAAGCGATTTCTTAAGAAGTTCATTTCTAAACCGATCTCTTTTGTTTCCTTTAGCTCAGCTTTTAGGTCAGGATTGTTGTTTTGGGTGAACAATCCATATCGAGGAATATTATTGAAATTGGTGAATTGAACAGAATAATTTGCAAGTTGGTAAGGATCCGTGTCGCTGGCAACACTAGCCCATCCAGCGCGAAGTTTACCGAAAGACAACCAGTTAGCATCTAATAAATTGGAGAACACAAAGCTACCCGTGATACTAGGATAAAATTTATCCTCTTTTGTGGTAGAGAACCAGTCATTTCTACCCGTAGCTTCAATAAACACCGTTTCTTTGAATCCTACTGATACCGAACCAAAAACACTGTTCACTCTCTTTTCGTAAGTAGAGTTTGTTGCTAAAGGATCATTGATACTGTTTTTCAGATTATAAAAATTAGGAATTACTAATCCTCCTCTCGTTGCTCCGTTTAAGTCACTTCGTTTCACATTTCGTCGGTTGGCTCCAACAAAAGTTTGTAAAGACCATGAATCTGATATTTCCGGATTCCAGTGCAATCTACCTTCATAGTTAAACTCGGTAAAGTTTCTTTTAAATACGGAGAATCCAGATACTGCTTGTGATCCAATTGCTACCCTGTTGTCGTTATCCTGGCTATAGATGTCGGCGTACACCTTACCGCTAGCATATAAGTTTGGCAGAATGTCATAAGTGAGGCCCGCGAAACCATAAAATCGGTTTCTTCTGTCATTACTGACATTTTCATTGATAGTCCAATATGGGTTATCAGAATAATAAGGCTCACCATTGTCCCAAGCAGTTCTATTCCAGCTACGTTGCATACCGTTTGACAATTTATAATCTTTCATTTTACTGAAATCAAGCTGCCTTTGGCCCCACTGATAAAATTTTTGTGCTACAGAATTATCGCCATATCCTTGTTCTGGCCTATTAAAACCATGTGTTTGAACAAAATTTAATCCTGATTCTACGTTTAGTTTCTCGCTCAGTTCACTGTTTGCATTAATGCCGAAATTATGGCGGTCAATTCTACTGGTCGGTACGATACCTGTGATAGCGGTGTTTGTGTATGAAAGGCGGATATTACTCTTGTCGAATGATTTTGAAACAGCGAGGTTGTTTGTTAACGTTATACCTGTGTCAAAAAATGAATCCACATCGTTTTGGGGTGCCACCCAAGCCACTTCCTTCAAATAATCATTTGGAAACTCTTCTTGGTCAAAAGCATACCAAGGTAGATACATTAAATTAGGGTTATACCTTGGACCCCAAGACTCATCCATTCTGTATTCATTCAAATTATAAGTTCGCCCGTTAATAACCTGTGTGGGTAATGTCAGAGAAGAACCACCACCGTAATAATTCTGCAATTTCGGACGGATATAAATGTTTTCGAATGAAATTCCAGTACTGTACTCTACCGATGCTTTTCCTCTCTTAGCTTGTTTAGTGGTATAAATAATCACACCATTCGAAGCTCGCGACCCATACAGTGCGGCAGCGGGGCCACCTTTTAGGACAGTAACAGATTCAACGTCGTCCGGGTTTATATCAAAAGATGCGTCACCATAATCTCTTCCTCCTGCACCGCGCTGAGTGTTTGTGTCATTTACATTACTATTGTCCAGCGGAACTCCGTCCACAATAATTAACGGTCTGTTTTCTCCAATAATGGAGCTAACGCCGCGCATAACAATTCGAGTAGAACCACCCATCGATGAAGGGGCTGTAACTTGCACTCCAGCCACATTGCCAGATAATGCGCTTAAGGCATTGCTTTGACCCGCATCGGACAAGGTCTCTCCAGCAACTTGTTGAGCGGCATACCCAATGGATTTCTTCTCTCTTTTAATACCCAAGGCTGTTACTACAACGCCTTCGATGTCCTGCGTTCTGGCGGTGTCAACCTGTGCATTCAGCAAAGCGAATGACGAGGTTAGCACTACTGCTAAAACGCTTGTTGTTAGTTTCTTCATATCAAATTAAATTTTTCATTGTAACAAATGTGCAAAACTTTCATAAATTGAACAAACGTTTTGTTAAAAAATTCTTAATAACTTTGCATAATTAAATATATCGTAAAAAATCGATAATTCACCATCCTATTTTTATGGACTTACTAATAAAGTGGTCAGAAAATTATCTTGAAGCAGGGTGCGACGAGGTAGGGCGCGGTTGTCTGTGTGGTCCCGTAGTAGCCGCAGCGGTTATTTTGGACGAAAAATTTGTGCAAAATCTGGTAGATGATTCCAAAAAATTAAGTGCAAAAACCCGAAACTACCTCGACAGCTACATAAAAGATAACGTGAAAGAGTACGCAATTGCCGAACTGCCGCCCTCGCACATCGATGAACACAACATTCTCAACGCAAGTATCCATGCGATGCACCGTGCGCTGGATCAGCTCCAAACCAGACCTGAACTCATTCTGGTTGACGGAAACCGTTTTCATCCCTACAATTTCATTCCGCATCAGTGCATTATCAAAGGCGATGCATCGGTACTGTCGATTGCCTGTGCATCTGTGATTGCAAAAAATTATCGGGACGAACTGATGATTAAACTGCACGACGAATTTCCCGACTATGGATGGAAAACGAATATGGGCTATGCCACGCGTGAACACCGCGATGCACTGAACCGTTTGGGCCCGACGATACATCACCGCCGTTCTTTCCGGTTAGATTATAGCTATACAATAGCGGAAGAATTGGAGGACGCAGGCTGATATTCAATAAAATAGAAAAAACCGGAATTGACTTCCGGTTTTTCTTATATATAATAAGGAGTACTTATTTTTTCTTTCCAGCCTGCTGTTGCTGAAGTTTTTGCTGCTCCTGTGCCTTTTCCATCATCTCGCGCATTCTTTTCTGGAACTTGCCTTCTTTCTTAGGCTCTTTCTGTTTGTTGGCCTGAATGGTCGCGTGTATTTTCTTCTCATCCAAAATCCAGTATTTGATGACGAGGATGATCAGAATGTTAATCGCATTCGACACAAAATAGTACCATGACAGACCAGATGCTGAAGTATTCAGGAAGAACAGGAAAGTAATCGGGAAGATATACATCAGCACTTTCATGTTCGGCATTCCTTCCTGCTGTGGCTGCTGAATGTTGCCCGAAGTCATTACCGTATAAATAAGGATTACCACCGTACACGCGATCGCGAAAATACTCAGGTGTTCTCCCAGGAAAGGGATGTTAAACGGAAGTTTAATCACATCATCATACGCCGTAAGGTCTTTGGCAAACCAGAAACTTTTGCCCCGAAGGTCAATCATATTCGGGAAGAAGCGGAAGAGAGCGTAGAAGATCGGAATCTGCAGAAGCGCCGGCAGACAGCCCGCCATTTGGTTCACACCGGCTTTCCGATAAACCGACATCACTTCCTGCTGTTTTTTCATAGGATCTGCGTCTTTGTATTTCGCGTTCACCTCATCAATCTCCGGACGAATCACACGCATCATTGCACTTAGTTTATGCTGCTTGAACATCACCGGCGACAGAATGATTTTCACGATGATCGTCATTAAGAAGATCACCCAGCCTGCGGCAAGTCCCCAACTCGAAATCAGGTTATACATCGGGATGAAGAACCAGCGGTTCATGCTGCCGATAAATGACCAGCCAAGTGGTAGCAGTTCGTCGAAATTCTTGTCGTAAGATTTAAGCAATGGCAAATCGAGCGGCATGAAATACCATTTGAAATTTTGGTTCAGTTCGCTGCCAGCCAAATCTACCTGCCCGTCAAAATTGAATTTCTTCAGGAATTCGCCTTCATCGATCATTTCCTGTTCTCCTTTAGAGTTCTTGAAGCCGTTTTGCGGTTCAATTACTGCTGCAAAGAACTGTTGTTTTATACCCAGCCAGTTCAGCGTTTCGTCCGGCTCGTCCATAGATGTGCGGCCATCATAGTCGAAGCTGCTGTAGTTATCAAAAGTATAATTGAATTCTGTATGGGTTTGCTCCTGTGCACGGCCTTTTTCCATTTCACGGGCGTTGAAATCCCAGACGAAATTCGCTTTTTGGTCAGAAACCAACTGGCTCAGGCCCTGTGTTTTAACATTAAAATCTACCGTATATTTATCCATCAAGGTATAGATAAACTGGATTACGGCACCATTTACATTGGCCTGCATCGTTACCGTGTTGCCGTTTTGCGTTGGTGTGAAAACTAAATCCTTCGTGTTGAAAGTTTTTCCGGTCTTGTCCTTAAACTGAAATCCGTACGTAGAATTGTTTTTGTCGAAGAATAAAAGCTCTTTATCGTTCGTATCTGTCTCACGGTTGTAGGCTTTATATTCATTAAGCTGAACGGTAGATATCTGGCCGCCAAGTGTAGAAACTGCGAGTGTAAGTTCCTTATTTTTAAGCTGAACCTGCTGAATGGAAGTGGTTTTTACGCTGCCATTCAGATTGGTAACAATTGCCGGTTTCGTGGCGTTTTGGGCTGCAACTTTCGCGTTGGCCGTCTTGTTCTGAGCATCGATTGCCATCTGTTCCCGGGCCTGTTTGTTTTGAAAATAAAACATGGCACCTATCAATATCAGGGAAAAAAGTGCGAAACTGATCAGCTGATTTTTATCTAAACCGTTATTTTGCTGCATTTTGTATAAATAATTTTATGTTGCTGGCTACGCCGTAATTTTAGCGCGTATACCTGCTATTTTGGGCTGACAAAAATACTCATTTTTTTATAATGGTGAATTTTTACCTTCCATGCTAAATCTATGTTTTTGTTTTTTACTAAAGGCGTCGGTTTTGCGATGCGGCTCTGATCAACGCCTCAAAAAGCGGATGCGGCGTGGCTACCGTGCTTTTGTATTCGGGATGGTACTGCACGCCGATGTAAAACGGATGGTCTTTAAGTTCGAGCGTCTCTACCAAGCCTGTTTCAGGATTAAGACCTGAAGGCAGAAGGCCGTTGCGTTCGAATTCTTCCTTATATTCAGAATTGAATTCATAACGGTGACGGTGCCGTTCAGAGATGTTTTTTGCGCCATAGATTTCCATCAAGGCTGTGTTTGGTTTCAGTGCGCACTTCCAGGCGCCAAGGCGCATGGTGCCACCTTTGTGAACTACGTTCTTCTGCTCTTCCATCAGGGAAATCACAGGTTCCGGCGTGCCGGTGTCGAATTCTACGGAATTAGCTTTTTTGTAACCAAGGACATTTCTCGCGAACTCAATCGTCATGATCTGCATCCCAAGGCAGATGCCCAGGAGCGGTATTTTATTTTCACGCGCATACTTTGCCGCCGTGATCTTTCCTTCGATACCGCGGTCGCCAAAGCCTGGCGCAATCAACATGCCATCGAGCCCAGCAAACGTTTCTTCCGCATTTTCTTCGGTAAGCTCGCCACTGTAGATCCATCGGATCCGCACTTCGGTTTCAAGGTCAGCACCCGCGTGAATAAAGGCTTCCGCGATTGATTTATAAGAATCCTGCAGGGAGACGTATTTTCCGACAAGACCGATCTCTACGGACTTTTTTGGATTTCGGTAACGCTTCAAAAAGTTTTTCCAGTCTTTTAAATCAGCTTCTTTGTCATTTTTAAGGTCGAGTTCCTTTAATACCACATCATCAAAATCCTGTTTCTGCAAGTAGATCGGAACTTCATAGATGGTTTCGAGGTCTTTACACTCAATCACGTTTTCAAGCGCGACATTACAGAACTGCGCAAGTTTTGCGCGCTGCTCTTTCGGTATTTTATGTTCTGTCCGGCAAACCAAAACATCGGCCTGAATACCGCTTTCCATAAGTTGCCGTACAGAATGCTGCGAAGGTTTTGTTTTAAGTTCCCCACTCGCGGCCAGGTAGGGCAAAAGCGTAAGGTGAATCACCATCGAATTGTTTTCACCAAGCTCCCATTTCAGTTGTCGGACAGATTCTATGTACGGCAAAGATTCTATATCGCCTACAGTACCACCGATTTCGGTGATGATGATGTCGTAGTTTTGTTTTGCTAAAATTTTTATCCTGCGCTTGATCTCGTTTGTGATGTGTGGGATCACCTGTACTGTCTTGCCCAGAAAGTCGCCTTTCCGCTCCTTTTCTATGACGGTTTGGTAGATTTTTCCTGTCGTAACATTATTGTTTTGGGATGTGGCCGAATCCAGGAAACGCTCATAATGTCCTAAATCGAGATCGGTTTCAGCGCCGTCTTCAGTTACGTAGCATTCACCGTGTTCGTAGGGATTTAAGGTGCCGGGATCGATGTTGATGTAGGGGTCAAGCTTCTGTATAGTAACATTGAAGCCGCGGGATTTCAGCAAAAGCCCCAGCGACGCGGAGACAATTCCTTTTCCTAAAGATGAAGTAACACCGCCGGTAACGAAGATGTATTTCGTGTTCTTTTTGCTCATTACAATAGGTTTGTGCAAAGTTAGGCGAATTTGCATGACGCGGCAAATTAAACTGTCCCGCGATTTTTTAATCTTTATTCGGGTATGAATGAAGGTTATCGCAGAGGGCAAGATTTTTGATAAGGGAAGAATTCAGAAAAAAAATACTCACGCAATCATGGAGTCATCAGAGTGAATTCTAAAAATATTTAAAAAAAATCTTACCACAACAATGAAAAAAATGAACAGTCAGGTTTGGGCACTGGTGATTTTTTCGCTTGTATTCGCGGTTGTGTATAAATTCTCGTTGTGGTACGCGGCTGGTCTGGGCAATGTTTCTTCGTTTGTTTTCAGTTTCGAGAAAGACATTCCGTTTATTCCGTGGACGATCATCCCGTATCTTTCCAGTGGTGCCTTTTTTTGCATTGTTTTTCTACAGATCCGTTCCAGAGAAGCGCTCAGGCTATTCCTGAAACGGGTTGTGGCAATGACGCTTCTGGCCGGAATCTTCTTTATATTTCTGCCTTTACAGTATTCTTACGCCAAGCCTGAAGTTAAAAATCCCGTTTTTGGAGCATTATTTTGGTTACTCGAAGGTTTTGATGACCGCTATAACCAATCACCGTCACTGCACGTGGCGTTTGCATTCGCATTCTGGACGGTATTTCGGGAACTTAAAAATAAATGGCGCACCGTAGCCGCCATTTGGCTTGTGATGGTTGCACTCTCTACACTGACAACTTTCCAGCATCATTTGATTGATATTTTCACAGGCAGTATTCTCGCGCATTTTGTATTTGTACTGTTCCCGTCACAAAACAGGCAAGTGGGTTTTCGGAATTTGCATGTGGCCAATTGCTATTTCTTAATTGGCTGGGCTACGGTGTTTACGGCTTTTCTTTTGGCGGAATTCTACGCTTTTTACTGGATTCATCTCTGTTGGCTGGGTGTGGCCATCTTTGTCCTGGGTTATCTGTATCAAACGAACCGGGTTGGATATCTTCGCCTGGCACAAATTAAAATAAGAACCTCCAACAACCGCTAATGGAGGGGAAAATGTCTGAACTTCTAGCCGGGATCGCAGCGGCATCCCGCGGCGAGGCGCCAGCCGAGCCGCGGATATAGCGAAGAGCCCGACCGTACCTGAAGACGGAAACTAAATTTCTTGCTCCTAAAATATACCTTCAGTCTAAAATTTTTTCAGGAAATTCGCGCTATGGCAAAAGTAAAAACAGCATTTTTCTGTCAGAGTTGTGGCACGCAGTATTCTCAGTGGCACGGGCAGTGCAAGAATTGCGGCAACTGGAACACGCTGGTGGAGGAAATTGTAGAAAAATCTCCGGTAAAGGACGTCGCAAGCCGTTCCAAACAGCATATCATCAATATTATTGAAGTGGAAACGCACGAAGAACCGCGCATTTTCACGCCGAGTGAAGAACTGAACCGTGTCTTGGGTGGCGGTATTGTGCTTGGATCTGTGACGCTGATCGGCGGTGAACCCGGAATCGGCAAATCTACTTTGCTGCTGCAGCTCGCGCTGAAAATGAAGAAGAAAATCCTGTATGTTTCGGGTGAGGAAAGTGCGTCGCAGATCAAGATGCGCGCGGACCGGCTGACCGAACTGCAGAACCCAAACTGTTTTCTGTTTACCGAAACTTCGGTGGAAAAAATCCTACACGAAGCAAAGAAACTACAGCCCGATTTCGTAATCATCGATTCTATACAGACGCTGCAAAGCCAACTAATCGAAAGTTCACCGGGAACGGTTTCTCAGATCCGTGAATGCTCAAATGAAATCATCAAATACGCTAAAGACAGCAACACACCGGTGTTTTTAGTGGGTCACATCACCAAAGACGGCCAAATCGCAGGACCGAAGGTTTTGGAACATATGGTAGATGTGGTGCTAAATTTCGATGGCGACCGAAATCACCTTTTCCGGCTGTTGCGCGCGAGCAAGAACCGTTTTGGTTCTACGGCAGAAATCGGGATTTATGAGATGGTATCGCAGGGTTTGAAGGAGATAAAAAATCCTTCCCAAATACTTATCACAAAAAAGTTTGAGGAGCTTTCCGGTAACTCGGTAGCGGTGACGCTGGAAGGAAACAGGCCGATGTTGCTCGAAATTCAGGCGCTGGTAAGCACCGCTGTTTACGGTACGCCACAGCGAAGCTGCACTGGTTTCGACTCGAAGAGGCTGAATATGCTTTTGGCAGTCCTGGAAAAACGCGCCGGATTTCAACTGGGCGCGAAAGACGTCTTCCTGAATATCACCGGCGGTATAAAAACCGATGATCCCGCGCTCGATTTGGCCGTGATTGCGTCTGTACTTTCCTCAAATGAAGATGTCGCGATCTCGGAACATTATTGCTTTGCGGGTGAAATCGGGCTCAGCGGTGAGATACGTCCGGTGCCGCAAGTGGAACAACGCATTTCGGAGGCCGAAAAGTTAGGTTACGAACGGATTTTCGTGTCAAACCTAAATAAAATTCCGAAGAACAAATTCGGCATCAAGATCATTGAAGTGAGCAAGATTGAGGATTTTCATGAAGCACTTTTTTAGAAAATGAACTTCCTTGCCCATTCATACCTTACTTTTACCAACGAGCAGATCGTAGGGCAGTTTCTGCAGGATTTTATCAGGAACAGCGAGCGGTTTTCGTTTCCGGAAAAGGTGGGTGAAGGCATCACGCTGCACCGCGCAATCGACACTTTCACCGATGCGCACACAGAAATTCACGAGGCGAAGAAGATTTTCAGTCCGCTGGTCAGGTTATATGCCGGTGCTTTTGTGGATGTATCGTTTGATTATTTTCTGGCCAATTCAATGACTGAAAGAGATCTTTTCGAGCAATCCCAAAAGGTTTACCGCGTACTTCGCCGCTTCGAATCTATTTTTCCTGCCAGATTTTCGAAAATGCTGGATGCGATGGAAAAAGACAATTGGCTTTACCATTATAAAGATGATTCGGGCATCGGGT
>Ga0308157_10007665_pt1 | contig 12503 bp, 9 predicted proteins | sample PhyBR1_FD_201035 | JGI IMG/M metagenome (GOLD analysis project Ga0308157, IMG submission 201035) | Phyllosphere microbial communities from UC Gill Tract Community Farm, Albany, California, United States - DLSLB.R1 | ecosystem: Host-associated > Plants > Phyllosphere > Unclassified | place: USA...
ATGACGTTCATCCGTTACCGTCACTCCCGCGCAGGCGGGAGTCCATGCTGAGTATGGAGGGAATCCAAACAATGCGCGGATTCCCGCCTGCGCGGGAATGACGTGTGGTGGTTAAGCCGCTTTGGCGGATTCAAGGAAGTCCTGGGCGAAGCGCTGCAGCACGCCGCCCGCTTCGTAGATAGACACCTCTTCCGCCGTATCGAGGCGGCAGATCACCGGCACTTCGACTCGCTCGCCGTTGCGGCGGTTGACCACCAGCGTGAGCGTCGACCGCGGGGTGCGCTCGCCGATCACGTCATAGCTTTCGGTGCCGTCCAGCGCCAGCGTCAGGCGGTTCACGCCAGGCTGGAACTCCAGCGGCAGCACGCCCATGCCCACCAGGTTGGTGCGGTGGATGCGCTCGAAGCCCTCGGCCACGATGGCCTCCACGCCCGCCAGGCGCACGCCCTTGGCCGCCCAGTCGCGCGACGAGCCCTGGCCGTAGTCGGCGCCAGCGATCACGATCAGCGGCTGCTTGCGTTCCATGTAGGTCTCGATGGCTTCCCACATGCGGGTGACTTTGCCTTCCGGCTCCACACGCGCCAGCGAACCGGCTTTGACCTTGCCGTCGGCGTCGCGCACCATCTCGTTCTTCAACGTCGGGTTGGCGAAGGTGGCGCGTTGCGCGGTCAGGTGGTCGCCACGGTGGGTGGCGTAGGAATTGAAGTCCTCTTCCGGCAGGCCCATTTTGGCCAGGTACTCGCCGGCCGCGCTGTTCAACATGATAGCGTTCGATGGCGACAGGTGGTCGGTGGTGATGTTGTCGCCCAAGACCGCCAGCGGCAGCATGCCTTTCAGCGGACGCGCACCGGCCAGAGCGCCTTCCCAGTACGGCGGGCGGCGGATGTAGGTGGTCTGCGGACGCCAGTCGTACAGCGGCTTCACTTTCACGCCGTCGTCTTCCTGCTTGGCGAACATCGGGATGTAGACCTTGTTGTACTGCGCCGGCTTGACGCTGGATGCAACCAGCGCGTCGATCTCCTCGTCGGTCGGCCAGATGTCCTTCAGCGTGACCGGCTGGCCGTTGGTGTCGAGGCCCAGCACGTCCTTCTCGATGTCGAAGCGGATCGTGCCGGCGATGGCGTAGGCCACCACCAATGGCGGCGATGCCAGGAAGGCCTGCTTGGCGTACGGGTGGATGCGGCCGTCGAAGTTGCGGTTGCCCGACAATACGGCGGTGGCGTACAGGTCGCGATCGATCACTTCCTTCTGGATCACCGGATCAAGCGCGCCGGACATGCCGTTGCAGGTGGTGCAGGCATATGCCACCACGCCGAAGCCCAGCTGTTCCAGCTCCGGCATCAGGCCAGCTTCCTCCAGGTACAGCGTCACGGTCTTGGAGCCGGGGGCCAGCGAGCTTTTCACCCAAGGCTTGCGGGTCAGGCCGCGCGCGTTGGCGTTGCGGGCCAGCAGGCCGGCAGCGATCATGTTGCGCGGGTTGTTGGTGTTGGTGCAGCTGGTGATGGCGGCGATGATGACCGCGCCGTCAGGCATCAGGCCAGGCTCGTTCTCCACCACGCCGCTGATGCCGCGCGCGGCCAGCTCGGAGGTCGGCACGCGGTTGTGCGGGTTCGATGGGCCGGCGATGGTGCGTACCACCGACGACAGGTCGAACTTCAGCACGCGCTCGTACTCGGCGGTCTTCAGGGCTTCGCCCCACAGGCCGGTCTCTTTGGCGTAGGTCTCCACCAGCTTGACCAGTTCATCATCGCGGCCGGTCAGCTTGAGGTATTTGATGGTCTGCTCGTCGATGTAGAACATCGCGGCGGTGGAGCCGTATTCCGGCGCCATGTTGGAGATCGTCGCGCGGTCGCCCAGCGTCAGGTGCGATGCGCCCTCGCCGAAGAACTCCAGGTACGACGATACGACCTTCTGCTTGCGCAGAAATTCCGTCAGCGCCAGCACGGTGTCGGTGGCGGTGATGCCGGCTTGCGGCTTGCCCGTCAGCTCGACGCCGATGATGTCCGGCAGCCGCATCCACGATGCGCGGCCCAGCATCACGCTCTCCGCTTCCAGGCCGCCGACGCCGATGGCGATCACGCCCAGTGCGTCGACCATCGGCGTGTGCGAATCGGTGCCGACCAGCGTATCGGGGAAGGCCACGCCGTCCACCGCCTGAATCACCGGCGACATGCGCTCCAGGTTAATCTGGTGCAGGATGCCATTACCCGGCGGGATCACGTCGACGTTCTTGAACGCCTTCTTGGTCCAGTTGATGAAATCGAAGCGGTCCTCGTTGCGGCGGTCTTCGATGGCGCGGTTCTTGTCGAAGGCGTCGGGATCGAAGCCGCCGCATTCGACGGCCAGTGAGTGGTCGACCACCAGCTGGGTCGGCACCACCGGGTTGACCAGCGCGGGATCGCCGCCTTGCAGCGCGATGGCGTCGCGCAGGCCAGCCAGGTCGACCAGCGCGGTCTGGCCGAGGATGTCGTGGCACACCACGCGCGCGGGGAACCATGGGAAGTCCAGGTCGCGCTTGCGTTCGATCAGTTGCGACAGCGAGGCGTTGAGCGTGGCCGGATCGCAGCGGCGCACCAGGTTCTCGGCCAGCACGCGCGAGGTATAGGGCAGCTTGGCCCAGGCGCCCGGCTGGATCGCGTCGACCGCGGCGCGCGCGTCGAAGTAATCAAGCTTGGTGCCCGGCAGGGGTTTGCGGAATTGGGTGTTCATTATTTGCGGTCCTTGATCGGCACGAATTTCAGGTCTTCAGGACCGACGTAGTTCGCGCTTGGACGAATGATTTTGTTGTCGATGCGCTGTTCGATGATGTGCGCGGCCCAGCCGGACGTGCGCGAGATGACGAACAGCGGCGTGAACATCGCGGTCGGCACGCCCATCATGTGGTACGACACGGCCGAGAACCAGTCCAGGTTCGGGAACATCTTCTTGATGTCCCACATGACGGTTTCCAGGCGCTCGGCGATGTCGAACATCTTCATCGAGCCGGCTTCCTGCGACAGCTTGCGCGCCACTTCCTTGATGACGACGTTGCGCGGATCGGAGATGGTGTACACCGGATGGCCGAAGCCAATCACCACTTCCTTGTTGGCGACGCGGTTGCGGATATCCGCTTCGGCTTCGTCGGCGTTCTCATAGCGCTTCTGGATCTCGAAGGCGAATTCGTTGGCGCCGCCGTGTTTGGGGCCGCGCAGCGCGCCGATCGCGCCGGTGATGGCGGAGTGGATGTCCGAACCCGTGCCGGCGATAACGCGGCTGGTGAAGGTGGAGGCGTTGAACTCGTGTTCCGCGTACAGGATCAGCGAAGTATGCATCGCCTGCACCCAGCTGTCGGATGGCTTCTCGCCGTGCAGCAGGTGCAGGAAGTGGCCGCCGATGGAGTCGTCGTCGGTTTCCACGTCGATGCGCTTGCCGTTGTGGCTGAAGTGGTACCAGTACAGCAGCATCGAGCCGAAGGAAGCCATCAGGCGGTCGGCGATGTCGCGCGCGCCCGGCACATTGTGGTCGTCTTTTTCCGGCAGCGTGCAGCCGAGCACCGAGACGCCGGTGCGCATCACGTCCATCGGGTGGGCCGATGCGGGCAGTGCTTCCAGCGCGGACTTCAACGCCTGCGGCAGGCCGCGCAGCGAGCGCAGTTTGGCTTTGTAGCCTTTCAGTTCGGCGCTGGTCGGCAGTTTGCCGTGGACCAGCAGGTAGGCGATTTCTTCGAACTCGCAGGTGTTGGCGACGTCGAGGATGTCGTAGCCACGGTAGTGCAGGTCGTTGCCGGTTTTGCCGACGGAGCACAGTGCGGTGTTACCTGCGGTGACGCCGGACAGGGCGACGGATTTTTTTGGCTTGAAGGTAGCTTCGGTCATTTCAGGGTCTCCTCGAATCGATTATTTTTTCTGTGCGGCGAACAGTGCATCCAGCTTCTGCTCGAAGCTGTGGTAGTTGATGCGTTCATACAGTTCGGCGCGGGTTTGCATGGTGTCGACCACGTTCTGCTGGGTGCCGTCGCGGCGGATCGCGCCGTAGACATTTTCCGCGGCCTTGTTCATGGCGCGGAAGGCGGACAGCGGATACAGCACCAGGCCCACGTCGGCGCCGCGCAATTCGTCCACGGTGAACAGCGGCGTCGAGCCGAATTCGGTGATGTTGGCCAGCACCGGCACTTTGACGGCGGCGGCGAATTTTTTGTACATATCGAGGCTGATCATCGCTTCCGGGAAGATCATGTCCGCGCCGGCTTCGACGCAGGCGACGGCGCGCTCGATGGCGGCGTCCAGTCCTTCGACGGCCAGCGCATCGGTGCGGGCCATGATGACGAAGTTCTCATCGGTGCGCGCATCGACGGCGGCGGCGATGCGGTCGACCATCTCCTGCTTGGTGACGATCTCCTTGCCCGGACGGTGGCCGCAGCGCTTGGCGCCGACCTGGTCTTCGATGTGCATGGCGGCGGCGCCGAACTTGATCATGGACTTGACGGTGCGCGCCACGTTGAAGGCGGAGGCGCCGAAGCCGGTGTCGACGTCGACCAGCAGCGGCAGGTCGCACACGTCGGTGATGCGGCGCACGTCGGTCAGCACGTCGTCCAGGTTGGAGATGCCCAGGTCCGGCAGGCCGAGCGAACCCGCCGCCACGCCGCCACCCGACAGATAAATCGCCTTGAAACCGGCGCGCTTGGCCAGCAGGGCGTGGTTGGCGTTGATCGCGCCGACCACCTGCAATGGGGACTCTTCTTGTACGGCTTTGCGGAACGCGGCGCCTGCGGAGTATTGACTCATGTTCTGACCTTTCAATGTTGCAGTGAAGTTGGGCTATGCTTTGCAAGCGGCGTGCCAGATAGTCATGCCATATAAATCAATGACTTACAAAATCACGGCGTTACATTGACGTTTCAATTTGAAACATCGAAACAGATGAACTACAATTGAAACATGCGCCATTCCACGCCCCTGCCCTTCGACGCCAACGACAAACCGGTGATCTGGACGGTTTCCGTCTCGCGCCTGTACGACCTGTTCCGCGACATCACGCTGGAATACGACGACCTGGCCACGATCGAACCGATCAACCTGGGCTTCGACGAGGCGGCGCGGCACATCCGCGAGCGAATGGCCACCGAGCGTTGCGACGCGGTGATCGCCGCCGGCTCCAATGCGGCATATCTGAAGGGCCGGCTGTCGGTGCCGGTGGTGATCGCCAAATTCAGCGGCTTCGATGTGATGCAGGCGCTGGCGCGGGCGCGTCGCGTGTCGGACCGCATCGGCATCGTCACCTATCAGGACCGCTTGCCGGAGCTGGCCGAATTCGCCAACACCTTCGGCTTCGACGTCGAGCAGCGCACCTACGCGACCGAGGAGGACGCGCGCGCACAGATCAATGATTTGAAAGCGGCCGGCATCAAGGCCATCGTCGGCGCCGGGCTGATTACCGACCTGGCCGAGGAAGCGGGACTGACCGGCGTATTCGTCTACTCCGCCGCCTCGATCCGCCACGCCTTCGACGACGCGCTGGAGATGGCGCGGCTGACGCAGCTCGAAGCTAACCGCAGCCGCACGCGCGGCGCCGTGGTGGCGGACACGCTGCGCGCCAAGCATGGCATCAACGATTTGCGTGGCGACTCGGCCGCGATGGAGGCGCTGCGCCAGTCGGTGGTGCTGTACGCGAAATCCCCGGCGACGGTTCTGATACAGGCGGAAACCGGCTGCGGCAAGGAGCTGGTGGCGCAGGCCATCCATCGCGAGAGCCCGCGCACGCTGGGCCAGAACCGGCCCTTCGTCGCCGTCAATTGCGGCGCGATTGCGGAGTCGTTGCTGGAGTCGGAGCTGTTCGGCCACGAGGAAGGCGCGTTCACCGGCGCGCGGCGCGGCGGCCATGCAGGCCTGTTCGAGGCGGCCAATCGCGGCACGCTGTTCCTCGACGAGATAGGCGAGATGCCGTTGACGCTGCAAACCCGTTTGCTGCGCGTGCTGGAGGAACGGGAGGTGGTACGCGTGGGCGGCACGCGGCCTATCGCCGTCAACGTCCGCATCATCAGCGCCACGCACTGTGACCTGGAACAGCGCGTGCGCGAAGGCCGCTTCCGCGCCGACCTGTTCTACCGTCTTGCTGTGCTGCGCCTGACCATTCCACCGCTGCGCGCACGGGTGGAGGATGTGATGACGCTGGCCGAATGGTCGCTGAAGAACGCATTGGCGTCGCTGGGCGCGCGGCCGCACCCGAACCTGCACGCGGAGATGGCGGCGTGTGCGCCGCTGCTGCAGCACTACGACTGGCCGGGGAATGTGCGCGAACTGCGCAACCTGACCGAGCGCCTGGCGCTGTTCCTCGCCGCCGAGCCGCTGCAGGCGCTGACGCCAGCCTTCGTCCTGAGCGTGGCGCCGGAGCTGGGCAGGCACGCGGCCACGCCGTTCGCCGCTGCCCCCGTCGCTGGTCCCGCCATCGGTTCCGCCGCAGGTGCCGCCTTCGGCTTCGCCGCCGATTCAGCCTCCGGAGCCCTGCCGCACGCCTTGCCGGCTCCCCGCCGCTCCGCCGAAAGCGCATCGGACGTGCTGGCCCGCTTTGGCGGCCGGCGCGACGCCGCCGCCGACTATCTCGGCATCAGCCGCACCACACTCTGGCGCAAGCTGCGCGCCGAGGCCGGCGAATAGCGCCTGCGTAGCCGTGCGCCGGCGCAGGATGTCCGGCGCTAGAATCCCGACATGACGCCGCCGGAACCCAACTCGCTGAAGGAACAACTGCGCAACATCATCGAAGAGGCGCGCATGGTGCTGCCCGGCATACAGGCGCTGTTCGGCTTCCAGACCGTCGCAGTCTTCAACCAGCGCTTCGACGACCTGCCCGCCGCTGTGCAGGCCGTCCACCTGCTGGCGCTGGCGACGGTGGTGATCGCCATCGCCCTCATCATGACGCCGGCCGCCTGGCACCGCATCGTCTCGCCCCAGCGCGTGTCGGAATCGATCGTCAAACTCTCCTCGCGCATGATCTGCGCCGCGCTGCTGCCGCTGGCGATCGGGCTGGCGCTGGACATGTTCGTGGTCTGCTATGTGGTTTCCGGCTCGGTGGCGGCCGGCACCGCCGCCGCCGTGCTGTCGCTGGCGCTGCTGCTGACGCTCTGGTTCGTCCTGCCGCTGCGTGAGCGCCGCAGACGGCGCTAGCCGGCTACCGTTCATCCTTTTAAAAAAACCACTCATCCAGTAACCGTCGCCGGCGCGATGGCGGTTCGATAGCATGGCCTCACTTAATCACAACAACGGAGGTCAGCATGCCACGCTCGTTCATCAAACGTATCGCCACCATTGCCGCCAGCCTGGCGCTGGCCTACTCCGCCGGCGCTGCCGCCGCGCCCTCGCATCCAGCCTTCAAGGTGCAAGTCACCGGCCAAGGTGCTCCCGTGATCCTGATCCCCGGCCTGGCATCGTCCGGCGAAGTGTGGGACGGCACCGTCGCCCACTACTGCGGCAGCCGCCAGTGCCACGTCGTCACCCTGGCCGGATTTGCCGGCGTGCCCGCCATCGAAGGCCCGCTGCTGCCCGCCGTGGAACAGCAACTGAGCGACTACATCGCCGCCAATAAATTCGACCACCCCATCATCATCGGCCATAGCCTGGGCGGCTTCGTCGGCATGAAGCTGGCCGCCGACCACCCGGACCAAGTAGGCCGCCTGGTCATCGTCGACACCTTGCCGGCACTGGCCGCGGTCCAGATGCCCAGCATAACCGGCGCGCAGATGAAGGAGATGGCTGCCGGCCTGCGGACCCGCATGGAGTCCATGGACGCGGAAACCAAACGCGCCAACCAGATGAAAACCCTGCATTCCATGATCACCAAGCAGGAAGATATCGACCGCGCCGCCGCGTGGGGCAAGCAATCCGACCCCGCCACCGTCACCAACGCGATGGTCGAGATGATGAGCGAGGACATGCGCACGGAGGTTGGCCGCATCAAGGCGCCCACGCTGGTACTGGGCTCCTGGATCGCCTACAAGGATTATGGCAGCAAGCCGATGTTCGAGCAGATGTACAAGAGCCAGTACCAGCAACTGCCGAACGTCAAAGTGGAACTTGCCGACAACGCCCGTCATTTCATCATGTACGACGATCCGGCTTGGATGTATGATCGCATCGATAACTTTTTGAAGTGATTCCATCATGACCGACGACCGTCCACTCATCGCGCGCCTGAACTGGTACTGGTTGTTCCAGTTGGCGGGCTGGCTGTTCCTGCCGGTGCTGCTGATCGCCATGACACCGGGCGACGCCCATACGTCCCGCATGCTGGCCATCGCCTTCTGGGGCATGGCGGCCGGCCTGCTGATCTCGGACACCTGGCACCGGCTGCTCAAGCGCCAGATCCAGAACGGTGTGCGCGTCAGCTGGAAGGCGATGATGGCCGCCATCCTGGTATTGGGGACCATTCATACCGCCGTGCAGACGGTCGGCTACCTGGTCATCAAGCCTTTCGGCGAAGTGCACGGCGTGGCCTGGGTGCCGGGCGCGCTGATGTTCTGGTGGGGCGTCTATTTGGTGTGGAACACGTTCTACATGGCGGTGCAGTCGCTGCGCCGAGCCAATCGCCTGGAACAGGAGGCGCTGCGGCTGGAGATCAGCGCCAAGGACGCCGAGCTGCGCGCGCTGCAGGCGCAGGTCAATCCGCATTTTTTTTTCAACAGTATGAACAGCGTGCGCGCACTGGTTTATGAGGACAGGGATTCGGCCGCGCTGATGATCGACCAGCTGGCGAGCGTGATGCGCTATGCACTGCAATCGGGCCAGCACGATACGGTGCCGCTGGCGGCGGAGATCGAAGCCGTGCAGGCCTATCTGGCGATTGAAAAGATCCGTTTCGAGGAACGCATGCGGGTCAGCGTCGAAATCGACCTGGGTCTTGAGCAGGTGCGCATTCCGCCCATGGCCTTGCAGACGCTGGTGGAGAACGCCGTCAAGTACGGCGTCGAGGCCAGCCCCACCGGCAGCGAGATCCGCATCCGTGCGCAGCGCATGGACGACGGCAGGATCCACATCGAAATAGCCAACCTTGGCGCGATTCTGCCGTTTGCCAATTCCACCAAGGTCGGCTTGGTGAACACCCGCAAACGCCTGGCGCTGGCATTGGGTTCGAATGCCAGCCTGGATCTGACTGAAAACAGTGGCTGGGTGCGCGCCACGATGACTTTACCGGAGGCCGCCTGATGCGCGCAATATTGATCGACGACGAGCGCCTGGCGCGCGCGGAGCTGCGCCGTTTGCTGGCCGCCCATCCTGAGGTGGAAATCGTCGGCGAGGCGGCCAACGCGGCCGACGGCATCCAGCAGATCGCCGCGCTCAAGCCGGACCTGGTGTTCCTCGATGTGCAAATGCCGGGCGGTAGCGGCTTCGATATGCTGGCCGCGCTGGACGAAGCGCCGGAGGTGATCTTCACGACGGCGTTCGACCAGTACGCGCTGCAGGCGTTCGAAGTCAATGCGCTGGACTATCTGCAAAAGCCGATCCAGGCGGCGCGCATGGCGGCGGCCTTGCAACGCTGCGCGCTGCGACATGGACGCGCGCTGGCGTATGCGGCGGCAGGCGTGCCGGCCGTGGCGCCGATGGCGGCCAGGAAGCTGTTCATCAAGGACGGCGAGCGATGCTGGTTTGTCGGCCTGCAGGATGTGCGGCTGTTCGAATCGGACGGCAACTACACGCGGGTCTATTTCGACAAGCACAAGCCGCTGATGCTGCGTTCCCTGAACCAGCTGGAGGAGCGGCTGGACCCGCAACGCTTCTTCCGCGCCAGCCGGCGCCACATCGTCAACCTGGACTACGTCGACCAGGTCACGCCGAACGACGCCGGAGGCCTCGATCTGCTGCTGCGCGACGACCTCGAAGTGGAAGTCTCCCGCCGCCGCGCCGCGCAGTTCAAAAGCCTGGCCAGCCTCTGAACTTTGAAGCAGATCAGTTAGCTTTCGCTATTCGTTTGACGTGCTATATTGAATCTGGCCAGTATGGCGAATGTGGCGCATCGTCGAACATCGCAGACTTCAACAAAAATTAACGACCTCGGTTCCTGCTGAGGTCGTTAAGCGGTATGTAAAGTGGAAAGAGATCGCACGCCTTCTTGGACCGAAAGGGGTGCAGGCAATTCCAGGCAATCATGACGAGGCTCTGAGCGGAAAGTGGGCCGGATACCGCTCCTCACGCCTTGGACGCAAATGGCGTCTGATCTATCAGGCTTTTCCGGACGTGTTGATGATCCTGGTTGTCGAGGTGAATGCTCATGATTACAAAAGACATTGATATGGCCGACTTCCTGCCCGAAAAGGACTACATTCGCGTTTCCGCAGGCGAGTCGGTACGCATAGTACGCGAAATGCACGAACTGACGGTCACGCAGCTTGCGTTGGCTTCAGGCATCCCGGAAGCGACGCTACGCGCCATCGAAAATGATCAACTGGAATTTAACGGTGAACAGCTCGCCGCGTTGGCGGAAGTGTTGCAAGTGCCACCTGCCGTGCTCATGGCGACAGGCAGCAACGAAAAGGCCGAATCCGCAGCTGGATAGCGCTACGTGCGCAACGCCTCGGCGGGCGCCATGCGCATGGCGATCCAGGTGTGGCGGGCGATCGCAATGAGGGCGATGGCCAGCGTCAGCGACAGCGCAATCAGCAGCGTCCAATAACCTATCGGCGCGTGTTCGACGTAGCCAGCGAGATAGCGGCGGATGGCGACCACCGCCAGCGGTGACGCTATCACCGCCGCGGCCAATACCAGCGCGCCGATTTCGCGGACCACCAGCACGCCGATGTCGGCGCCGCGCGCGCCGTGCAGCTTGCGCATGACGATCTCCCTGGCGCGCCGCTGCACCGTGTTCGCCGACAGCACGTAGGTGCCGAAGGCGGCGATCGCCAGGGCGATGCCGGTGGCGACGGACATCAGCTTGGCCAGTCGGGCATCGTCGGCATAATTGCGCGCCAGGACGTCGCCGGCGCGGACCACCTTGGGAATCGCATCCGGGAAAAAGCTCGGCCACAACGCCTGCACGCTGCGCTCCACCGCCGCGGGATCGCTTGCGGCGCGCACGCTCAGCACCGTCCCCGCTGTCCACAGTTCGTAGGCGGTCGCGCGCGGCGCATCGTGCAGCGAATGGAATCGCAGATCGGGGGCGATACCGACGATGCGCTTTGAAATCACCTTGTTGTCGAACCCCGTGAACAGCACGGTCTGGCCGATCGCCGCTTCCTCGCTGGCGAAACCCAGCTCACGTACGGCGGCCGCGTTCAACACCACCGGTACGCGGTCATCCTCCTTGTCCCATTCGGCCAGGAACAGGCGGCCGGCCAACGGCGCTATGCCATAGAGCTCGAAGAAATTCGCGCTGACCGATTTCATCTCCATCGTCGCCCCCTGGCCGCCAGGACGCTTCAGCTCACGGGACCAGATCCAATCGAGCCGGCCCACCGGGTCTTCCGATATCGCCACGCCAGCCACGCCAGGCTGCGCCACCAGGGCCGAGTAGAAGCGACGCGCCTTCTCGCTGTCCCTCACCCGCTCCGGCATATCGACGATGACGAACGGCGTCGGATCGAAGCCGGGCGAGATATGCATCGCGTAGTGGGTCTGCCACGCCACCGCGATGGTCACTGCGGCGAAACCCATCGCCACCGACACCTGCAGCACCGTCAGCGCGCGCCGCCATTGCATGCTGCCCCACGACTCCGTGTCGGGACGGCCCGCCAGCACCTGCGTCGGATGCACGCGCAGCGCCACCCATGCCGGGTAGATCGCCGTCAGCACGCCCAGCAAGCCGCCTATGCCAAACGCCGCGACGATATTCTGCAACGTGAACAGGCCGTCCAGCTGGCGGTTGACCAGCTGCGAAAAGACCGGCAGCGCCAGCCACGCGAGCATCAATCCAAGCGCGGTGGCCGTCATCGCCACCAGCAGCGATTCGAACAGGAACAGCAGCATGAGCTGCCCCACGCCGGCGCCCAGCACCTTGCGCATCGCCACCTCGCGCTGGCGACGTAGCACGCGCACCATGCTCAGATTGACATAGTTGATCGCGGCCATGAGCAGGATCAGCAACGCAAGCGCCGCCAGGCCTGCCACCAGCACCGGATTGGCGCGATCGCCCGGCATCGATATGAAACTGTTCTGCATCTTGTAGTCGAAGTAGGCGTCGCGCAGGGGCGACATGGTCAGCTCGATCGCCTTGCGCGTGCCGAGGCGCGCGCGCGTCTCCGGCGGGTATTGATGCAGGCTCGGGGCGGCGTCCACCACTTTCTGCAAGCTGTCGATGATAGCCGGCAGCGATGCGCCGGGCTGCACACGTATGAGCATCTTGCCCATCCAGCCATGTTCGCCGGTCAGCATCTCGTGCCTTATGTCCGGTCCCGCCACCACCGAATTGACGCCGAAGATCACTTCGAATGGAATCGTCGTGTTGGCCGGCGGCGTCGGCACCACGGCGCCGACTTGCACCGCATTCCCTTCCGCCAGCATCGTGCGCCCCAGCGCATTGGTCGTGCCGAACAGGCGAAGCGC
>Ga0308157_10007667_pt1 | contig 12501 bp, 23 predicted proteins | sample PhyBR1_FD_201035 | JGI IMG/M metagenome (GOLD analysis project Ga0308157, IMG submission 201035) | Phyllosphere microbial communities from UC Gill Tract Community Farm, Albany, California, United States - DLSLB.R1 | ecosystem: Host-associated > Plants > Phyllosphere > Unclassified | place: USA...
ACGTCGAGACGGAAGACTTTGACGTGGAAAAGATGCGCTGGCGCACTGGACTCTTGGTCCATGTGCAGCACGGCCTGGTCACCTACGTCTCAGGCCGCTGAGCGCAAGGCCGACGCCGCGAGGTTGTAGGGCGGTAGAGCGGGCAAAGCAGGCAACGCCGCAGGGACCGCATTGAGCCCTTTGCGGGAGTAGTGGACTGCAGATGTGCAGGTGAGATTTTCAACAACGGAACGAGGAGTGAGAGGGATGCAGTCACTATCGACTATTGAGGAGGCGCTCGACTTCATCGAGGGTGGTCACGCACATGACGGAACGCTGGTGCGGTTTGATGGCGAGCTGCAAACTCTGACAATAGAGATTGAAGGCCCTGGGTATCATGGCGAGATCACTGGGGAGATTGCACGTGGTCTAGCGGTGTTCCAGGAGGAGATGTATAGGGCTGCGCGTTTCGCGGTCACAGGAGAGGATGGCCGCGGCTCCAGGCTCACGAACCCGGACAAGGAGGCTCTAGAGCTTCGAATTGAGGTAAAAAAAGGCTGTACCCTTATCAACATTGATTTGGGAAAATGGTCTGAGGGTTTTTTAAAGGTGCTAGGAAATATGGCTCCTGAAGTCCAAATCGCAATAGTTGTTGGCGCTGTCGCAGTTGTGGCCGCTGCATGGGTTGGTAGGCATTACATAACAAAGCACCACGAGGCAAAGGCTGCGAAACAAAGCTCTGATGCACAACAAGCTGTTATTGATGCATCGCTGGCCGCGAACGCCGCAGTTGTTGATCGAATGGCAAAGATCATCGAAAATGATCAGCGCATAGCCCGGTTTGCAGATGCAAGTGCGACAGGAATAACGGAGGTTGCAACCAGAGCAAAGGATGCAACTTATGTCAAGGCTGGCCGCATGGAATTTGATCAGGATGACTTGGCAGCCTTGAAGCAACGGAAACCAAGAGGTTCGCCTGAATTGATTGTAGAGACAGGTAAATTTCGAATTATTCAGGTTAATGGAAAAACTAGCCCATTTAAATTTACTTTGTCCGGTCAAGCGCTTCCTGGGGAATTTACGGTTGAATTGGACGAATCTGATTTCAGTGAAAATAAGTATGCAAGGATATGGACCGCATTTAAATCTCAAGCTCAAATTGAGCTGACAGTTAGAGCGGTTCTAGTTGGTGAGAAAATAAAAGGACCTGTCCTAATTGACATAGAGCCTTCCTTACAGCCTCAGGAGGAGTGAATTTCAGAAGCCCGCCCCGAGCGGGCCTTTTCATGCCACGATGGCGCCATGACTCCCGCTCCCCTACTCCAGTTCACCAGCGTTCGCACACGCACCGAGGGCGGCAAGACGCTCATTGGGCTCAAGCACACGGCCAAGACATCAGCCGGCCTGCCCGTCACGACCACCTGGGTTGAGATGCCGCCAGAGGACGTTGAGCGGCTGATCAAGACACTGCAGGACACGCTGGCCGGGCTGAGCCGCGAGTAGGCATTCCGGTTGCGCCGGCTTGCAATTACGGCCTACACTCCCTGTACTTTTTGATACACCACCAGACACGGGGAAACTATGCGCGTGAGGATTCTTTGCTCCATTCTGTTGTGCATGTCTATGACGGGTTGCGCAACTTGGTCTACCAGCTCGGTTGACAACAGCGCTGCAGACATCACTGCCGGCCAAGGGCCGAAGAAGCAACCAGCGCAGATCCAGGTCACAGAAAGCGATATCACAGACCGCAAGTACAAGATGCTTGGAGACATCTCTGTCATGGTCAACAAAACCACCCTTTTCCATCCGGACCCAACCCGCGAAATGGTGACCGAAAAACTCAGAGAGAAGGCCTCTGAGATGGGTGCGGATGCCGTAGTTTTGGCGCGCTACGGAAAGGGTGGGATCTCCCTGATGAGCTGGGGCAGCCTTGAGGGCAAGGGCCGGGCAATCAAGTTCGATGAGTGACTATGCGTTCGCCACTCTTCCTCGCATTGTTGTCTGCCATGTTGGCTGGCTGCGCCACGTCAGCGCCGGACATACCCCGATACACCGCAAGGACCACCGACCCCGGATACACGCCGGTCGCACAGGTAGAAGTCCCTGAGCCTGGCTCTTGGAAGCTGACAACACCAACCACAACGGAAGCCGCGCCGACACCAACCAAAACGATCGCTCACCTGTCAAAAGACAGCTGGGATGCACTGTCTCCTGATGAGCAAGCGAAGCTGCAAGACACGCATGCTGTCCGGACTCACCAGCCCGACCGGTACGGCGTGATCACTGATGTCCAGACCGTTGATCAATCCACGCCAGGAACTTCGGGCGGCGCAGCTCTCGGCGGCGCTGTAGCCAGCGCTGCCTATATTGACCGGTCTTTGCGCGGCAACAGCTACTCGGTCGGGGCAAACTTGGCGGTAGGTCTCCTGGGGGCGATGCTTGGTTCAGCAGCCGACTCCGCCCCTGTGCAGCAGTACAAGACGCGCTACACGGTCAAACTCGCCGATGGCGAGGTCCAGTACTTCGATGAAGTGAAGGCCGATTCCTTCCGGCACTCACCAGGCGTGTGCATCCACGTCCCAGAGATCACGCTGGCGACGCAAAACCTGTGCAACCAAACCACAGAGAGCGTGCGGAAGCGATACCTGTCGCAAAAGTAGCGCTCTCGACGTTCGCCCCACATCCCGCCACTTCGGCGGGATTTTTTTTGCACCAACTGAACAAGTATTCATCCCAAGACTGAATCATGATTGACATCGGTTTTGAATCATGATTCAATACATCCCAGACGCAGCAACAAACGCGAAACGACCTCGGCAAGCGATACGGAGCCGGGAAGCCCGACAGGAAGCAGAGGGCAGGTCGAGCCTCAAGGGGCGTGCGTGTTGCGGCGGCGGGTGTCACGGGATCGGCCGGGCGCTGACTGGTCTTTAAAAACAGAGGGCTACAGAAAGATGCGGAGGCACCAAAGGTAACGGGGGTGCACCACAGTCGAAACGCGAGGGTTGATGACCTCGGGAGGGCAATCAGTCCATGCCCAAGACGGCGCGAAAGCGCGGGAGCGTGGCTTGCGAGGCACGTCAGACAGTGTCATAGCCGGGAATTGCCGTCCGGCCCGCATCTCTCTGTAGCTCTCCTGGTGTGATTTGGAGAGGCGGCATGTGCAGTTGCGATGCATGGACAGGCCGCGAGAACGGTAAGTAGCTCAGGAAAGGGAAGGTCCAACAACTCCCTGAGCGAAAAGGCTACCCCGTTAGATGGCCCTGAATGGTCGAGCCGGACAAGCAACCGGCCCGCCTCTCCAAATCACATCAGCCCAGAAGGATGAACAGGCCGCAAGGCCCTGCCCCTGTGATCTGTCGGCAGAAGCGAAAGCGAAAAGACAGCGAGCGCACGAACCAACACCTGCGCCCTAGGCCCCCGCTGGGGTAGATCAAAAAAGCATCGCGAGCCGGCGCGGACATCCGGCGAAACACAAGCAGCCATGCGCTGCGAAGGAGAGCACATGCGACACGAATAGGCCGGCAGACCCGGCCCCGAATCGCCCCACGGGCAACGTGAAAGCCGCACGACAGCCGGCATGGGACCTCAATTGGCCGATGGCTGCAGGAGCGCCCACCCTGCGATAGCCAAGAGACGCCGACACGCAGAAAAGCAGCCTCAGAGCGTCATAGCTTGGGCCGAACCCTTCCCGAAGTGGAGCCGGATTGAGTAACCGGACGCCCGCCCCTGGCGCACAGGGGCAGAACCAAAGACGCCATGACCCGTTGCGGCGCCTTCGGTTTTTCAACACAGGAGCAGCAATGGACATTCAGAGACTGCGCAACCTGACTACGGGGCGCCTGCATACGGAGATGACTCACATCTACCAAGACATTGAGTTCTTCACGGGAGAAAAAGGCGTCATGACGCACATGCTCCCCAACGCGATGAAGGCGCTCAAGCCTCATCTCCAAGAGCAGTTCAAAGAAGAGCGCCTTTGGGATGGAGAGCATGACCCTTCGCATCAAGGTCATATAGAGGCCGCGCCCATGACGCCGGATCAGATTCAGCAGTTCTGGAAGCGTTACGCGGCGCTGCCTTCTTGCTTGTTCTGACCCCCTCCCCCGGCTCGTAGCCGGGGCACACCAAGGAGATGAGAGATGGAAGTGAAGATCCAAGGACCGATTGAAGTCGAAATCAAGGTGTCCATCACCGACGATGAAGGCCGCCACGGGATAGCAACGCTCAGCATGACCAATGGTCGCTACCCCACAGAACAAGAACTCAGGAACGCCGTGGCCAAGTTCGAGAAGGAGTCCATGCCTGACGGCTTCCGGATGATGACCAAGCGCGAATGGTTCAACAGCGTCTTCGGCCAATGTCCTGAAGTAGGCGATGACGGAGAGCCCGAGTACATCAACTACGCGATGCCGGGCGGCGACAACTGGTCCGCCTGACCCCCCGCCCTGGCAAGCCCAGGGCCCATCACATCTGCAACTGGGTCCCTCGGGATAGTGCTGCAGCTCTGCCGGTTGCAGTTGTGATGGTGTCGTCACGGCGAAACCTGAGCAGCCAGAACGCTCAGGGATAGACAAGGGAGGCTGCCATGTAACCCCCACGGATCGCCCACATCACGGGCTTCATCAGACAGCGCCCTGGCTGAGCCGAATAGCCAGGGCCATCACAGATGCGGAATGTAGCCTGCCACCAGGAGATCAGCACCTGGCCGCATCTGTGATGGTTTCCAGCCGCGCGCTTCCCACCGCCCAGCAAGTCGGATGCTGGGATTGAAGCGCGAACACGGCTCTCTTTTCAGCCGCGCGCGTCGGATTGATCGCAAGCGACGTGACGCGCAACACGCGGCTCTTTACACCCAGGCTCTGCAATGCAGGGCCTTTTTTACGCCCAGGAGAATGCTATGAACGCACGTATCCCATGCCTCGCCAGCCGAGACGAAGCCGCCCGCGCCGCGCTCCAGGGCGAGTACGACGCCGAGGACGCTGCTCTTGATGCATACACGCTCGAGCACTACGGGCCGCCGTTCGCGCCTGAGTTCGTGGAAGAAGCGCTGCACAAGGCGCCGTTCGCCACGGCAAAGAAGATCGCCGGCGCAGGTCACTACATGGCCATCTGCTGCGCCATTGATGACTGGCTGCGCGACTTCGCCACACAGTGCGCACGCCGCGACATGCAGGAGGCCCGCAATGCTTCCTGAAGCCGCAACCGTAGCCCGCCACCCCGCGCTGGCCGAGTTCCGGCTGATGGAGCTTGAGGCCCGCTGCGCAACGCTCGAGGCCGCGCTGCAGCGCCAGTTCTCTGAGCCGATGCCGCCCGAGCACATCACGGACACAGACGTGGCACGGGTATATCGACGGGTCTATGGAGGCCCGCGCTTTGGGAGCACAGAGCGCGAGTTTGCAGAAGAAATTGCGCGCCTGCGTGATGACCAGTGGAGGGCAGTACTTTCCGCAGGCCACGCACCAGTGGCTGGTCAGTGCCGATTCAAGGGTGACAAAGCATGGGGCAATTGCTCGGTCGAACATGTCCGGATGGTGCTCTCCGACCCAAGCTATGCCGCCGATGGCTACGAGGCGCGCTACCTGTACGCCGCGCCGCTGGCACCCGAAGCCCTGCGCGCCGCGCTCGCAACCCAACCCCAGGCGCTCCAGCACTGCGCCGATGCAATCTGAGGAGAGATCAATGACGGAACGTGTTTGGAACGATGGTCCCCCACCGCATGTTGGCTGGTGGAATGCATCTGCAAACAAATTCGGAAGCATATGGCGATGGTGGGATGGCGCGCACTGGTCTAAGCCGGCTTTCCAAGAAATGTCGGCAGAACAGGCTGGAGAGCAAGCCGTTGTGCACGCCGCCAGCGATGACATCCCCTGGATTCGCCGCTGGCCAGAAGGCGCCCGCGTGCCACGAGTCAACCCGGAGTCCCCATGACCCCGCCCACACAGCCCCCACAGAACCCGCCGGGAGGGGCGGGTTTCGCTTTTCAGGAGCCACAGCAATGCAACGAGTGACCCCGGCAGAGCCATTCAACCCAGATCCCGACGCCCGCTACCGCCGCACGCTGGCCGAGGCCTTCCCGTGCGATGCCCGGCAGGCAGTGGCCTTCTTCGACGTCAGCCGCCCGCCGCGCTATGGCCGCTGGCTTGCCCTGGTGCTGGGCCTGCTGGTGGTGCTGGCCATGGCCGGCTGCAGCCAGGCCGGCGCACAGGAGCCCCAGCCCACGGCGCAGGAGCAGCGCACTGCGCGCGCAGCAGCCCGGGCCTGCGAGGGGCTCACCCCTGTTTTTGAAAACGGCAGCTGGGTCTGCCTCAAGGAGAGATGAGATGAAGATGCGATTCAAGCGCCGCATGCGCACCAAGCCCCGCGAATACAAGCTCGCAGCCTCCATCAAAGTGCCGCCCTACACGGCCGTCTTTGGCGGGATGGAGATCCCCATGGATACGCGCCGCGTGAGCTTCCGCTTCTCGATGCAGGACGCCACTCACAAGGACTGCATGCGCAAGATCAAGGAAGTGGCCGAGGCGATGAACAGGAGCCAGTCATGAAGAAAGAGCACCCGCACGCGCAAGTGCTGCGCTGGATCGCTGATGGGGAGACTGTCGAGGCCAAAAATCAGTTTGGCATCTGGTATCCAGTGTTTGACAACACGCTTGGATGGCTGGGTGATCTTGTAGCCGGGTCGTTGATGGTGACCGGACAGCAAACGTTCCGTATCAAGCCCAAGACCATAACGGTAGGCGACCGTGAGATCGAGGCGCCAATCAAGTCCGGCCCAGGCTACTTCATCACTGACACGGGACATGAGCTGCCGTGGTTTGACGATGAGCGCGACAAGAATTCTTTTGCCGACATGCAGACGAACGGCCGCGTCTTCGCCACCCCCGAAGCCGCCCGCGCAGCACAGGAAGCAATCACAGCACTGCTGACCAGGGAGCCGTCATGAGCTCAGACATGCCCACATACGCAGAGCTGCAAGCAGAGAACATGCAACTGCGCCAACACTGCAAAGAACTCATGAAGTGCATCCCAACGGACACCGACATGGTGGAGGCGGGCTGGACTGGCGGTGAGATCGAAGCGGCCTGCACTGCATACGACAGAGCCAGGGCCGCGCTGCAGCAGGAGAAGCGGCAATGAAACACCTCTTCTACGCATTCCTGTGGTCCGGCATCAGTGCGCTGACGCTGGCCGTGGCCGCTTTCAACTCAGGCGCCTTCTAGCGCAACCGAGATCGATATGAGCAAAACACACTGGAAACGGCTCATCAACCCGGACTACCTCGGCGCGTACAGCCTGGAGGAAGGCCAGGACATGAGCGTCATCATCGACCACGTGCGCCGCGACATGGTCACAGGCGTAGGCGGAAAGAAAGAGGAATGCACCATCGCATACCTAAAGGGCCAGAAGCCGCTCATCCTCAACAACACGAACAGCAAGAGCATCGCGAAGCTGTACGGTCCCTACATCGAGGACTGGGCGGGCAAGCCTATCACCCTATTCGCCACAACGACGAAGCTGGCCGGCGAGACGGTGGAGTGCTTGCGAGTCCGACCCGTGGTTTCCAAGGCCGCGAAGCCGCAGCTGTCCGATGAGCGCCTGGCCGCGGCGATTGGACAGATCAATGCCGGTGGCTACACACGCGAGAAGCTGCTGCAGCAGTTCGCCCTGACCAAGCCGCAGATGGAGAAGCTCGATGCTGCAACCTCAGATCCTATTCAAGCCTAGGGCGTCTGGCCTCTTCAACCTGATGACAGACCCGCGCAGCAAGAGCGAGGTTCTGTCTGAGGGAGCAAAGACCTACCTCGACAAGTGCGCGAAAGAACTGTTCTACGACTACTCGACTGAGGCCGGCAGCAAAGAGACGGCCAAGGGCCTGGAGGTCGAAGACCAGGCAATCGAGTTGTTCAACTCTGTGTTCTTCACAGACCACAAGAAGAACACCGAGCGCCGCGAAACTGACTACCTCACAGGCGAGTGCGACATCTTCACCGGCTCCGAGATCATCGACATCAAGTCGTCTTGGAGCATCGCCACCTTCCCGGCCACGGTGCGGGCCGGCGACAAGAAGGAGTACGAGTGGCAGGCCCGCGCATACATGCACCTCTGGGACGTGCCGCGCGCCACCATCGCCTATTGCCTCGTTGACACCCCCGACCACCTCGTCGGCTACGAAGACGAGAACCTGCACATCGTCTCGCACATCTCTCCAGAGCTTCGCATCACCCGGGTGCGGTACGAGCGCGACGACGCGCTGGAAAAGAAGCTCATTGAGCGCTGCAAGCTCGCCCAAGACTATCTCCGCGAGGAACTGTTCCGCATCGAGTCGGAGCATCGCGGAATCTGAGAAAGGCCCATCATGGCATCCGTAAACAAAGTGATCATCGTTGGCAACCTGGGGCGCGACCCCGAGCTGCGCACCTTCCCAAGCGGCGACCAGGTGGCCAACGTAACCATCGCCACCACCGACCGCTGGCGCGACAAGAACACCGGCGAGAACAAGGAAGCCACCGAGTGGCACCGCGTGGTCTTCAATGGGAAGCTGGCCGAGATCGTTGGCCAGTTTCTGCGCAAGGGCAGCCAGGTCTATGTCGAAGGCAGCCTGCGCACCCGCAAGTGGACCGACCAGGCCAGCGGCCAGGAACGCTACGCCACCGAGATCCGCGCCGACAGCATGCAGATGCTGGGCAGCCGGCACGGCAACGACGGCGAAGGAGACTCGCATGCGCCCGCACCAGCCACTCGCCAAGCTGCCGCGCCTGCTCCGCGTGCCACTCCGGCACCCGCGCCGCGCGCGTCGTCTGGCTTTGACGACATGGACGACGACATACCGTTCTAGGGGCCACCATGGAACTCAACAGAGCCCAGCGCCGCGCGGCAAAGAAACAGCGGCGCCCTGTGCGGGGTGCTGGGCACATCCAGTTGCCCATCAACATCAGATTCGGCAAGGCAGACGAGACGCAGCTACAGCTTGTCCCGCTCGGGCTAGCTACAACGCTGATCGAAGGCACTGCCGACGAATCGACGTGGCACACGCTGACGCTGCGGATCAATTGGGGCAGGTTCCTCGCGAGCGATCACTTCCTGGACATGGAGCCTGCAATGGTGGCCGCGCAGGACGCCATGCGCTCCATCAGCGCCCGCCACGAACGCGCACAGACCTGGGGCGCGTCAAAGCCCGAGTACGACGCAATCTACGAGGCCCTGCGCATCTGCAATGAGATGCAGCAGCAGTGCACGCGTAGAGAACTTCGCGATGCCTTGGAGCGTGTGTACGCAGCCAACGAGTACCACCGCAAGGTGACAGCGATCAAGAACCGGCTCGACGCCAGAGCCTGACATCACCCTCCCCCGAAGCCCTCCCGGTATGCCGCGAGTGGCTTTTTTTTGTCCCAAACCAGCCATGCCCGCCTACTACAACGAGATCGATCCGTATGCGGCCCAGCGGCTGCGCAACCTCATCGCTGCCGGGCACATCGCACCTGGGGTGGTGGACGAAAGGAGCATTGAAGATGTTCACCCCTCCGACCTGCGCGGATTCGAGCAGTGCCATTTTTTCGCCGGAATCGGGGTCTGGAGCCTGGCCCTGCGCCGCGCCGGCTGGCCCGATGACCGACCTGTTTGGACTGGTTCCTGCCCGTGCCAACCTTTCTCCGCGGCAGGCGCGGGAGCTGGGTTTGATGACGAGCGGCACCTTTGGCCGCACTTCCACTGGCTCATCCAAGAGTGCCGACCTCCAACGGTCCTTGGAGAACAGGTTGCGCGCCACTGCGCTACGGATCGCGCGACCTGTTCTGGGCCAGCCCTGAGGAAGTGGATGGCGGACCAGACGGGCCATCCGACCTGCGCGCCAGGATTGACGCAGCCCAGGCAGCAGCCAAGTGGTCGGGCGATGCTTAAGCGCGTCCTGGCCCTGAGCATCGCCGCCATGGTGGAGGGCCTGGGCTTCGGCCCAGGCCCCCATCGCTGGGAATACCGCAACCCCTACAGCCGGAAGTGCACCTGCTGCGGTCTGGCCCAAGACCAATACGGCATGAGCATGGCGGACGCCGGCTGGTGGGAGGACATGCACCCCGGCCGCGATGCGCCCTGCAACCCGCGCCCCACTGGGCACAAGGAGAGCTGACATGCAAGAACCCATCGAAATCACAGTGCGCAACGAGACCGAACGCGGCTGGTGGGTCCCCCAGGATCAATGGTTCGCCCAGAAGATCTGGCCACTCACCGGCGTCTGGCAGGTCGTGCGCCTCAAGAACGGCGACATCACCAGCGGCGTGGTGCTCGCTGGCTACAACGGCTGGCGCGACGGCAACTACAGGCCGATCAATGTGGAGCAGTGGCTGAAGCCAGAACGCTGGTTCGCCTCTCCGGACGACGTGGAAGGCAAGACTGCCGAGTACGCAGCCTATCGCCACGCCGTGCTCTATGGCCGCAAATCTCCGTTGCGCGCCCAGGCGCAGCAGAAAGGACCACAGCAATGAGCATGGCTTGGATACGCAAGACTTACGGCGTGCCCGCCAAGCGCGGCGGCCGGGTCGCATACACGGGCGATGGCAAGCGCGAGTTGGGCACCATCACCAGCGCGCGCCACGGCTACATCAACGTCCGACTGGATGGTGAGGAGCATCCCGGCCCGTTCCACCCCACATGGGAGCTGCACTACCTGCCGGCAGCCGAGAAAGGACAGACCCCGTGACCACAGCACCAACACCCGAAGAGGTCCGCGAACTGGCCGCCGAGTTGGATACATACACAGCGTTCGATCCTGGAAACTGGCCGTGCCACAAAGCCGCCGACATGCTGCGCGGCCTGCAGGCCGACAACGAGCGCCTGCGGGCAGAGCTGGAGGCGCGCAAGCCGCTGCCGCTGAGCGATGAGGCTGTCGTGCAACTTTATATGCCATGGGACTATGGCCTGATGGACGACGAAGCCTATGCAGTTATCCGGGCAGTAGAACGGGCCCACGGCATCACCGGAGGATCTTCATGACCCACGCCGAGATCATCGCAGCCTGGAACTCTCAGGCTGACCACATGAACCAGTGGCCGGTACTGAGCGAGCAGGAGAAGGTCGAGTGGGCGTGGCGGTGCGCGCTCGACAAGGCCCAAAAGGTTGCTTTGTTCCACAAACGCAATCACTACCGCATGGGATCGTTGATAGCACGCGAAATAGAAGCGTTGAAGGACACGCCATGAGCAAGCGAGCCCGCGAGCGCGGCGACAAGCGCGACAGGTGGCAAGAGCCACAGGACCAGCAACCAGAGCCTGCACCCGCGGGCTTTTTCATGGAGGACTGAATGCAGATCTCCGCTCAACAAGCCGCCGTGCTGCTGGGGGTCAGCCCCCGCAAGGTGTACGGGCTCGCGGCCCCTGGTGGTCCAATCCCCTGCTACCGAATCGGCCGCAACGTGAATTTCGATGAAACAGACATCCTGGAGTACAAGCAACAATGCCGATCAGTCGTGACAAATCACGCGGTACGTTCGTCTTTGAGTTCGACCGTGTCATCAACGGCGTGCGTGTCCGCGCTCGAAAACGCCTTCCAAAGGCTTGGAGTACGGCCCAAGCTGACGAATACGAGCGCAAAGAGTCAGCACGGCTCTACGCGACCGCGAATGGCGTTGGTAGCGAGGACCGGCTGATTGATGACGCGGTGGCGGTCTACTTGACGGAACGCGTACCAAGCCTCAAACAGGGCCACAACGCTGCGCGCGAGTTGGGCCTGATCGCCTGGGCCTACAGCGGCAAGCCGATGTCCACCCTGGCGGATGTGTGCCGCTCTGTGGCTCAGAAGTCTGGCAAATCGCGCTACGGCAAGGATATGGCGCCGGCAACCATCCGGGCGCGCATCCGCTACCTCGTGGCCGCGTGCCGGTATGCCTGGAAGTACCACGGGTTCGGCGCCAATGATCCCGGCGCCCGGGTGATCACGCCCCAGGTGCGCAACGAGCGACGCGTCTACATCGACCGCCGCGAGATGATCAAGATCGCGCGCAAGATAAAAAACCGGAAGGTCCGCCGCGTGATCCGCATAGCGTTCTACAGCGGGATGCGGCTGGGAGAGATCCTGTCCGCACGGGTTGAGGGAGGCAGGTGGCATCTGGACGACACCAAGAACGGAGAGCCGCGCATTGTCCCTATTCATCCCCGAGTCTGGACGGCGGCGCACAACACCTCGCGAAAGCCCGCCAAGATCACGGTGCAGTCGTATTTCAGGGAAGCGGCCAGGGCGCTGGGGCACAAGGATCTGCATTTCCACGATCTGAGGCACTCGGCGGCGTCGGAGATGATCAACAACGACATCGACCTATACACGGTCGGTGCGGTGTTAGGACATCGTGATCAGAGAAGTACGGCCAGGTACTCCCACCTAGCCACACGGTCCCTCGATCTGGCGATCAAAAAGATAGGGCAAAAATCCCCCACCACAGAGCGCAAAAAAGCCGCTTGAGACTATCTATTTGATAGCACTCAAGCGGCTTGCATCTTGGCGGAGAGGGAGGGATTCGAACCCTCGGTACGTTCG
>Ga0308157_10007668_pt1 | contig 12500 bp, 11 predicted proteins | sample PhyBR1_FD_201035 | JGI IMG/M metagenome (GOLD analysis project Ga0308157, IMG submission 201035) | Phyllosphere microbial communities from UC Gill Tract Community Farm, Albany, California, United States - DLSLB.R1 | ecosystem: Host-associated > Plants > Phyllosphere > Unclassified | place: USA...
ATTTGTAAGGTATGTTGTGTGTTGTGTTGTTCTATATTAAACTTGGCAAAATTACAACTATAATTCGGGTTTTGAAAGTTTTACTATTAACAATTATACGTGCTTACGGCTTTGGATATTTATTCCTGATATTTCGGATTAAAACCTCTAATCCGTTCAGTTTAATTTCGTACATCATTGCCAATTGTCTACCTAATTTACCTGCCGGAAAACCTTTGTTTTTGTACCATACATAATAAGGTTCGGGTATATCAACCAAAAAACGCCCTTGGTATTTACCAAAGGGCATTTTTGTATGTGCTAATTCTAATAATTCTTTGTTTTGATCTTCCATAATTTTGCAAAACAAATGTAATAGATTTTACTGTAAGTGAAGTTTTATAGTCTCTTCGAATTTCATAAATTTAATAGTTCTTAAAATATTCTTTTTTAAAAGTTTTGCAATCACTTTCTCTTAAATCAATCAAAAATAATATATTTAAACACAAACAAATTAAAAAATAAAGTATATTTGTATACTATGTAAATTACATTATGAAGTATAATCTTGTTAAAAAAACGGTAGATCTTGTGGAAGAATTCGAATTATCTAATACAGATAACCGATACCCTGACAGCATTTCCGGTTTTAAAAAATGGGTTGCCGATAACTATACACAACCACTACGTTTTAAAGCTCCCGATTGGGAAGGCAAAGATTTAGGACGAAGTGCAGAAAGCGTTATCAGCACCCTTCTTGTACACATGAACAGATTCGCAAAAAATTATTCCAGAGCAGCAATTTCGGGATCAGATTTTTCTACGCAGGAAGATTTTATCTATCTGATCAATTTGAAAGCGTTTGGTGAAATGACAAAGATGGATCTTATTAAAAAAAATGTGCACGAAAAACCCGCAGGTATTTTAATTATTAACCGATTGATGGAGAAAGGTTGGGCAATTCAAAAAGATTCCGAAACTGACAAACGCAGTAAAATTATAAGTATTACCGAAGAAGGTTTGCAGGTTTTAGATCAGCAGATGGAAAAAATTCGGACTGCAACAATGCTTGTATGTGGTAATTTATCAGAACCTGAAAAATTGGAACTTATAAAACTGCTTACCAAATTGAACGAGTTCCACGTTCCAATTTATCATAAAAACACCGATTTGGAAAAGCTTTTGGATGAAGCCAATTTGTACAAAAAACAAACCTTGTAATGAAAAAGAAAATAGCTGTTATAGGTTGCGGTTTCTCGGGAATGTCTGCTGCTGCGTATGCTGTAAAAGCGGGCAATGAAGTTCATGTATTTGAAAAGCACGACCAACCGGGAGGCAGGGCCAGGCAGTTTACAACCGAAAAAGGTTATGTTTTTGATATGGGCCCAAGTTGGTATTGGATGCCTGATATTATAGAAAACTTTTTTGCCGATTTTGGTTATAAATCATCCGATTTTTACGAGCTTGTTTCGTTGAATCCGCAATTTGAAATTATTTTTTCAGATGCTAAAATTGCTGTTCCCGAAAATTATGAAGAATTAAAACGAACAGTTGAACAAATTGAAACCGGAGCAAGCGTTCAACTAGATCTTTTTATGGAATCGGCAAAGTACAAATATCAGGTGGGCATGCAGGAATTCGTTAACAAACCATGTTACAATTGGTTAGAATTTGTAACACCAAAAATTGCGGTCAGTGCGTTAAAGCTTGATCTGCTTACCAATTTTAGAAGATATGTTTCCAAATACTTCAAAAATCCAAAATTACAGGCACTAATGGAATTTCCGGTTATTTTCCTTGGTGCATCGCCCAAAAATATTCCCGCTTTGTACAGTCTTATGAATTATGGCGGCTACGTTTTAGGAACGCATTACCCAATGGGCGGCTTTTACAGTCTGGTATCGGCAATGAAAAAAGTTGCAGAAAGTCAAGGCGTTCATTTTCACTTTAATCATTCTATTGAAAAAATTCATGTAGAAAATAACCGCGCTGTTTCGATTGAAGTGAATGGAAAAAAAATGGAATTTGACAGCATTATTGCGTCATCAGATTATCATCATACCGAAAGTCTTTTAGATGAACAATATAAAAATTACAACGAAGATTATTGGAAGAATCTAACTTTTGCTCCATCGAGCCTTATTTTTTATTTAGGGATTAAAGATCGAATTCCAAACCTAACTCACCATACCTTATTCTTTGAAAACGATTTAGACGAACATATCGACTGCATTTACGGTGAAAAGAAATGGCCAGAAAAACCGTTATTCTACGCATGCTGTCCGTCTAAAACCGATGTTTCAACAGCACCCGAAAATTGTGAAAATTTATTTTTATTGATGCCTGTTGCTACCGGAATTAATGACGATGAATCAATAAGAGAACACTATTTAAAGGAAATGTTGGGAAGGATTGAAAAACAGACTGGAGCAAAAGATCTTTATGAGAAAATCGATTATAAAAAAAGTTATTGCGTATCAGATTTCATTCAAGATTACAATGCTTATGGCGGAAATGCCTACGGATTGGCAAATACGTTAAATCAAACCGCTGTACTGAAACCTAAAATACGCAACAAAAAAGTGCGCAATTTATTTTACACCGGACAGCTTACCGTTCCCGGACCGGGAGTTCCGCCCGCGATTATTTCGGGAAGAATAGCCGCTAAAGAAGTCAACAAACTAAAAATATAAGCTATGAAAAAATTGTTTGATGAATTGGCTTACGAAGTAAGCAAGAAAACCACCGAGAAGTACAGCACCAGTTTTTCACTGGGCATTTTGGCTCTGAAACCCGCCATTCGCAAAAGCATTTACGCCATTTACGGCTATGTGCGACTTGCAGACGAGATTGTTGACAGTTTTCACGGTTACGATAAAGAAAAACTATTGAACAGATTGACGATTGAAACCAAAACTGCTTTGCAGGAAGGTATATCGCTGAACCCTATTTTACAGTCGTTTCAGGAAACCGTGCTTCAATATGATATTGATCGCGCACTTATTTCTCAATTTTTGCACAGCATGTCTATGGATCTGCATCAGGTTGATTATAATTCCGAGCTTTACAACGAATACATTTATGGATCAGCAGAAGTGGTTGGATTGATGTGTTTGCAGGTTTTTACTGAAGGAAACAGAAAGCAATTTGATGAATTGAAACCTTATGCAATGAAACTGGGATCGGCTTTTCAAAAAATCAATTTTCTAAGAGATCTAAAAGAGGATTATCAAACTTTAGGTCGCAGTTATTTTCCGAATGTAGATATGGAACTTTTCGACCGTGACATCAAATATCAGATCGAAAAAGAAATCGAAGAAGAATTTGCTGAGGCTTTGATCGGAATAAAAAAACTACCAAACTCATCAAAATTCGGAGTTTATCTGGCATATAAATATTACTTATTACTGTTTTCGAAAATTAAGAAGAAATCGCCGGTAGAAATATTATCAAACAGAACGCGGGTTCCAAACGCCCAAAAAGCGTACGTGGCATTTAAAAGTTATCTGCGTTACAAGGTCGCGGTGTTGTAAGATTCCGAATAAAATCGTTTAAAAAGAGAACTGCTATGAATTTTTTAATTGCGTTTATCACTTTTGTATTTATGGAAGGAGCCACATGGCTGATTCACAAATACATTATGCACGGTTTTTTATGGACGTTGCACAAAGACCATCACGACCACAGTACCGAAGGTGCTTTTGAAAGAAACGACTATTTTTTTGTGATTTTTGCCCTGCCTACCATCGCTTTAATGTATTTTGGTTCGCTTGCTAATTTTAACTACGTTTTTTTTATAGGATTGGGAATTATGCTTTACGGGATGACCTATTTTTTTGTGCATGATATATTTATACACCAACGTTTTAAATTTCTTACCCGAACAAATAATCCGTATTTTATGGCTTTACGCCGTGCGCACAAACAACATCATAAACACATAAGTAAAGAACATGGCGAATGTTTCGGTTTTTTATATGTTCCCTTGAAATATTTTAAAATGTACGTCAAAACTTCCAAAAAATGATTTCGTATACCTACTCCGCCATTTTATTTTTCACGGTAATAGTCTGTTTTATTGCATCGTTTGATCACAGAATTAAATTTAACCGTTATTTTGTTCCGTTCTTAAAAGCTTCAATTGTTGTAGCAATACCGTTTATTTTATGGGATGTTTGGTTTACATCAAAAGGTGTTTGGTGGTTTAACAACGATTATACACTTGGAATTATTTTGGCTGGACTTCCGTTGGAAGAATGGCTGTTTTTTATATGCATTCCGTTTTCGTGTGTGTTTACCTATTTTTGTTTTGATCTGTTTTTTAAATGGAACAAACTCAGCAGTTTCAATAACATCATTGTTTTTGTAAGCATTATAGGTTGTTCTTTGATTACACTTTTGCATTACGATAAAGTTTATACGCTGGTAACCGCTGTAGCAACCATTTTAACCCTTATTTATCTGCATTTTATTGCACGCGTACCTTGGATTGGCAAAGCATCTGCGGTTTATACCATATTAATGTTGGGCTTTTTTCCAGTGAACGGAATTTTAACCGGTACAGGTTTGGAATCGCCTATTGTAAATTATAATCCAAATGATTTTTTAGGCATACGAATGCTTACCATACCTATAGAAGATGCCGTTTACGGATATACCCAGTTTCTGTTGGTACTCTATTTTTTCAAACATTTTAAAGGAATCACTAATGAAGACTAAAATCAGTATTTTTTGGTTTCGAAGAGATTTACGCCTAGAAGACAATACCGGATTGAATCACGCATTAAACTCCGGATTTCCCGTTTTACCAATTTTTATATTTGATGAAGAGATTTTGAACAAGCTCGATGATAAAGCAGATCGTAGAGTAGAGTAGATTACATTCATCAGGCATTGCAGGATATCAACAGTAAACTGAAAAATCATCAATCAAAACTTACTACATTTTTAGGAAAACCGTCGGATATCTTCCAAAAACTGCATGCAGAATATGATATACAGTCGGTTTATTGCAATCGCGATTATGAACCGCAAGCTATCAATCGGGATAGAGAAATTTACTCTTACTTCAAAACATATAATATTCCGTTTAAGGCATATAAAGATCAGGTTATTTTTGATAAATCTGATATTACCAAACCAAACGGATTGCCTTATACTGTATATACGCCTTATTCTAAAAAGTGGAAACTCAAATTTCAAACCGAGGAAATCAAAAATATCAAGATTAATGATTATAACTAGTTAAAGCAAGATTTTAAAGAGATTTTATCTTTAGATACAATAGGTTTTGGTAAGACTGATTTTATTTTTGAAGAACCATTTTTAGATCTTTCAATCATTAAAGAATATCATAAGTATAGGGACTTCCCTGCCCTACAAAAAACTACACAACTTGGAACTGCCCTTAGATTTGGAACCATCAGTATTAGAAAATGTGTAGCTTTTGCTGCTAAACACAACGAAACTTGGTTAAACGAACTTATCTGGCGCGAATTTTTTATGCAGATACTTTATCATTTTCCAAACGTTATTAACGAATCATTTAAACCTTCTTACGATACAATAGTGTGGCGCAACAACGAGCAGGAATTTGAACGCTGGTGTACTGGCACCACGGGATGTCCTATTGTAGATGCCGGCATGCGCCAACTGAACAAAACCGGTTATATGCACAACAGAATGCGCATGATTACAGCGAGTTTTCTGTGCAAACATCTGCTTATAGATTGGCGTTGGGGTGAAGCATACTTTGCTCAAAAACTAAACGATTACGATTTATCAGCAAACAATGGAAACTGGCAATGGGCAGCAGGTTGTGGTTGCGATGCCGCACCTTATTTCAGGGTATTTAATCCGCAACTTCAGACAGAAAAGTTTGACAAAGATGAAACATATATAAAAAAATGGATTACCGAGTACGGATCAGATGCATATCCGAAACCAATTGTTGAACATTCATTCGCAAGAGAACGCGCCCTTACTACATACAAAACGGCTTTGAAAAAAGAAGATTAAAATGTAGTGTAGAAGTAAATCATTATGAAATAAAAAAACATCCCGAGGGGTGTCTGTAATACTACTCAAAAAAAAAAAATCCGTACCATGAATAAACTACGGTCAAATAAAATTTTCTCCCAACCATAACAGTACGGGAAATAAAAAACTAAGCACAACCCAAACTACATAAGATAATTTTTGTTTCATAACCATACTGATTTTAGGAGATTAGCAATTCTAATTGAATACAGAGCGAATGTACGAAAACAATTCTATAATTTAGTATATTTAAATACTATTTTTAAAATAATTTAGTTTTTTAATATACATAATAAATCTATTTTTACACACTCTGTGGAATAATTTCTCTTGAAGATTTAACTACTTTAATAATCGTTTATAAAAATTATTGCCCTAGTATATTAAAATGCCTTAATAACATTGAAAAGAAATCAATTACTAATGTTTTGTTAAGAAATGGCATGCGTTTTGAATTAAATATTACGCTTTGAATTAGAATTGAAACCTTTATTGGTACAAATGCCCATCAAAAGAGATGGGCATTTTGTATTATATATGTTCACATATTGATGTATCCGTTATAACAAAAAAAGTGAGTGCTAAAACACCCACTTTATAAGTAAACCGCTGTAGAAAGTAAAAACCTAATACCAAGTGCATGACTTTCGGTTTATTCTTATCTTAACACTTCCAACATAATGCCATTTTAAAATAAATAAACAGATTCTAACAAAATTTTAATAAAAAACTGGGTAGCTTATTACCCTTCTTTTCATTCTGAAAAATCTAAAGCTTAATTATTCCAGCCTCCTCCCAATGCTCTATAAACTGCAACTGTTGTTTTTAACTGTTGCATTTTGGTTTCAACTAGTTCAAATTTAGCTTCTAATGCCTCACGCTGTGTAAGTAAAACTTCCATATAATCTGCACGAGCCGATTTAAAAAGATCATTTGAAATGGTAACAGACTGAGTCAGTGCATCAACTTCCTGCGTTTTTAAATCGTATGTATTTTGCAGGTTATCAATTTTAGACAGTTGGTTTGCTACTTCAATATAAGCCTTTAAAATTGTCTGCTCGTACTTATAAACAGCTTGAACCTGTTTAGCGTTTGCATTGTAATAAGCTGCTTTTATTGCATTACGATTGATAAGCGGTGCTGTAAGATCGCCTGCCAAAGAGTAAAGCAACGATTGTGGATTGAACAAAAATGAAGGATTAAATGCACGATAACCTACACCCGCAGAAATACCCAACGACGGATAAAATCTCGCTTTTGCTGATTTTATATCCAATTTAGAAGCCGCTAGTTCCATTTCAGCCTGTTTGATGTCTGGACGATTTGCCAGCAGATCCGCTGGTAAACCTGTATAAACTGCTTGAGGAACCATGTTTACAAATTCGGTTGTACTGCGGTCAACATGCTGTGGAAATCTTCCAACCAAAAAATTAATCTGATTTTCTGTTTCTACAATCTTCTGCTGAATTTCGTATTGCAGTGCCGTAGTTTTTAACACCTGCGCCTGAAATCTTTTCACAGCCAGTTCGTTGGAACGAGCTGACTGTTTTAAAAGTTTTACTATCTCTAACGCACTGTTCTGAATTTTGATATTCTGTTGTACAATTTCCAGTTCGTTATCTAATGCCAGGAGCTCATAGTACGATTCTGCAATTTCTGCCACCAAATTTGTTTTCATAAAATTCTGCCCTTCTATAGTTGCCAAATATCTGTTCACAGCAGCTTTTCGGGCATTATGCAGTTTACCCCAGATGTCGGCTTCCCAATCTGCATAAAGCCCCACGCCAAAATCTGCCAATGGTTCAGGCATTTCCTTACCCGGTTTTATTTCTGTGGTAGCTTCCATTGCACCGATATTCGTGTAACGGGCTGCTTTTTCTACTCCCACACCAGCTTTTACACCAACAGAAGGCAAATATTCTCCTTTTCGTGCGCGAATTTCGTTCTTGGATATTTCGATTTCCTGTAAGGTAATATTCAGTTCCTGATTATTTTTGAATGCCGTTTCAATCAGATTCTGCAAATTAAGATCCTTGAAATATTCATTCCAATTGATTCTGCCGGAATTTAAACTATCGTTCAAAACCTGAGCAAATGAATCAGGTACCGAACGGTTTTCTGTTTTTTCGGGTACATTTAACGATTTGCAGGCTGCCATGCTTAAAATTACACAAGCAGCAACTGCATATCTATATATTTTTCTTCTATTCATTTTAATAAATATCTTTTGTTAAAGGTGTTTCGTCTTCATTTTTAATCATCTTTCTACCGTCTGCCAGTTTTGCGAAAATCACATAAAGTCCCGGAATAACCAGCACACCGAACACCGTTCCAAAGAACATACCTCCCAAAGCCGATGCTCCGATGGTATGATTACCGATTGCCCCTGCTCCATGTGCAAAAATCAAAGGAATCAATCCAGCGATGAATGCAAAAGACGTCATAAGAATCGGACGGAAACGAACCGTAGCAGCTTCAATAGCTGCATCTAAAATAGTTGCGCCGCCCTGCCTTTTTTGGACGGCATATTCTACGATAAGCACGGCATTTTTACCCAGCAGACCAATAAGCATGATGAGCCCGACCTGTGCATAAATATCATTTGCAAGTCCCATTGCCTTTAACATAAAAAACGATCCGAAAACACCGACAGGCAGCGATAGAATAACGGCAAGCGGCAGTATAAAACTTTCATACTGAGCTGCAAGAACCAGATAAACAAAGATCAAAACCACACCGAAAACGTACAAAGCTTCATTTCCTCGCTGTGCTTCATCAAACGAAAGACCTTCCCACGCAATCTTGTAACCGTGCGGCAGTGTTTTTACAGCCGTTTCGTTAATAGCCGCAATCGCATCAGCCGTTGTATAACCTGCAGCCGGAAGTCCACGAATTGAAGCCGAATTGTACATGTTGTAACGGGTAATTTCGTTAGGTCCCTGCGTTTTTTTCAACTTCATAAAAGATGAATACGGCACCATTTCACCGGTATCATTTTTTACATAAAGATTTAAAATATCGGAAGGCAGACTTCTGAACTCTGGAGAAGATTGCACGTAAACCTTAAAGAACTGGCCGAAACGAATAAACCCCTGTTCATACGTACTACCAACCAAGATGTTCAAATTCTCCATTGCCTTACCTATTGATACGCCTTTCTGCATGGCTGCACTGTTATCAAACTCCAACTCGTACTGTGGATAATTGGCTGCAAAGAAGGTAAACACACCTGTAAGTTCTTTACGTTTACCCAGATTTGCCATGAATTCCTTGTTGATTTTATCGAACTCATGATAATCGGTCGAGGCATTTTGATCAAGTAGACGCATTGAAAATCCACCAGAAGAACCAAATCCAGGAATTGCAGGCGGTTCGAAAAATTCTATCACGGCTCCCAAGTTTCTGGTTTTACTTTCCAGTTCTTCCATAACTTCAGTAACATTATGCTCGCGATCGCCCCAACTTTTTAAATTGATCAGACAGGTTCCTGCATTAGATCCACGACCTTCGGTCATTATTTCATATCCTGCCAAAGAAGAAACCGACTCCACGCCTTCTACCTGTTTACATATTTTTTGAAGATTTCGTGCGACCTGATTGGTCTGCTCTAAAGTTGATCCTGGCGGCGTTTGAATTACTGCATAAATAGTTCCCTGGTCTTCACTCGGAATAAAACCTCCGGGTAAGAACTGGTTCTGTACATAAATTCCAGCACAAAAAACAATTAAAATAGTCCATGTAACGGTTTTTCTGTTTACAATTCTTTTCAAAATGCCTACATATTTACCCGTAAGTTTATCGAAGCCACGGTTAAAAGCATCGATAAAACGCGTAAGTAGATTTACTTTTTTAGGCTTCCCATGATTGTTTTTAAGCAGTATGGCACACAAAACCGGTGTAAGCGTTAACGCAATAACCGCAGAAATAACAATAGCACTTGCCATAGTTATAGAAAACTGTCGATAGAATGTACCAACCGGTCCGGTCATAAATGAAATAGGCAGAAACACCGATACCATTACCATTGTAATAGCTATAATGGCTCCGCTAATCTCGCCCATTACTTCTTTTACTGCTTTGTAGGGCGATATGTGTTTTTCTTCCATTTTAGCATGAACTGCTTCGACGACGACAATGGCATCATCGACCACGATACCGATTGCCAAAACCAGTGCGAACAAGGTTACCAAGTTGATTGAAAGCCCGAAAATCTGCATCACAAAAAAGGCTCCGATCAACGAAACAGGTACTGCTATGATAGGAATTACAGTTGAACGCCAGTCGCCTAAGAAAATAAATACTACTACGGCTACCAGTATAAAAGCATCACGCAGGGTGTGTATAACTTGTTCAATAGAAGCATCCAAAAACTGTGAAACGTCATAGCTTATTTTGTAATCTACACCCGGAGGAAAGTTTTGTTTCATTTCTTCCAGCTTCAACTTTACCTGTTCAATTACTTCATTCGCATTACTGCCGTAGTTCTGTTTCAGCATGATTGATGCCGAAGGATCTCCATCCAAATTTGAATAGATATCAAAAAATTCACTACCTAATTCAACTTTAGCAATATCTTTCAGTTTGATATTTTCCCCTTGCGAATTTGCACGAATGATAATTCCCTCATATTCTTCAGGCTTGTTGTACTGCCCTTTGTAAGTAAGCACATATTCCAATGACTGTGCTGCAATACCAGAACTCTGTCCGATCCTTCCCGGACGACCAATAATACTCTGCTCTCCTATTGCTTTCATAACTTCATCAACAGAAACATTATAAGCTCGCATACGCTCCGGATTCAACCAAATACGCATTGCATAACGACGGCTTCCTAAAATCTGAGCTTTAGCAATACCTTTTACCCTGTTAATTTCGGGAATGATGTTCACCGTAGCATAATTGTACAGAAACTTTTCGTCCATACTTTTATTTTTGCTGTACAGGTTCACGTACATCAGCATACTAGGCTGTATCGGCGTAACAATAACACCTTCTTTCTGAACCAGTTCCGGAAGCAACGGCATAACCTGATCTACCCTAGTTTTTACCAGAACGACAGCTTCGTTGGGATCTGTTCCAGGATCAAAAACCACATTAAGGGTAGCTTCGCCGGCGCTGGTTGCATCGGTAGAAATGTACCGCATACCTTGTACTCCGTTAATAGCATTTTCAAGCGTGATTAATGATGATTTTACCAAAACATCTGCACTTGCACCGGGATAAGCAATAAATACACTTACAGTTGTTGGTGCGATTTGTGGAAATTGTGAGGTAGGCAGCTGCTTTATGGCAAGTGCACCCACAAAGAGGATTACGACCGATATTACAATTGCGAATACCGGTCTGTGTATGATTTTTTTAAACATTTAGAAGCTTTTTTAATTACTCTGCATAAAGTTCCAAACTAGACAATGCTTTTTGCGGAGTGATGAATTTAGTATTGACTTTATCGTTTTCCTTTACCAGACGAAGACCTTCCAAGAGAATCTGATCGTCTTTTTGAAGACCCGACTGAACCACATACACATGAGGAATTTCGGCTGCAATTTTAATTTCGCGTGCCTTAACAGTGTGATCTTTTGTAACCACAAATACATACTTTTTATCTAAAACTTCAAATGTTGCTTTTTGCGGAATAAGCAGTGCATTTTTATAAGGTGTAGTGATTACCACATTTCCTGTTTGTCCGAAACGCAACAGATTTTTTGGATTTGGGAAGGTTGCACGATAAGCAATATTACCTGTTTCATTATCAAAATCGGCTTCAATTGTTTCAACAATTCCTTCATTTTCAAACATTTTTCCGTTGGCCATCTTTAATCCTACGCGCAGAAAACCGTCTTTTGGTTTTTCGCTCATCTGGTCAAGATATTCGGCTTCGGGAACGTTGAAATAAACCCACATTTTACTGTTGTCAGCCAGTTCCGTCAAAAGATCTCCTTCAGTAATCAAACTACCTATACGGACATGGAATCGATCGATTATTCCATCGAAAGGAGCTCTGATTTCGGTAAACTGTAAATGGGTTTTCATTGCAGCAACTTCAGCAGTAGCCTTACTGTATCGAGCCTTTGCCATTGCAAGCTCGTTAGAAGCTACCACATTATTATCGTAAAGCTGTTTGGTATTTTTATATTCAATCTGTGCATAATCTGCCTCTGCTTTAGCACGATTCACATCCGCTTCGTACAGATTTGGCATGATCTTAAACAACAATTGTCCTTTTTTTACGAACTGACCTTCATCGACATAAATTTTTTGTAGGTATCCTTTTTCCTGCGCGCGGATTTCAATGTGATTTACAGATCTAATCTGCGCCACGTAATCTTTTAATATTACGGTATCTTTTACGAGCGGAGTTGTTATGGAAAGTATTGTTTTTTCGTGTTTTTCTTCTTTATGAGACTGGCAACCAATATGCAGTAAAGCTATACAGAAGCTTACCAACATAAGACCTTTTTTTATCATGTTTGTTAATTTTA
>Ga0308157_10007669_pt1 | contig 12500 bp, 12 predicted proteins | sample PhyBR1_FD_201035 | JGI IMG/M metagenome (GOLD analysis project Ga0308157, IMG submission 201035) | Phyllosphere microbial communities from UC Gill Tract Community Farm, Albany, California, United States - DLSLB.R1 | ecosystem: Host-associated > Plants > Phyllosphere > Unclassified | place: USA...
TGCTGGTTCTTATCGGGATCCTGCTTGTCGCGGGCAACCTGCGTGCGGCCATCACCACTGTCGGCCCGGTGCTGCCGGAGATCGCACGCTCCACCCAGATCAGCGCGCTGCTCTCGTCAGCGCTCATCAGCCTGCCGCTGGTGGCGTTCGCGCTCGTGTCACCCATCGCCCCGCGCATCGCTCACCGACTCGGGCTCGAACGCACGATCGGGATCAGCCTGCTCCTCCTCATCGCAGGACTCATCACCCGCTCCACACCACCACTGGCACTGCTGTGGATCGGGACCGTCCTCATTGGGGTGGCCATCGCGATCCTCAACGTCGTCCTCCCGGCACTCATCAAACGCGACTTCCCGAACAAGATCGCGCAAGTCACCGGCGGATACTCCGCCCTGCAGTCGACCTTCGCAGCGGTGGCAGCAGGAATTGCAGCGCCGCTCGCCGGGGCGACCGCCCTCGGATGGAGACTCCCACTGGGAATGTGGGCCGGGCTTGCGCTCATCAGCCTCGGGGTATTCGCGCCGCAGCTGCGCAGGCGAACCGTGCTCGCCGCTTCCGAGGAAGAGATCGCACTCGAGCTCCCGAAAGCGCATCACGCGACGTGGCGCTCCCCATGGATGAGCCTGCTCGGCTGGCAGGTGACCTTGTTCATGGGACTGCAGTCCCTGATCTTCTACAGCCTGATCACCTGGCTGCCTTCCATCGAAGCCGCTGCCGGAATCCGTGCTTATGAGATCAACATCCACCAGTTCGTCCTCAACGCGCTCGGAGTGCTCGCGAGTCTCGTCTGCGCCGTCATAATCCCCCGAATGCGAGACCAACGACTTCTCGCGGTCACCGGCCCACTCCTCATCGCCGCCGGACTCGCGGGAATCTGCTTCGCACCGCAACTCGCACTGGCCTGGATCTGCGTACTTGGGTTCGCAGCAGGAATAAACGTCGTCCTCGCCCTATCGTTCTTCGGCCTGCGCACCACGCACCACAGCCAAGCTGCGAGCTTGTCCGGCATGGCCCAGACCCTCGGCTACCTCGTCGCCGCCGCAGGCCCCCTCGCCTTCGGCGCCCTCCACGACGCCACGGGCGACTGGACACCGATACTGGCCGGACTGGTCGCCATCAGCATCATCCTCGCTGCCCTTGGATACCTCAGCGGGCGAAGTCGGGCTATCGACAACGGACCCCGCGCATGATGCTACCCATAGGCTTCTACCGAACAGACGCGAGACCTGCGCGAAGGAGATGAGCGTGAACACGTCGCCGAACGCAGTAACAGCCGTCGTCGGTCCCGGCGCCATCGGTACGACGGTCGCGGCCTCCTTGCACGAGGCGGGACGCACGCCCCGCCTGTACGGTCGGACTGCACGAGAGGGCCTGGAACTCATCACCGCCGATACGCGCGTCGTGGTTCCCGGCCCGGTGGTTGCCGATCCGCGAGAGGTGGCCGGCCCCGTCGACGTGGTGTTCCTCGCTGTCAAAGCCACGCAGATCGAGGCCGCCGCAGCGTGGCTGCGAGCGCTGTGCCGAACCGGGACAGCGGTGTGCGTCCTCCAGAATGGTGTGGAGCAGGTCCGCATGGTCTCCCCGCTTCTTCCTCAGGGAACGGCGATCATTCCGTCTGTGGTGTGGTTCCCCGCACAGGCTCACCCCGATAGCGCCGTGCTCCTGCGTGGCGACGCCCGACTCACCCTGCCGAATACGAGCGACGCTCAACGGGTAGCCGACCTCCTACAAGGTACGCGCTGCTCCGTGGAACTCGCCGATGACTTTCTCTCGGTCGCATGGCGCAAGCTGCTTCAGAACGCCGCCGCTGGACTGATGGCCCTCACCGGTCGACGCTCCGGAATGTATGCCCGGGCCGACGTCGCGCACCTCACCGTCGCCTACCTCCACGAGTGCCTCGCGGTCGCCCGTGCCGAGGGCGCACGCCTCGACGCAGACACCCCCACGGAGATCCTCGCCCGCTTCCAAGCATTCCCCGCCGACATGAGCACCTCGATCCTCACCGACCGCGAAGCCTCACGCCCGCTGGAATGGGACATCCGTAACGGCGTCATCTCCCGCCTCGGCCGAGCCCACGGCATCCCGACACCGATCGGTGACGTGATCACCACCCTCCTCGCCGCGACCAGCGACGGCCCCGCGTGACGCACGCCCGATGACCGTCAGGCGGTTGCCAGCCGAGACCGGCCGCTTGCCTGAGGACTGACACGGAACCGAGTCCCGAGAACGTCACACTCCTACAACTCCTGGCCTCGAGCGTTCGTACCTACGCCATGTGACGGTCTCAATCAGAGTGATGACTGCCGGGCATGGCTACCGGTACCTACTGAACTCCGTCGTCAACGGAGATGGTGACCGTGATGCTGCCGCAGCACTGACCAGGTACTACCAAGAATCTGGGACCCCACCTGGCACATGGATCGGGTCGGGCCTTTCAGGGCTTTCCGGCGATCTCACTAACGGGGATTCGGTATCTGAGGAACAGTTACGGCGACTCATGGGTTACGGGCAGGACCCGAGCACGGGTGAGCAGCTTGGTCGCCCGTACCGGAAGTTCGCTACCGCTACGGAGCGGGTGCAGCGTCGCGAAGCTTCCCGATGCTCTCGCTGCTGACGAGCGCGCGACACAGATTCGGCTGATTGAGGCTGAGGAAGCGGCGAAGCCGACTGGTGCGCCTGTCGCTGGTTTCGATCTCACGTTCTCCGTCCCGAAGTCCGTCTCCACCCTCTGGGCGGTCGCCGACGGTGGAACCCAAGCGTTGATCGCGCAAGCTCACCACGCCGCGATCCAGGAGATGATCGAGCTGCTGGAGCGGGACGTGGCAGTGACGAGGGTGGGCACGAAGGGTCCGCGGGGCGCTGTCGCGCAAGTTCCGGTGCGGGGTGTGATTGCGGCGGCGTATGACCATTACGATTCGCGGGCGTCTGATCCGCAGTTGCATACGCATGTGGTGGTCGCGAACCGGGTGCAGGCGGTGCGGGATGGGAAGTGGCGCACTCTCGATTCCCGTGCACTCCACGCAGCAGTGAGCGGGCTGTCGGAGCACTACAACGCGGTCCTCGCCGACAGGATCACCCAGGCACTTGGTGTCGGGTGGGAGGCGCGCGAGCGCGGTGTGGGCCGGTCGATGGCGTGGGAGATCACCGGGGTCCCGCAAAGGTTGATGGATGAGTTCTCGTCCCGTACCCGCGATATCGAGCAGGCCAAAGACCGCCTCGTCGCTGACTATGTGGAAAAGCATGGCAGGCAGCCGTCTCCGAAGCTGCTGTGGCAGTTCCGGCAACAGGCGACTCTCGAGACGCGGCCACCGAAGCAACAGCACTCCCTGAGCGACCTCACCGCACAGTGGCGTGAACGAGCCACCCAGGTACTCGGAGAAGCCGCACCGACATGGGCCGCAGCCCTCCTCGCAAATAGCGCAGCCGATCCCTTCCTGCGAGCCGACGATATCCCGCTCGATGATCTCGACGCGGTGGCCGCGGTCGTGGTGGAGCGGGTGGGTGATCGGCGTGCGACGTGGAAGCGATGGAACCTCCATGCCGAAGCTGTCCGTCAAACGATGGGGCTGCGGTTTGCCACCGCTCAGGACCGCGACGCCATCACGCGACAGATCGTCGATGCCGCTGAACACGCCTCTCTCCGGTTGACGCCGCCGGAGCTTGCGTCGAGCCCACCCCTGTTCCAGCAGGCTGATGGCACGAGTGTGTTCCGTCCGAAAGCATCCACCGTGTACTCCTCCGAACGGGTCCTCGCTGCTGAAGAACGGCTCCTTGCCGCCGCGGAGATTCGCACTGCGCCGACGGTGCCGCTTGCGTGGATTGAGCAGGCCGCCCGGACTGAGAACACGGACGGGTACACGTTGTCGCCTGATCAGGAGCAGGCGATTGCGAAGATCGGTATCTCCGGCCGCACCCTGGATGTGCTCGTCGGCCCCGCCGGGACCGGGAAGACCACCACCATGCAAGCCCTCCACACAGCATGGGAAGGACACCACGGCAAAGGCTCAGTCATCGGACTCGCACCGTCGGCTGCGGCTGCCGACGTCCTGGCGGGTGATTTGGGTGTGGCGACGGAGAACACGGCGAAGTGGCTCCACGAATACCGCCATGGCAACTGGAACCTCACCGTGGGTCAGCTTGTCATCATCGACGAAGCATCCCTCGCAGGAACTCTCGCCCTCGACACCATCACCGCCCACGCGAAAGCGGTCGGTGCGAAGGTGCTGCTGGTCGGTGTCTGGGCGCAACTCGCGGCCGTCGATGCGGGTGGGGCGTTTGGGATGTTGGTGCGTGAACGGGACGATGCTCCGGAGCTGTTGGATGTGCGCAGGTTCCGACACGACTGGGAAAAACACGCCTCCCTCGGCTTGCGGATCGGTAACACCGACGTCATCGATACCTATCTCGCCCACGATCGCATCATCCCCGGCGGGTATGAGGAGAGCCTCGAGCAGGCCTACCAAGCCTGGCAACACGACGAAGCAGCAGGGAAGACATCGGTGTTGATCGCTGAGACACTCGACAAGGGGTCGCAGGTTCAAATCCTGTCAGCCCCGACGCAGGTTACGTTGAAAGCCCTGATCAGAAGAAATCTCTCACCAGGGCTTTTCGCCCCTGAACGCGCTGTAGAGTCGGGCTCCGCTCATGTGACGAACGTCTAGGCTTCCATCCGATGCTGTCGGCCCGAGCGGCCGCCTCTCCGTAGGCACACGGACGGCCACATGACGAGCAGTTTGCACGCTTCGTTTCGACGGAGTTCCTGGGCAGCGGTTGCTACTTGATGTCGGCTATCCCCTAGACAGCGCTCTGTTCACGGTCCTAGGGTGAGGCGGTGGCGCGGCGACCACGTGCAAACGTTCGTCACCTGAACTGCGATCGGTGCTACTACTGCGAAATGTGTCTCTCGTCCAGGCACGAACACGACCATTTCCCGATCCAGTGGGTGTTCGGGGGCGAAGGTATCGTTCCAGTCTGCGTTAACTGCCACGACCTCAAGGACCGCATTCCGGTGAGCAACTGGCCGTATGGCGCGGCGATCGCGTCGTTCGAGGAAGTTTGCGAAACGCTTGTGCCGCCGGGGGAGATTGAGTGGCGATCATCTCGCGAACAACTGCCCAGAGGGTATCCGCACTGGTTGATGGTCCATCTCCGCTGGGTAGCAGTGAAGGATACCTGGATCTCACTATCGCCGATCGCACGTTTGCTCGTTGCAAAGCTACTGGTGATCGACCAGGCCGGAAAGCAAAATGCCTGGCAGACGTGGACCTCGGTTGATGATCAAGCCGAACTTGTGGTCGAAAGTATGGAGGAGCCGAGATGACCGCCGCAGTTGGACGTGGCGTCGCGCTTTACCACGCGATGCGCGCGGACGAAGGATTCGAGGAGACCGCAGAGATGATCTTCTCGATCGTCAAAGAGGCGGCGCGCAAATTCCCCGGACAGCCCAGGACGCTCTTCATCGATGTTGAAGGGCCACCGTCCGAGCCACAAATTGGCATACGACCACGATGCCTTCGAAATAATGAGCAGTTTTTCGATCGGTTTCCTTTCGCCCTGGTTGACAGAGGTGCACAACCCGCTGGGCGCATTTCGGACGACTCGACCCCAAAGAGAGGATCTTCCCGACCGTATCGTCACGATGGAGGCACCCCAAGATCTGAAGCAGGTTCAAGAGCTTTTTCTATGGAACGCGACGCCCGTTTTTCATTCCGACACGGGGAAATGGATCGACGACGGGCCGTGTCGTGAAGGAACAAAATGAGCGCGCTGAAACAGGTGGAGTCGGGCGAATGGCGTGTGTCGGTCCTTCTGGACAACGGGCACACGGTGCACAGGTCGTTCTCCACTGCTGAGTCCGCGATCGCCTGGGCGGCATCCGTCGAGAAAGAGCGAGACGCGGAACGGCCGATGCGGCGGTCCGCAGACATCCGCCGATCGATCGATACCGCGTTGGCGACGCTGCAACGCCATGCGCGACACGGGCGCCTTTCGGTAGCCGATCGCGCAACGATGGAACGGATCAGCGCCACCGCCGCCGGCCACGCAACGCCGGATTCCTGAACGCGGTATCGCGACTCAGCCGCTCTCCGTTTCCTCCGCGGGCGAGGCTGGGCCGGTGTTCCAGAACGTGAGCTTGTTCGGGTTCCGCATGAGCCGCACGTTCGTGATCGAGCCCGCGGCGACCTCGAGGGTGGCGACGCTCATGATGCGCCCGTCGTTCCACAGCGCGAAACCGAGTCCGTCGGGCGTCTCCTGGTCGAGGACGACGGTCTTCGGATGCTTACGGAGGAGACCCGCGATGAACCGCGCCACCTTGTCCGCCCCCAGAATCGGGCGGAGCGCCGCGGTGACGACCCCGCCGCCGTCGGAGCGCAGCTCCACGTCCGGGTCGAGAACGGCGATCAGGCCAGCGATATCGCCGCCCTGCGCTGCTGCGGCAAACGCCTTCACGACCGCGTCGTGCTCCGCCTTGGTCGCCCGCCCGGCGCGCTGCTGCTGGACGCGGCGCCGTGCCGAGGCAGCCAGCTGTCGGCACGCGGCGGCGCTGCGGCCGACAATGCTCGCGATCTCATCGAACGGCATGGCGAACACGTCGTGGAGGATGAAAGAGACCCGCTCAGCAGGGGTCATCGAATCGAGGACCACGAGCAGGGCCGTGCTGACCGAGTCGTCGAGCGTTGCACGTTCTTGCGGGTCCTCTGCGGAGGCGACCGGGAAGGCGTGCGCGGGGATCGGCTCAGGGAGCCAGGGACCGACGTAGCGCTCGCGCCGGTGTCGGGCGGATCCGAGGACGTTCAGGCACACCCGGCTCGCGGCTCGGGTGAGCCACGCGCGGGGAACGCGGATCGCGTTGCGTTCCTCCTCGGTCAGCCGGTACCAGCGGATGTACGTCTCCTGCACGGCGTCTTCGGCATCGGAGATCGTGCCGAGCATACGAAAGGCCAGCGACATCAGGTGCCGTCGCTCGCCCAGCACCTCTGCGTCGAGCCCGGCTCGTTCTTCCGGTGTCATGTCCTCTTCGTCCTCCTCACCCTTTAGACCGCGAGGCCCCTCGATATGTGAGGTGCGGCGCAGGATTTTCTCGCCCGACCTCACATTCGGCGAAGCGCGGCGGTCTTGATGGGTATGAGGGCAATTATCGTGCTTCCCGCAGCCGCGGCATGCCGTGCAATTCTGTTCGTGGAGGAGAACTGATGAGATTCGTGATCGCCGGTGCGACCGGTCAGCTGGGGGCGCACGTCGTGGAGGCCGCGGCGGCCGCGGGCCACGACACCGTGGGGATCAGCCGTCGGAGCGGCGTGGATCTGATGACTGGCGCCCGGCTGGCCGACGCGGTGCGCGGCGCGGACGCGGTCATCGACGTCTCCTCCACCGCGAGCATGAAGACGCGGGACTCGGTCGAGTTCTTCACCACGGCCACGAACAACCTCCTGAACGCCGAGCGCGAGGCCGGGGTGCCACATCACGTGACGATCTCGATCATCGGCGCCGCCGAGATCAACGCGAACTACTACGCCGGAAAGAAGGCGCAGGAAGACCTGCTGACGGCCCGCCCCGAGGGACGGTCCCTGTTGCGCACCACGCAGTTCCACGGCTTCGTGCGCCAGCTGATCCCCGCCGGGCGGCTAGGGCCGCTCCAGGTGGTGCCCGCGATGCGCTCCCAGCCCGTCTCGGTGGCCGAGGTCGCCGCCGAGCTCGTCGCGATCGCGGCCGGCGAGCCGGTGGGAATCGCGCCGGCGCTCGCGGGCCCGCAGGAGGAGAACATGACCGATCTGGTCCGGAAGTACCTGATCGCGATGGGGGAGAAGCGCGCGGTGTGCCAGGTGCCGCTGCCCGGCGCCTGGGGACGCGGGATGCGAAACGGCACGCTGCTCCCGAGACGAGGAACGCGTCTCGGGGCGCAGACCTTCGACGAATGGCTCCGCGCCCAGGTGGCGGCGCGGCCCCGCACGTGACCCCCGTGCTGTCGTTGCAGGATCGGAAGCGCGGGAAGAAGCGAGGCGTCGTCGCTCGCCCTGCACGGTGCTCCCCGCAGATCGCCGACGACCGGGCGGGGATCGCGTCATGTCGCCGTCGATGAGAGCGGCGTTCGTCCGTGAGCTCGGCGGCCCCGAGAACATCGAGATCGGGCGGCTCCCGATCCCCGTTCCGGGACCGACGGACGTGTTGGTCCGCATGGAGGCGAGCGCCGTCAATCACGTCGACCTGTTCGTCCGCTCGGCCGCTTATGAGACCCCGACGCCATTCCCTTTCGTCATCGGCCGCGATCTCGTCGGTACCGTCGAAGCCACGGGGCCCGGGGCCGCCGGGTTCCGACGGGGCGAGCGCGTGTGGACGAACAGCCTCGGTCACGACGGACGCCAGGGAGCGTTCGCCGAATACGCCCTCGTACCGGCCGATCGGCTCTATCGGCTTCCGACCGGCGTCGCTGCGGAGCACGCGGCGCCGGTGCTGCACGTCGCCGCGACTGCGTATCTGGGGCTCGCCCGGCACGCCGCTCTCCGCCCCGGAGAGACCGAGTATGTGGCAGGAGGCGCGGGCGGGGTCGGCAGCATGGTCATCCAGCTCGCGTCGATCATGGGCGCCACCGTGATCGCTTCCGCCTCCGCGGACGACACCGACCGATGCCGCTCGCTCGGTGCCGCGACCGTGATCGACTACGCCGCGGACGATGTCAACGCGCGGATCGCGCAGGCCGCCCCGGACGGAGTGGACGTCTGGTGGGACAACGCCGGTCAGCACGATTTCGCGAACCTGTTGCCCCTGATGGCCCCGGGCGGCCGGGTGATCCTGGTGTCCGGGATCACCGCGGAGCGCGTGCTGCCCGTCGGAGACGTCTACACGAGGGATATCCGTCTTCTGGGCTTCGCCATCAGCAACGCCTCGGTCACCGACCTCGCCGACGCCGCGCGTGTGGTCAACCGCCTCCTCTCCGACGGACGCCTCACCGCACGGGTCGGCGCGGCGTTCTCCCTCGACGAGGCCGCCGACGCTCATCGCGCGCAAGCGGCCGGATCGGTGAGGGGCCGGATCGTGGTCCTGCCATGACCGGCACATCGAGCGCTGGCTGGCACATCGGGGAAATCGTCGCGCCGCTGTCGGCTCCCGACCACGCGGCGGCGATCCGGCTCCTGACGGTCCTGCGCCCGGCCTTGGAACCCGATGAAGCCGGTGTATTCCTCACCGAGGCGATGAGCAGCGGCTACGAGATCGCGCTCTCGCGCCCGGCCGGCACCGATACCGACCCGATCGGTCTTGCGGGGTTCCGCGTGCTCCCGACGAGCCGGGGGCGGATCCTCCTCCTCGAAGACTTCGTCGTCGAGGAGGCATCCCGGGGTCCGGGGCGGGAGCAGTCCTCTTCGAAGCGGTACGCGCTACCGCCCGGGAGTGCGGATGCGTGCGCCTCGAGCTGGATACGGCGCGCACGAACGTCTCCGCACAACGCTTCTATCACCGGCACGGGATGAATGACTCCGCGTTGCACTTCGGCATCGACCTGGCGTGACCGGGGCGCGACGAATCCTACCGGGCGAAGCGCGCCCGGGCTTCCGCGGTCGACGGCGAGAAGAGATTGACGAGGTTGCCGTCGGGATCGCGCAGGAGCAGCGAACGGTTCCCCCACGGCATATCAGTCGGCTGGTTCACGAACTCGGGTGCTGCGTCCTGCAGTATCGCGTAGCGCGCGTCGACGTCGTCGACGAGGAAGTCGAACGCAACCGAGCGGTTCGCGCCGCTCTCTGCCGCACCGGGGCCGAGCAACGGCACGGTCGCGACGCTCGCGATCGCGAGCGTGCCTGTTCCCGTGCGCAGCTCCGCGAAGAGCTGATGAGGCCGTGCTGCCGCGATCCCGGTGAGGCGTTCGTAGAACGTGACCAGGCGATCGACATCGTCGGTGAAGAGGCGGGTGGCAACAAATTCCATAGCAAGGCTCCTGTTCTCGGCGGCGGTGATCGCCGCGCGTCGAGACCACGCTACGAGCGATAGTGGGCGATTTCTGTCCAGTAGTCATGAATACTGGACACATGAGCGGAACGACCTCGCGCGTCCTGCACCTGCTGGAGTTGCTCGAGTCCGCGGGGATGAGGACTCTTCGTGAGCTGTCTGAGCGTCTCGACGTCGACGAGCGCACCGTCCGGCGCTACATCGAGCGGCTCCGGGACATGGACATCCGGATCGAGTCGCTGCGCGGACGGTACGGCGGGTACCGCCTCACGACCGGGCTGCGGATGCCCCCGTTGATGCTCACGAACGACGAGGCGCTCGCCGTCGTCCTCGGTCTGCTCTATGCGCAGTCGGCACCGGGCACGCCGAAAGCCGAGGCGCAGACGGCGATGTCGAAAGCCCGCCGCTCGCTGCCTGCCGAGACGGCCCGCCGGCTCGAGGTCCTGCTGCAGACGGCTGTGTTCGCGGAGGCGCCCGCGTCTGACATTCCTGGCGCAGAGATCCTGCTGACCGTCGCGGACGCCATCGAATCGCGGTGCCCGATCGAGGTGCGATATGCCTCGGCCAGCGGCAGGCGAACGCCGCGAACGTTGCATCCTGCCGAGATCGTTGTGTACTCGGGGCGTTGGTACGTTGTCGCCCATGATGTCGACGCGGACGCCGAGCGCACCTTCCGTCTCGACCGCGTACGCAGCGTCAGACGGCTCGCCGGCACATTCGCCGCGCCCGAACGCGCGGCGAACCCCGTGCAACGCCTCATCGACGGGTTCGCGCAGGCAGAGCGCGCGTGGCATGTCATTCTCCGGGTGCACGCCGACGAACCTCATATTCGCGAACATCTCCCCGCAAGCGTGGCCACGATCGAGCAGCTGTCGGGCTCCGCAGATCCATCGCCATGGCGGCGCGTCGAGATCCACGCGGAACGCCTCGACTGGCTCCCCGCCGCGATCATCGGACTCGACTGCCCGATCCAGGTCGAGGCTCCGGAGGAACTTCGTACGCTCCTAAGACACACCGCGGCGCGTCTGAACACGGCAGCGGATCCCGGAGAGTTCTCGCCTCCGGAGCCGCGGTGACGAACAGGACCGCGGACGAGCTTCCGTCGCGCACGCCACCTGCACCGATCGGGCGGGCATTCGTCCGGCGCTGGGGAGCGCAGGGCGGGCACCCAGCCTGGGAAGCTCGAGAGTGACGGCGACGAATCCCGGTGTCGCGGTGCCGCGGGACCGGTTGTCGTATTACCGTCCGCCCAGCACCATCCGGGCCTGCCGGATCGCCGCAGCGGCGCAACTCCGTTACGCCGTCGGCGACACCGGGTAGTGGCTGCAGATCGCGATGCGGTTCCAGGAGTTGATGACCACGGCCTCCCAGGTGACAGCGGCGATCTGCTCGGTCGTCAGATGCGCCTCCACGTCGATCCCGCGCTCGGGCACGCGACCGTAGTCACCGATGAGGGTGACCTGCTCGGCCAGCTGAAGAGCGGCCTGCTCGGCATCGGTGAAGAACTGCGACTCCCACCAGGCCGCGAGGATCGCGATGCGCTCGGTGGTCTCGCCGAGCTTCACGGCGTCGGCGGAGTGCATGCGCAGGCAGAACGCGCAGCCGTTGAGCTGCGACACGCGCATCTTCACCAGCTCGACGAGCTTCGGATCGAGCCCCGCCGCCTCGGCGGCAGCGCCCGCGCGATTGTTGAGCTCGGACATCGCCTTGTAGGCGTCCGGGTAGACCTTGCCGATGTTGACGTGAGACATGAACGTTGTTCCTTCCGATCGAGTGGACGCGCGAGGTACGCGCCCACCTTTCAAGACCGGAGTCCCGCCGGAAATGTGAGGCGGACCACACGAACCTACGCGGGTTCTTCCGCCCGCACCCTGCCCGCCGCGAAGGTCGCGACGGCGACGGTGATGAGCGCGCCGAAGAGGATCCCGGCGCCCTCGCCCGCCGCGAGCGACGACGTCTCGACGCCGAGGGCGACGGCGGCGAGCGGAATGCCGAGCTGACCCGACGAGGCGATGGCCTGTAGCCAGGGGAGTCCCGCGGTGCGCGACACGAGGTGGGCGGCGACGGCGCCGGCCGCGAGCACCGCGCCGAGCAGGATCTTGTCGGGGTGCTCGACGAGGTCGCGAAGATCGATCGATGCACCGAGCCACACATAGAACAGTGGCCCGAGGAAGCCCTCGGTGACACCGAAGAGCTGGCGGGCGAGACGGCGCGGCTGGCCGATCGTCGCGAGCACGAGGCCGAGGGCGAACCCCGCGAGCATGACCGACACGTGCGTCGCCTGCGCGACCGCGGCGAGGAGGCACAGGATGAGCACGCTGATGCGCATCTCGAGGGCGAAGTCGCGCGATTCGGAGACGCGGTGCAGACGCCTCGTCCACCCTCGACGACCGGCGAATCGGATCGCGATCGTCAGCGCGACGGCGAAGGCTCCGATCGCGACCGCACCGCCGGCGGCGATGAGCGCGCGGGACGGCACGATGACGAGCGGGAGGGCGGCGATGCAGACGATGTCGGCGATCGCGATCTGGGCGACGAGCTGCGGAGACTTGACGTCG
>Ga0308157_10007670_pt1 | contig 12497 bp, 19 predicted proteins | sample PhyBR1_FD_201035 | JGI IMG/M metagenome (GOLD analysis project Ga0308157, IMG submission 201035) | Phyllosphere microbial communities from UC Gill Tract Community Farm, Albany, California, United States - DLSLB.R1 | ecosystem: Host-associated > Plants > Phyllosphere > Unclassified | place: USA...
ATTACTCTGATGATTATAAAGAAAAATGGATTGTTGGTTATAATTCGAGTGCTAACGAAATAGATGAAGTACGAATAATGATAGAAGATGTGAGGGTTTGGAATCTTATTGAAGTAAATAAAGAGTATTTTGTTTCGTATCAGGGTTCTAAAGAGAGTGGCTATGTGTTAGGTCAAATCGAACATGTTGGAGACGAAAATACCTTAAGATGACTCGAGGAAGAAGGCAACATCATCTAACATATATTCATGCGGCTGACATACATCGGGTCATGAATACAGGAACGTTATATGTAGTCTCTTGAAGAACGTGAAAATCAAATTACTATGGAGTGATTTATATCATGGGCTCTCGAATTATGCATTTGATTATCGGTCATAAGATTGCGGAAAGATTGAATATTGAAGATAGAACTTCATTTTTACTGGGTAGCGTTGCTCCAGATGCCGTTGTTACAAAAGATGACTCTCACTTCTACAGAGGAGAGCATCACGACTTTACAAGGCGCATAGATTATCAAGAATTTTTAGATAAGTATAGCTCCTATTCAAATAACAGGTATATGCTCGGATATTTTGCACATTTAATTGCAGATGAGCAGTGGATGAAGGGGTTTTATATGCCTTGGCTGAGAAATCGAATGGAAGAAGATCCTGAAGTATATCCTTTGTATCATAGTGATTTTAAATTACTGAACGGAAAGCTGTTAGAGCACTATGATTGCACGAAGGAAATGAGGGACGCGTTCTCTGATGAAACTAGTGAAGTTATAGATTTGGATGAAGTTAAGTCTCGCGAGGCACTCGACTTTATTCCTTATGTATTAGGGGATATGGAGTATGAAAAACAAAATATAGATGAAGTGCTAAAGGTTTTTAGTTTTATACAGATCAAAGGATACATCGAAACATCAGTAAATGTGGGAATCATGAATCTGCAAAAATATATGTAAGAAAGAGAATAGATTAAATAGTGGATTGGGAGAAGACAGGGACAACCTACTACATCATATTCACGCTGCGGGCGTATGCCCTGCATCCGTCATTCTCCGCATATTCTTGAATATAAAAACGTTATCGGAAACTCCGGAACGAATATTTAGAGGTGCAAGCATGAGACAAGAAGATATAAAAATGCTGTTGAAAAAGAAAAACCTAATTAACAAGCCGCTCATCGGTTGTACGGAAGAAGAGATTGTTAAATTAGAGGAAAAGGTTGGTTTTAAGCTGCCTGAAACGTATAAACAATTCTTGCTTGCGGCTGGACATGAATCAGGCAGATTATTTCAAGGAACGGTTGTTCATTATATCGATCTTATTGAAATTCAAGAATGGGCCAAAGCATTATTGGAAGAGAATCACAACCCTATTGCTTTACCGAATAGTTCATTTGTTTTTTCCATGCACCAAGGGTACGAAATCAAATTTTTTGATGTCGACATGGGCGAGAATCCGCCTGTATTTCTTTGGTACGAAGGAATGGAAAACCCGGCATCGGCTATTCGGTTATTTGAGACATTCGATGAATTCTTATTGCAAGAGATTAAAGATCATTCGAATGTAGATTGGAGAGATCAAAATGTTTGTGAGCGATAAGACTTCAATGCACAAAAATTAAAGATATAGAAGGTTTGAAAATCGCAGATGGTTGAAACGTATTCAAGAAAACAAATGATATCAAACTAACTAACAGGATCAAAAAGAATTTTAGAATTGGGTGCAAACCAAGAGCAGACTTTTAGCGTTGATTTTATAGGGACGAAGGGATCGAACGATACGAAACAGAATCGGAATCCGCCTGAACAAATCATGTTCGTGCCTGATTCGACCAATGCCGAGTCATGAATCTAAAGGCACAAGTATACATATGGAACATCACGTCATGAAACTTCGGAAAAATTTCATGTTGATGATGAGACTGAAAAAAAGGAGAATTCAAAGTGCGAAATTGTTCGAAGCCTGTAGGCGTTTTTCTTATATTGCTCGGAACATCGATATTGCTCATCGTTCCGCAGCTGCAAGGCGCAAAAGAAGATCAATCCTTTTATATCAGCGGGCACGGCGAGGTATTAAGCGAACATCCGAAAGAATCGGACACGCTGGTGCATTCCGTAACTTTGGAAAACCCCGGGAGAAAAAACCATACAATCAAATCGATTGAACCGATCATCAATGACGACGTCAAGCCGCTGCTGATCGACAACCGGATCTATCCGATAACCGAAACCAAAAAGTTAAAAGGCAAGAAAAAAGTCGAATACCAAGGCGAAATAAAAATCAGAACCCTGCAATTAAACAACGACTCGATCAAGGCGCTCATGCCGGCAATCGAAGCCTATGCAATCATTTATGACGACGGTAAAGAAGTAATATTGAAATCGGGACAGTAACCTATATTGACCGAAAAAGTTCTTAATTCAGGAGGAGTACCCATGATATTGGAAAAAGTCATACCTAAAATCGAAATGCAAAGTGAATATAAAGACTTGGTGGAGGCCTATATCGATCAGGTCCGCGCCGAATTCGAAGATCAGATCCATAGCGTCTATATGTGCGGGTCGATTCCGAAAGGAACGGCCGTACCTTTTAAATCGGATGCGGACTTTACGATCGTATGCAAAAATGCCGGAGATATCGATTACGAAAAACTGGACGCGATCAAGAATCGGCTGTTAGAGAAATATCCGTTTTTAACGAAGATCGATACGATTGTTTGTCCGGTCGACGATGTAGTCAGCAGACCCAACGAGTGGGGGTTTTGGATCAAGGTCATTTGCATTTGCGTATACGGTGAAGATATCGGCGAACAAGTACCTCCGATCGTGATTTCTCCGGCGTTCATTTTAGAGTTGAATACGGATACCCCGCAGGAAGTCGAGCGTATACGTCATTCGCTTTCCAATGCCGATGATCGCTCGCTGAAGACCAGGTACGTCAAAGGTTACTCCAAAAGATTGCTGCGCGCGTTGTATTCGTTGATTTTAGAAGATACGGGCGTATGGCAGGATGACATGTTGGAGATGAAAAATGACCTTTTAAAATATTGCGAGATCAACCCCGCCATCATTGAGTATCTGTATGCTTGTTATTTGAACAGCCAGGTATCCGTGGAAGAGTTTCTGGCAATCGCAGACGAAGCCTATCGCTATGTCGAGCAGGCTTTACAGGCAATGGAGGCTTCCAGAGAACCCAAATCGTGAATCGGAGGAACATAAAATGAGCAAGACTGAAAAAAACGAAACCTATTGGGAGGGGCAGCTGGATTATTTACGTGATTCTCGCAAGCATTTATGGAATGCGGATTATTTTACTTTTTTAGTTGAGCGTGTTTGGAAAATAGACAAGCCGATTAACATTGTAGACTTTGGCTGCGGCATGGGATACTTGGGTTCCGTGCTGTTGCCGCTTCTGCCGGAAGGAAGTACCTATACAGGTTTGGATGTCGGGGCAAAACTGTTGGAGGAAGGGCGTAACGCTTTTTCGAATTCTCCTTGGGACGTGGATTTTGTTCAACAAGATTTAACTCAATATGAGCCGGAAGAAAAATATGACCTCGCAATTTGTCAATGTGTGCTGGTACATATCCCTTCACCGGAAACGATCGTGGATAAAATGGTGAAGTCGGTAGTCCCTGGCGGACGAGTAATTTGTATCGAACCGAATTGGGCTTTTACAAGTATGGGCGTATACAGGCACGGTATGGACGTTTACTCCTATGAAGATGCGGGAACTCACCAAAAGCTTTATGATTACGGCGTGCAAAAAGGCGAAGCCGATCGTTACATAGGTATGAAAATTCCTGCAATCATGCATGACTTGGGATTAAGCAACATCGATATCCGAATTAATGATAAGGCAAGATTAGAGTTTAAAAAGCCCGATAAAAAGAAATTAGAAAAAGAGAGAAGCGATAGAAGAGAAAACAGATTCAACAACCCGGCGCTTTATATAGATGCGGGATTGAGCCGGACAGAAGCGATCAGGCACGTAGAAAATATATTATTAACAGAAGATTACGAACATGGCCATGATGGATATTTGCCCGTAGTGAGTGCTATGGCATGGTTGATCAGTTACGGGGATAAACCGAGTATTTGAAAGCAGGCTCAAAGACATGAAAGGAGAAATCGTCTGATGCATAGATCTATTGGGGTTCTTGCTGCATGTTTCTTATCCATTGCTTTGGTCGGGTGTACGTCTGATCCGGTTCGTGCTCCGAGTTACGAGGGGAAACCCGTCACGATCGGGATCATCGGAACCCCGCCGGCCATACGAGAGCGGAACGTGAATTTCGAGCAAATAAACTTCGGTCAGCTGGAGGAGGTGGACGCTTCATACGGATTGCAAAATGACGAGCCGAATCGATCCGACATCGAAGACGTATACACTCGAATTTTTGAAACGATCACCCATATCGAAGCAGAGGTTAACTCATGAAGAGATGCCGGTTGATTCTTTTTTTGCTCCTGATTCTTCTTGTCGGCTGCAGCGAGGCTAAGGAGAATTCCGGCGCTGCGGAGCAATTTATCACAGAGAAGGGCTATACGATTGTCAAAAAAGAAAAAGAGGCCTATGAATATACGCTGACAAAAAGTCAACTCGCGGAAATGCCGTATATCCAATATTGGAGCGTACAAAGCGAAGCGCCGGATGCTTATATAGGCAAACAGATCCGTACGAGCAAATTCATTGTGAATAATCATCCGTTGGACGAACTTAGCGATCAGGCGAAAAAACAAACGGTCATCTATGTGATGGAATCGGGCGATGACGTTATCGGAGGCTACAGCATTCCGGATTATAAAGAGCTGCATATGGGGTGGGTGTACAGCGTTGACGGCGAGACGTTGGAGGAAATGACCGGGATGTCTTATCCAGGCTGGCAGGAAGAGTGGAACAAAGCCTATAAGTAGCCCTATTCGCAATTTCCAAGTTGAGGTGATGTTAATGGGCTTATCTAGTGATTCGATCAAAGTACTGCTTCCGCCTGAAGAAAATTTTACGCCTACGGATCTCATTGAACATGTGGCAGGCGTGATGTATACGGAAGAGGCACGTGCAATCAGGAACAGCATTGAAGAACTCCCTGAAATGCTGAGGATAATCATATGGATCATTGATTTCGACACGGAATTAACGATGAACGGAATTTTAGGTTTTTTGGAGAACTCTTCCGGCAGATACTTGAGCGAGACGGTGGCAGCCTTGCAATTGATCGGAGCTACAAAAGATGCAGCCCTATTGAAGGAAATAGAAAAGCAAGTTGAAAAAATTAACGTTGAAACCAAAATCGAATTAAACCCTTACCAAGTTACCTCGTTTGAAGATCGGCACTCTATCAATGAAGAAGCATTGAAAAAGATCGAGGAGCTGGCTGACCGATTATATCTGAATTCAGATGATCGCAATGTTTTTGGCTACTTGGTGACGTATCTGTCCGATCATTGGAATCTGAGAAAGGACTTAGGGAGTTGAAAGAACTAAACGTTCAAAACCTAATGTTGCTTTATTCTTCGCTGATTGAATGGAGAGCGATTCTAAATACTACAATTGCGGAATATGATCAAAAACCGTTTTTAAAAAGCGAATGATTAAGAATGTTTATAAAGCAGTATCTGGATAAATTCGGAACAATAAGCGCAAAAACAATAGCCGTATTAGAAGAAGTGTATATTTATGTGTACTATCGAACCTTTCATTAATCCAGTGCGTTGTCCAAGGTACAGCGGGGATTTCAGAAATCCGGGGCTGATCGAAATTTATAAATCGACTTTACGATCATATACGATCGGCAAGCCTTTTAGAAGGGAAAGGTGAACTTCACATGATCGAAAAGCAGCAAATCTTCCCCATGCTGCTTCAAGCCTGCCCGTCCTATCTCAGTAAATATGAAGCGTACATCGAACAGAACTATGAAATTGAAGAAGAAAGATTGTTGTACGTGGATATAGGCGACTTTACTGCATATATGATCGAATGTTATGCGAAGCGAAAGACGGATGAATTCGACGAAGCGTTTGACGCGATCGAGCGGATGCTTGTCCATGGAGATTCGTATGTCCAAGATTTTGCCGTAGTCGGCATTTTAGAAACGCTGCAAAATCAATTACTGGACAAGGAGATCGAACTCAATGAATTCGAACCTTTGCTGCAATCGGAATCGAAGGCAGCATGGCGTCATTTGATTGATTTTTGGAATGGAAAAATTCAATAATTTAGCGATATCCCATCACGACGAAACGAGAAGATATTTTATGAACAAAAAAACAGTTTTTTACCGCGCTGCCGTTCTGCTTGCAGCGATCATCGTCATCTCTGCTTGTGCAGTCATGTCGCTCAGTTTGAAAAAACAACATGAAAAAATCGAACTGTTGGAAAGCCGCAATGCTGCGCTGCAGCAATCGATGAGTCAAGCGGACGAAGCAAACAAGAGTTTAAAAGTGCAAATCGAGGAAAGCAAGCATCTGGGGGACTATCAAGGCAATGATGATTTTTCGGTGATCATAAATGACAATCCGATTGATCGAGATTATGAGCAGGAACGTAAAATTCTTCAAGAAAGTCCCGAAAGTACAACTCTGGCCTGGGGAGCTTTGGAGAGCAAATATTTAGCCGAATGGCAAAATGAAATGAACGCGGCGCTTGACGACCTGTCCAAACTCTTAAACGAAGAAGATCGGTCAAACCTGGAACAATCGCAAAAAAGCTGGCAATCTTATATGGATGATCAGGCCCAATTTGTTATGGGTCAATTTCTGGATACCCGATATTTCGGCACTCAGGGCGACGTACAATTTTTAGCGGCTCAATCCAAACAAACCAGAGAAAGAACGATCCGATTGATGGAATATCTATTTAGCATCGACCGAGAAGCAATCGATTTTGTATATGACAATTAAGCAGACAAGCCGAAATAAGCCGTTAATCCATTTCGAAAGGAGAACAAGATGGCAGAGAAGATTATCTTTTTTATTTTTCTGATTCCTTTGCTTGCGGTACTGGTTTGGAGCTACTTTGACCCGAGAGAGAGTCTGTTATTCGGGAAAAGGTGGATGTTCAAAGAAGAACCTGAACCGTCGGAAGGTGCGATTCGTTATGTCAAAGTGGCGTCGGCGATCAGCGTTGTTTTGCTTTTACTTATAGGCGTTGCCGTTATTTTTGTGTGAGTTACTGCCTTACTCGACAGAATTAGGAGATGGTTATCCATGCAGCGTTACCGTTTTGCAGAAGACGCAGAAGCCGGCGATGAGAACTACCGATGTTACACCTTTAACGACCCTCTGCAAATATTTAAGCAAATCATTAAAGACGAAGATCTGGAGGAAGTTCAACTCTGTATATCTACCCGTTTGCAATTGGATTCGATCGTGGATCAAGTCGAATCGTATCTCCGCTGGTTGACTGAGTGCGAATCGGTGCTGCGGAATTATTATGAACATGAGCTTGGTAAACCCGTACATTCGACTTGGTTCGATGAAATCGAGATATACCGCGTAGATTTAACGTTCAATAGTGAACAGGACTACGGGGCAACGATCAGCTGCGGAGACTCGGTGCTGCAGGATCATATCCTGATCATTGACTTTGACAAAGAAGCAGTCGAAGCGATTCATCTCAACGGATAAGCGAAGGTGATGGTATTGGAAGCAAAAATGAAAGAACTTATTGAGCTTTACCGCCGACATGGTTTTGAAAATGAATCGATGTTGTATCGTGATTTGCAAGACTTGCAGTATGATTTTGCCGAAGAATTCAACAAAAACGCGCCTCAGGAAATCATAAACGCGGACTTCAGCACGTACGCGGCTTTTATTCACGGATTGGCTTCAGGAGGTATCCGCACGAAACTTCAAGATCCTTTGGAGCGCTATAAGACGAGGGAATGGTTAAGCAAATCGTTCTTTGAATGGTTTCCCAAATACAGGTTTCTGGAGAGACATCGTTTGGATGAATATGAGAGTTTGGATCGAGAATTAAGTACGGTCAATGAATGGAGAAAGCGGCTGGTCGAGCTGATCGATTCGCAAACACTCCAAGATCGGAGCCCGTGATGAAAAAGTTGACGATCGTCTTGTTGAGTCTCATTCTGCTTTTGGCAGGTTGCAGCACCACGCATCGTGTCCATACCGATTCGACCAAAGAATTAGTCAAAGATTTAAAAGAACTGTCTCCATCGATCGAAAAAGTTCGAATCACGTTCACTCGTCCCGATCTTACTTACGCAATCGAGATGAACCAGGAACCGAGTCAGGAAGAGTTGGAATCGATCCTCTCCGAAGTCGAAAAGTTTTCGACGGTGGAGCGGATCAACGAGATTGCTCGCAGCGTCAAATGGAATTCGGAAATATCGACCGTGCATCTTCGGATCAGTACGGATGAAAATAAAGAAACGAATGGAAATTCTTATTATGCCCGATATTTCAAAACATCGAACGCAAGCGATTATTCCGAAGAAAACATTGAGGCGTATCGCATTTGGCATGAAAACGATCTCAACCCGTAGCGGAATTTGGCTCCCGTTCGATTCATTTGTTATTCCTCCAGTACCACTTTAAAACTTGAGGACTCGATCGGAGTGAGAACGTTCCCGTCCTGCGAAACCCAAGCAACGTCGATGTCCAAATAGTCCTGATCGTTCAGATCAATAACGTCGATGTCCAAATAGTCCTGATCGTTCAGATCAATATCGATCGATCTTCGCTGAAACTCGTCGAATAAACCTGTAGTTTTGATCACCGTATCTTTATCGAATATCTGACCGTCTGTACCCCGAATCGTAACGTGAAAAATCCGATCGGGAATGTTCCGGGACCGGTCGGCCTGATATCTGTGCTTGCTGTAGCCTAATCCGAACTGAAGCTTTTTCGATTTCGGCAGATAGTAGAGCGGAGTCAGAGAAACACGGGGTTCGGATAACTGACTCGGACGAGTCGTAAGCATAATCGGCTCCTCCTGTTTTCCGTACGGATCATCCCACTGCAGCGGTAAGGTCAGGCCTGTTTGAAGCGCGAGCAACGATCGGTCCGCATATACATAAACTCCGGTAAACGTAAGGATTGCGGTCAGGATCAAAACCATAACTTTGTTTCGCATGGAATCCTCCTCGTCATGACGTGATCGGCCAACTATAAGCATACCTTACCCGTTTATGTTGAAAAGGGGGATACAAAATGAAAAAGAAAAGCATTCTGCTGCTCGGCCTGTTGATGCTTCTGCTCATAGCCGCATGCAGCCAACCCAAGCCTTTTCCGGAAACGCAGGAGGGCCGTCGTGCCATCGATGACGTGATCGCTGAACTTCCCGACCGCTATCCCGGTTTTATCGTGTTTACGGCGAATGTCTATAACTCTTCGGATCGGCAGCTGCGTATCGCGATCCGTTTCGAAGGAGAAAAGACGCCGCCTCCGGCAGAACGGCAAAAGTTGATCGATGACTTGTTAACGGATATCGCTTCGAAAGCGCAAAAGCCGGATTGGAAACCTTTGTTTACAAATGTAGAGATCCAAGTCGTGGCTTTATCCAGGGATGAGAACAATACGGATACAGAAATACGGTTAGCCACAAAAGAGAAAAACTCGGATCAATTGGACTTTTAACTTAAAGGATATTAACCGGAAGGAAAATAACCATAAGATGAATAGTAGAGGCATCATCCTTGAAGGATATTCTAATGCGGGAAAAACATCCTTGCTGCGCGCGATCAAACAATACCAAGCTCAAGACGAGCTGGGCGAATCAAGCGCAATTATACTCGGAGAACATTATTCGCAAGTGCTGAACAACGTACGCGGACAATCGGTTCGGCTTTCTCGGGAGCAGCATCTGGAACTTCTGGGAACGCGCGTGGACATGCTTCGGCAGTTGAACGAGTGGGCGACTTATCTGGGGCCGGGCAGAAGGAAATCCAGAGGCTTGTTTTTCGTATTGGAACGATTCCATTTGAATCATCGGGTCGCATTCTCGGATTCGAACGAGATCGACATTGCGGCATTGGAAAAGCAACTGAGCGAACTCGGCGCCCGATGCATACTGCTCACCATTTCGGACGATCGAGCGGAGGAACGAATAAAAAGCAGGAATCCGCAAGAGTGGGCGAATAAATCCAATGAAGATATGCGACAAGCTTGTCAAGATTTGATCGATACCCAAAACCGACTTCGCGCGCAAGCGGCAAAGTCGGCTGTTCCTACATATGAAATCAATACCGATCTTAAGGATTGGAACGGTTACGCAAAAACGATCATGGAAGAACAGATTTTGTTTAAGCCCTAAATGCAGCATCCATTGAATACTTATAGCAGAAAGCGGTGAGCTGCCCCTTGTACGGCGTCGTCCTGTATTTTGATGCACATACGGAAGAAGCCATCCGAATCCGGTCTATCATCCCGAGCAATGGATTCCTCACTGCACGATCGCAAATCGCCTGGATGGCGAAAAATTGTCGGAGGCCTTGCGCTATACCACGAACAGATTAACCGCGATAGAAGCCGAAGTGCAAGAAGTATCACTGATCAAAATCATACATGACGAAAATAAAAAAATGATTTGCACGCTGGCGAGTCAAAGCCTTGCCTGACTCACGACCAGCCAATCCTCTTTTCAGAAAGGAATGCCGATTATGCCTTTGCCTATGGTTCACCTGGGAGTCGCCGACCGTTACTTTGCAGGAAGTCCCGTTCCCGACCCATTCGTGCTCGGAAGCGTTGCGCCGGATGCCATTCATATGAGAAAAGGAACCGACCGCGAAGACAAGCTGCGCACCCATTTCGGCGGCAAAGAAACGACTCCCGATCAGCTGGAGCGTCATTACGCGCAGTGGATCGGCCGAAGTCCGAGCGAAGAATGGATGCTGTACGTTCGAGGATACTTTGCGCATATCTTGACCGATTATTTATGGGGACTTCGCGTTTATGCCGATTTCAAAGACCAAGCCCAGCAGAACGGAATTCCCGAGAGCGAGATCAAAACCGGTTATTACATCGACACGGACGGCGTAGATTTTGCGCTGTACGAGACTTCCGTTTGGAAAAAAGACCTTTGGGAAAGCCTGGTGCGGGTACCGGCCTGCGCGATGGATCCGCTGCTCAGCGAGCAGGAGATTGACGCGTGGAGAACCCGCACGACCCACTGGTTCGAAGACGCGTCGAACAAACCGGCCAATCCGCCCCGATTCATCACGCGCGAAATCGTTGAAGTGTTTATCGAACAGGCAGGCGGCGAGATTCGAACGATTTTGGACGAATGGGACGCACGCCTGCCTCGCAGCGACTATAGATACTCAAGAAGGAGTGGACAACCATGAAAGCCGTCATCGTCGAACGACAATCGAACATCAATACGCTGCAAGTTACGGAACTTCCGATTCCTAAGCCCGCTTCGGGCGAACTGTTGATCAACGTGCAGGCCGCGGCCGTCAACCGGACGGATATCGTCACGCGGGAAGGCCAGTCCGGCTACGCGACGAATCCGGTCCTCGGGGTAGAGATCGCGGGAATCGTGGAACAAGCGGATCAAGAAACGGGCTTTTCGCCCGGCGATCGGGTTATGGGCCTTGTCAACGGCGGAGGTTACGCGGAATACGCGGTAATGCCGGCCGACCGGGCGATCAAGATTCCGGACGAATATTCGTTCGAACAGGCCGCGGCCGTGCCGGAAGTATTCCTGACCGCTTACCAGACGTTGTATACGATCGGACGTCTTCAGCAAAACGAGTCGGTGCTGATTCATGCGGGCGCAAGCGGCGTGGGAACGGCGGCGATCCAACTGGCCCGCACGCTCAGTCAGGCGAAAGTGATCGTGACGGCCGGCTCGCAAAAAAAGCTCGATTTTTGCGGAGAGCTGGGCGCGGACGTGCTGATCAACTATAAAGAACAATCTTTCGAGGAAGAAGTTCTGCGCGCCACGGACGGCAAAGGCGTCGATCTGATCCTGGATTTCGTCGGCGCGGATTACTGGGACAAAAACCTTGCCAGCATCAAAAAAGAAGGACGCTGGGTGTTGATCGGCATACTGGGCGGGGTGCAGGTGGAAAAGGTGAATCTGTTCGCCCTCATGTCCAAATGCGTGCAACTGACCGGCACGCTGCTGACGCCGAGAAGCGACGAGTATAAAGCCAAGCTTACGGGCGATTTCGTCCGGGACGTTATGCCGCATATGGAAAAAGGCGAAATCAAGCCGATCGTCGACACGGTCTTTCCGCTCGCGGAAGCAATGGAAGCCCAGCGGCATATGGAGGAGAACCGGAATATCGGGAAGATCGTGCTCGGCGTGCAGAACATCCAGGCATGAATCGATCGCGATCCTGGATGGCGACGACCGGACTCATTATTTCTCGATCCCTGACAGCGAAGCGAGCGGAATCAAAACCGTTTTTTCGTGCGGCGTGCGGTTCGGCGTATGCAGCGCGAGCATTTTTTCGCCTTCCGTCGTCTCGAAAATCATCCCGTGTCCGCCGTCGCTGCCGTACAGCGGCGTATCCTCATGCGTCCACGGGCCTTG
>Ga0308157_10007671_pt1 | contig 12497 bp, 12 predicted proteins | sample PhyBR1_FD_201035 | JGI IMG/M metagenome (GOLD analysis project Ga0308157, IMG submission 201035) | Phyllosphere microbial communities from UC Gill Tract Community Farm, Albany, California, United States - DLSLB.R1 | ecosystem: Host-associated > Plants > Phyllosphere > Unclassified | place: USA...
CCCAAAAACGGCCCAGGACCTCTTCCCTCTTTGGATTGAACGACGCCATCGCCGCTGCTGCGCAGGACCTTTAACGTTTACGCAACAGTTCCATCGGCCCGAACAGCCCCTGCATGCCCTGGTGCCCGATGAAGCTCAGGTTGTACGGATGCTCGGCCACTGCATGTGGAAAGGCAGCCGTCTCCGGCAGTTTTTTCAGTTGCTCGGCAATCTTGCCCCACAAGACCAGGGTCGGCGGCTCGGGCCGATCGGCCAGCGCGGCCAGCACCGTCTGCAGGAACGGCAGCCAGGCGCGCGCATCGATGGCCGGCGCGACGTGCTTGCGGAACACCAGCGCCGCGTTCAGCAGCAGGAAGCCGTGGCCGTGCAGATTGTCCTGCAGCTCGGCCAGGGTCTGGATCGATCCATCACCGCGGGCCGCCTGCGCGATGGGCGCCTGGGCCGCGCCGCCGGTGGCCTCGGGCTGCAGCCGGCCGCCGGCCACCAGCAGCATCTTCATGAAGTTGCGCAGCGAGGTCGCGCGGTTGACCGGTTTCGACAGCCCGGTCTCGCACCACAACTTCCCGACCGCGCCGTCCATGAAGCAGACGCCGGTCGCGCTTTCGGCGCGCGGGTACGGGCCCTCGCCCACCAGCACATAGCGGACCTTGCCCAGCGGCTGGGCGAAGGCGGCGAACAGGCGGTTTTCGGTCGGCACGTAGTCGTCGACCGCCAGCGCCGGCAGGTAGCCGGGATTGGCGCGCGCAACAGCCTCGAGGCCGGCCTGCAGGATCGGACACCAGGAGACGTCGGCCAGGTCGAGGGCTTGCAGGATGGGAGCGGGAATGGCGGTGGTCGTCATGGTGAACCGGCAAGGAAAGGAGCGGCGATTGTAGCCCGCCTTGCCACTCCTGTCCGCCGCCTTCCCGCGTGACGCTCCTCAGGCTGTCGGGGGCCGGCGCGAGCGGCGGCGCGCCATCCAGCCCATCAGGCCCAGGCCGCCGAGCATCAGCGCGTAGCTCGACGGCTCCGGCACTTCGGCCGCTTCGGCGGTGACCGAAATATTGTCGATCGCGACGTCGAAGTCGGTAAAGCCGTAGAACCAGCCGGGAACCAGTGTCGTGAACACCAGTTCGTCCACGCTGGACAGCACGTCGGCGAAGGTGCGGCCGGTCGGCAGGCCGGGACCGTTGGCATCGTCGGGCGAGCCATATCCTCCCCAGCCGGCCGGCAGGGCCGCCGCGGTGGTATCGGCGATCGTTACCGACAGGTGCTGCCAGCCCAGCGTGGCATCGATGGCGCCCAGGTCGAACCAGACGCTGGTATAGGGCATGCCCTGCGGCGTGTTGTCGTAGTCGCGCAGCTCGACGACCAGGTTGCGCGTTACCTCCTGGCCGACGTAGCGGATCGAATTGGCGATGATGTCCAGGCCGATGGTCACGCTGCCCAGCGCAGAATAATCGCCCAGGTAATTCTGGTTGATGCCGTTGCTGAAACTGATGCCGAAGTTTTCCATCACCGTATGCAGGGCCGGTGCATCCTTTCCAATGCCGGTATCGATCCACGACCCGCCGACGCCATTGGCCGGTTGCATGCCTTCCCATCCCTGGGCGCCATTTGAAAAATCGACGGTGGACGAAACCGGGGCGGCTTGTACGGCAGTGCCAGTCAAGGAGAGTGCCAACACAAACATTAATTTACGCAAGGTCATGATCTTCCCTTATCAAGACAGTTAAAAAGGCAAAAGAATACCCACCGTCATTCCAGCAATAGCCGGAAATCGGAATAAAAGCGCAGCGAATAAATACTTTATGGATGGGTAAGGAATTCTAGGACCGCTATTTCTAATGGTCTATGGCAGCACATGCCTAAATTGTCTTAATTATGTAGAAAATTTACTATGGGAATAGCAGAAATTCTGCATAGAAAGTATTGCTGTAGACGAGAATGGAAGAATATCGGATGTCGTCGATGTTTAGCGGGTTTAGTAAAATAGTTAAGGGGGTTTTTGTTCCAATCATTATTTTCAGGAAAGCACCTGGCGATATAGTCGCAATTTGAAAATTGAAATCACAAACTGGTATTCGAGGAAGGGATGCGCTGAACCGAGGCGCATGTCGGCCTGGTTCTGAAACGGGGAAAAGGTGAACGGGATCGGGCAGCGCGAGGACGCTGCCCGCGATGCTTACTCGGTATCCGGCTGGTGCGACGGATGCGCCGCCTTGAACGCCGGCAGCTCGACGCACAGCGAATTGATGCGGTCGATGTTCGGATAGGCCGAGACGTCGATATTGAAGCGCTGCGCATTGAACACCTGCGGCACCAGGTAGCAGTCGGCGATGGTCGGATGGTCGCCGTGGCAGAACGGGCCGGCGCCCGGATCGCGCGCCAGGTGCGCCTCGAGCGACTGGAAGCCTTCGATGATCCAGTGGCGGTACCACTCGGTCTTGGCCTGGTCAGATAAACCCAGGTGCTTGACCAGGTAGTTCAGCACGCGCAGGTTGTTGACCGGGTGGATGTCGCAGCCGATGATCTGGGCCAGCTCGCGTACGCGGCCGCGGCCCGGCGCATCCTTCGGCAGCAGCGGCGGCTCGGGATGGATCTCTTCCAGGTATTCGATGATCGCCATCGACTGGGTCAGCGTGATGCGGTCGTCCTGGAACGACGGCACCAGGCCGCTCGGATTGATCTTGCGGTAGTCGTCCTGCAGGTGCTGGCCGCCGTCCTTGAGCAGGTGTACGGGAATCGCGTCATACGCCATGCCCTTCAGGTTCAGCGCAATGCGCACCCGATAGGCGGCCGAGCTGCGAAAATAGGTATAGAGCTTCATCGCTGCCTCTCATGGTAACGGGACACCTCCTGGTCGATGGCCCCAAAGATGCTGGCGCCGCCGGCGTCGAGCATCTCGATGCGCACCGTGTCGCCGAATGCCAAAAACGGCGTCTGCGGCTTGCCCTGCTCGATGGTTTCGTACATGCGCACCTCGGCCAGGCAGCAGTAGCCGACGCCGCCATTCTCCACGCTCGAGCCGTGCAGGCTGCCCTGCTTGTTGGACACCGTGCCCGAGCCGATGATGCTGCCGGCGCACAGCTCGCGGGTGGCCGCCGCGTGCGCGACCAGCTGGGCGAAGCTGAAGGTCATGTCTTCGCCGGCGTTCGGGCGGCCGAAGGCGGCGCCGTTGAGCGTGACCAGCAGCGGCAGGTGCAGCTTGCTGTCTTGCCAGGCGTCGCCCAGTTCGTCCGGCGTGACGGCGACCGGCGAGAAGGCGCTGGCCGGCTTGGACTGGTAGAAGCCGAAACCCTTGGCCAGCTCGTTCGGGATCAGGTTGCGCAGCGAAACGTCGTTGACCAGCATGACCAGGCGGATCGCGCTGGCCGCCCGCTCGATGCTGGCGCCCATCGGCACATCGCCGGTGACGACCGCCACCTCGGCCTCGAGGTCGATGCCCCAGTCTTCGGACAGCACCGCGATCGGGTCGCACGGCCCGACGAAGGAATCGCCGCCGCCCTGGTACATCAGCGGATCGGTATAGAACGAGGCCGGCACCTCGGCGTTGCGCGCCTTGCGCACCAGCTCGACATGGTTGATATAGGCCGAGCCATCGGCCCACTGGTAGGCGCGCGGCAGCGGCGAATGGCATTCCTGCTCGATGAAGGACTCGGCGTTATCGGCATTGCCGTCGTTGAGCTGGTCGTAGACCTGCTGCAGGCGCGGCGCGACTGCATCCCAGTCGTCCAGGGCGGCCTGCAGGGTGCGCGCGATGTCGGGCACGGCTTGATACGTGACCAGGTCGCGGCTGACGACGACCAGCGTGCCGTCGCGGCCGCCGGTTTTGAGGGTGGCGAGTTTCATGGGCGTTTCCTTCGATTCGATATTGCTGAGCTCACCATTACAAATCAAAACGCACTATCATACAAACAGTATTTTCAACGCGATTTATCAGCTTATCTTATGAATCCCACGCTGCGCCAGATGCGCGCCTTCGTCGCCCTGGCCAAGACCGGCAATTTCACGCTTGCGGCGCAGGCGATCCACGTGACGCAGTCGGCCCTGTCCGGACTGATCAAGGAGCTCGAACAGACCCTGGGCGCGCGCGTGGTCGACCGCAGCACGCGCCGGATCATCCTGACCGATATCGGCCGCGAACTGTTCCCCCTATTTAGCCAGATGATCGATGACCTGGACGGTGCGCTGGCTAACGTGGCCGATCACACGCAACTCAAGAAAGGGCTGGTGCGCGTCGCGGCGCCGCAGCTGCTGTCGTGCACCTTGCTGCCGCAGGCGATCGCGGCCTACCGGGCCGGGCATCCGGCGATCGAGGTACGCCTGAGCGATACCGAAGTCGAAGGCGTGATCGCGCGCGTATTATCGGGCGAGGCGGATGTCGGCATCGGCCCCGAGCGCGTGCCGGCGCCGGCGCTCGAGGCGCGCGAGCTGTTCGAGATGCCGTTCGCGCTGGTGTTTCCGCAAGATCATGCGCTGGCCTCGCTACCGCGCCTGACCTGGCGCGACGTGGCGAACCACCCGTTCATTTCGCTGCAGGGCCAGTTCACCGAGCGCTTGCTGGACGATATGCACGCTTCACTGCGCGAGACGCCCATCAAGCCGGCGCACGAGGTGACGTTCATGACCACCGCGCTGGCGATGGTCAGCGCCGGGCTCGGGGTGACGGTCTGCCTGCCCTATGCCGAACCGTTGGTAAAACTGCATGGCCTGGTGTTGCGACCGCTGGATGAACCCGTGCTCACGCGGCGCTTTTTCGTCTATACGCGGCCCGGCCGCTCGCTGTCGCCGGCGGCCGAGAGTTATATCAATTTCCTGTTTGGATATGTAAAACGGTCGCAACGCTGATGGCATATGCCGCGCTACAATGAACGGCATCTCTCCTCTGCCTGTTCCATACGATGTCTTACAACACGATCGCCATTAACCAACGGATGAACAAGTTCGACGGCCACAAGCGTGTGTGGCTGTTCGGTTACGGTTCGCTGATCTTCAAGGCCGACTTCCCGTTCATCGAGCGGCGCCCGGCCTATATCGGCGGCTGGTCGCGGCGCTTCTGGCAAGGCTCGCACGACCACCGCGGCACCGAGGCGGCGCCCGGCCGCGTCGTGACCCTGGTGCCCGAGGCCGGCGCGCTGTGCCACGGCATGGCCTACCTGGTGACACCTGAAGAATTCGCCCACCTCGACCACCGCGAAAAGAACGGCTACCTGCGCCTGGCGACCGAGATGCATTTCGACGACGGCAGCAGCGACGAGGGCATCGTCTACATCGCCACGCACGAGAACGAAGCCTATCTCGGCCCGGCCGACGAGCGCGATATCGCGCGCCAGATCGCCACGGCGCGGGGCCCGAGCGGTCCGAACAGCGAATACCTGCTGGGCCTGGCCCAAGCCTTGCGCGAACTCGGCAAGCCCGATCCGCACGTGTTCGCGCTCGAACGGCACCTGGCGGATTTTGGCGTTACGCCGCTGCGCGCGTGATCGCCTGTTCCTGTTCGATCGAGGACAGGACTTCCATTACCTTTGCGGCGCGCTGTTCCAGCGTGCCAGTCAACACCGTGCAGGCGATAGCGCGGCGCTCGAGGTCTTCCAGCACCAGGCGCTGGATATGCGTGCGCCAGTCGGCGCTTTCGCGCACGCCGGGTTGTTCTTCGTACGGAATGTCGTCGGCGCAGACGAAATGGTGCAGGTAGCGGGTGCGGCAGTCGTCGGCGTAATGCAGCAGCGCGGGCGGGACCGGTTCGGTGACCTGGCCGAAGCACAGGCCGAGCAGCAGCGTGGTCAAGGCATTGGTGTCGACGAAGACCCAGGGACCGGATGCCTGTCTCACGGCCGCGTCTTCGGCGTCGCGGTGCCGTTCGGCGATCTCGACGTAATCGTCGGCCGTGAGCTGGCCCTGCTTTTCCTCCCAGATGAAGCGGCCGATCTCGGGGACGAAGCCGGCTTCGAGCCGGTGGGCCAGATGCTGGGCCAGCGTTGATTTGCCCGTCGATTCCGCCCCGACGAAGACGACCATCCCGACTTGCTGCTGCCGTGCGCTAATCCGCGTCACCTTTGTATCCTCATCGTGAGACATGCATTCAATCCAGCGCCTGCCGGCGCGACTCGGTATCGACGCACAGGATCGCGACCGCACCCACCAGCAGGAAGCTCGACAACATCACCAGCGCCAGCGTGAACTGCGTCGCCATCACCGGCGCGACGATCGCCGGTGCGAACAGCCCACCGAAGCGCGCGACGGCGCCGGCCATGCCCATCCCGCTCGCGCGCAGCCGGGTCGGATAGACCTCGGGCGTGAACGCATACAGGGCGCCCCAGGTGCCGAGCAGGGCAAAGCTCATCAACAGTGTCGAGCCCACCACCAGCGCGGTCGAGCTACCCAGGCTGTAGCCCAGGCAGCCTACGCTGCTGAGCAGCAGGAAGCCGACCAACGTCGGCTTGCGCCCCCAGCGCTCGACGCCATACGCGGCCAGCGCGAAACCAGGCAGCTGGACCAGCGCCAGCACGATCAGGAATTCCTGGCCGCGCATGAAACCGAAGCCTTCGGCACTCAAGCGGATCGGCAGGTAGACGAACACGCCGTAATAGGCGATCGAGATCAGCGCCCAGGCCAGGAACAGGCATATGCTGCGGCGGCGCAGGTTGTCCTGGAACAGCGACAGGAGCGACGCAGGCTGCCTGCGCTCGGGCTGCAGCGCCGGGATGTCGACCTGGCGGCCATTGGTCCTGGCGACCCGCGCCAGCACCGCGCGCGCTTCGTCCGGCTTGCCGCTGCGGTGCAGGTACATCGGCGACTCAGGAATGTAGAAACGCAGGACCACCCCGACCAGGGCCGGCAGGCCGGTGACGAAGAAGATGACGCGCCAGGCGTCGTCGCCCCACTGCACCGCCCACAGCGCCAGCACGGCCAGGCAAATGGTCCCGAGCGCCCAGAACGATTCGAGCAACACCAGCCAGCGGCCGCGGCGGTCGCTGGGCAGGAACTCGGCCATCATCGTATAGTCGACCGGCAGGGTGGCGCCGACGCCGATGCCGGTCAGGAAGCGCAGCGCCAGCAGCCAGGTGAAGTCGGGCGCAAAGGCCGACGCCACGCCGAAGCAGGCATCGATCACCACCGCCATCATCAGCACCGGACGGCGGCCGATGCGGTCCGCCAGCCGGCCGAACACGAAGGCGCCGATCAGCATGCCGACGAAGAACAGCGTCCCCGTCTGCAGGGCTTGCGGCATGGTCAAGCCGAAGGTCTTGGCGATCGACGGCGCGGAAAAACCGATCGACAGCACCTGCATGGCGTCGGCCAGCCAGACCAGGCCGAAGATCGTGAAGATGCGGTACTGGAACTTGCCGACGCCGGCCGCCTGCAGGCCATGCTCGACCGACACTGCGGCGCCGCCCTGCCCAATATCATGCGCTGGATTACCGCCCTGCCCTGCGGGAACTGAGGTGACCATAGGATGTATGAGAATGCAACAGACGGCATTGTACGCTGCAGCCCGCTGGCATGCCCCAGACACATCCGCCCGCCCCACATTCCTAGAATAAGTCCAGCTGCCCGCCTCCCTTTGCGTCCCGTTTCTGCATCTGCGGCACCACCAGCGGCCGCCTGAACTGCGAGCCGTCCAATCGACCGAACCGGCCGCGCAGATCCGAAAAGCCCAGCCGCTCGGACGCCTTCTCGAAGCGCTGCCGGATCAGGTCGGCCCATACGCCCTCGCCTTTCATGCGGGTCGCGAAATCGCTGTCGTAGTCCTTGCCGCCCCGCATCTCGCGGATGCGGTTCATCACCCGTTGCGCGCGGTCGGGGAAGTGGGCTTGCAGCCACTCCTGGAACAGCGGGTTCACCTCATGCGGCAGGCGCAGCACCGTGTAGTGCGCGCCGACTGCGCCGGCGTCGCGCGCTGCCTCAAGAATGCGTTCGATCTCGGGTTCGGTCACGAAGGGGATGATCGGCGCCACGCTGACGCTGACCGGGATGCCGGCCTCGGTCAGGGTGCGGATGGTGCGCAGCCGCCGCATCGGCGCCGCCGCGCGCGGCTCGAGCGTGCGCGAGATCTCGGCGTCGAGCGTGGTAAGCGTGATTGCCGCGCACGCCAGGCCTTGTTGCGCCATCGGCGCCAGGATGTCGATGTCGCGCTCGATCAGCGACGACTTGGTGATCAGCCCGGCCGGATGGCGGCACTCGGCCAGCACTTCGAGCACCGCACGGGTCAGCTTGCGCTCGCGCTCGCACGGTTGATAGGCATCGGTGTTGACGCCGATGGCGATGTGTTCAGGCACGTAGCCTGGCTTGGCGAGCTCGCGCCGCAGCAGCTCGGGCGCGTTGACCTTGGCGAACAGGCGGCTCTCGAAATCGAGCCCCGGCGACAGGCCGAGGTAGCTGTGCGTCGGCCGCGCGAAGCAATAGATGCAGCCATGCTCGCAGCCGCGGTAAGGGTTCAGGGACACACTGAACGGGATGTCGGGCGAGGTATTGCGCGACAGGATGCTCTTGGCGATCTCATCAGTGACCACAGTCTTGAACGCCGCCGGGCCGGCATCGCCGTCGACCGCCCAACCATCGTCGAAGCGCTCGCGGTCGTTGACCTCGTAGCGGCCTTGCAGGTTCGACACCGCCCCGCGGCCCTTGCGCGCAAGCGGCGGCGCGGACGGCGCAAGGGCCACATGCCCGTCGTCGAACGGTTCACGGTGGATCGGATGATCGATAGTGCCCATGGCTGGCGCTCCAATACTGTATATTTATACAGTATATTACGCCGCCCGCGCGCCGAATTCAAGCGCGCACGTACGATGCCTGTTGCGAAACAAACCCATCGAAGGCATCCAGCAGCGCCTGGTATCGCTCGCCGTCCCCTTCCAGCTGGGCCAGCGCCTGCGCCGCCGCCTCCAGGCTCGACAGCTGGTGCGGCGCATGCGCCTTGCGGATGCGGTAGTTCGACGGCGCCGCGTCAACCAGCGCCAGCCGCGGCAACTGTTGCAAAGCCGGATTCAGGTACAACATCTTGCGGCTCTTGCGCCAGGTGGCGTCCAGCACCACCAGCCGCAGTGCGGACACGGGCAGCAGCGGCAGTGGCGGCGGCGCGGGCAGGTTCCGGTCGTCCGGCGTGGCGGGATACAGCAACACCGGCGTGCGCCCATCCGCATGCAGCAGCCCGTCCAGTACGTCCGTATCAAAGGTTTCGCCAACCGCCAGCGCGCTGCCCGCCACGCAGAGGTGCAGCAGCCGTCCGCTATTCTTCGCATTCCCGACCTCGAGCGGATGCAGCAACACCAGCAGTGACGCCTGCGGCGCGACCGGCGCAATCCACTGGCAAATGCAGGCCGTTTGCGCACGCAGGCAAGTGGCGCACACGAGTCGCCTGGCAGCGGTCACGGCGCGGGAGTCCATCCGCCGCCCAGCGCCCGATACAGGTCGACGTGCGCCGCCAGCAGGCTGGCATGCAGTTGCAGCGCATTCAGGTCGGCACTGAAGGCCGTGCGCTGCGCATCGAGTTCCTCGAGATACGAAGCGTAGCCGTTGCGATAGCGATTACGTGCCACCCGCAGCACCTCGCCCGCCGCCACCCTTCTCGCCTCGGCTTCCACCAGCTGCCGCTGCAGGCCGTCGATCGAGGCCAGCGCGTTATCCGTCTCGGCAAAGGCCGAGCGCACCACCGCCTCATAGGTAAAGACAGCGCGGTCGCGCACCGTGCCCGCAATCTCGGCCTGGGCCCGCAGCCGCCCCGCATCGAACAGCGGCGCCAGCACGCTGCCGCCGATGCTCCACAACTCGGTCGGAGAGCGCAGCAGCTGCGACAGGCTGTGGCCCTGCGCGCCCACCGACGCCGTCAGCCGGATCGACGGCAGCAGCGCATCGCGCGCCACCGCCAGGCTGGCGTCGCTGGCGGCCAGCAGGCGCTCGGCTTGGGCGACGTCAGGACGCCGGCGCAGCAGTTCGGACGGCAGCCCGGGAGCGGGCCGCGGCTCGCGCAATGCCATTAATTCGGCGCCGCGCGCCACCGGGCCGGGACTGGCGCCGAGCAGCACGTTCAGCGCCTGCTCCTGCAGCGCGACCTGGCGCTCGAGCTGGGGCACGGTGGCGGCGGTCGCATGCAGCTCGGCCTCGGCCTGCGACATCTCCAGGCGCGAGCTGTAGCCGACCTCGAACTGGTGGCGCGCGAGTTCGAACGAGCGCTCGCGCGATTCCAGGGTCGCCCGCGCCAGCGCCAGCTGGGCGTCCAGGCCCAGCAAATTCAGGTAGCCGGAGGCCGTATTCGCCGCCACCGCCAGCGCCGCCGCCTCCAGCGCCGCCTCTTGCGACAGCGATTCGAAGCGCGCCGCCGCCACGCTGCCGGCGATACGGCCGAACAGGTCCAGCTCATAGCCGGCCTGCACCGCGCCGACGACCGAGGTGGTCTCGACCGGCTCGCCGAACGGTCCGATCGCGCGCGAACGCGTTGGACCCAGGGACAGGTTCAATGCCGGCAGGCGCGCGCTGTCGGCCACGCGGATGCGCGCCTGGTATTCCTGCAGGCGCGATCGCGCAATCTTCAGGTCGCCGTTGTTGTCGAGCGCACGCCGCACCAGCGTATCGAGCACCGGGTCGCCGAAGGCGCGCCACCAGTCGCGATCGACGGCAGTGCCGCCGGCGGCGCTGGCCGTGCGCCATGCCGGCGGCACGGTCAAGGAAGGTTCCGGCGCCGGCTGCGGCGCCATCGCGCAAGCCGACAGCAGCAGCGGCAGCACCGCGAGCGCCAACGCACGCCGGCTCACCGTGCGGCCCCGACTTGCGCGGTATCGATCGTCGTCACCACCGACATGCCAGGCCGCAGGCGCTGGGCCAGCGGCTGGTTCGCATCGATGCTGATCCGCACCGGAATCCGTTGGGCGATCTTGACGAAGTTGCCGGTTGCGTTATCGGGTGCGATCACCGAGAACTCCGAGCCGGTCGCCGGCGAGATGCGTTCGACGTGGCCGCGCAGCCGCGCATTGCCCAGGGCGTCGACGGTAAACGTCACCGGCTGGCCCACGGCGACATTGGCCATCTGGGTCTCCTTCATGTTCGCGATCACCCACATCGTGCTCGGCACCAGGGCCGTCAGCTGCGCGCCCGCGTTCACGTAGGCGCCCTGGCGCACCGTTACCTGGCCCAGCTGGCCGTCGCGCGGCGCGGTGATATGGGTGTTCGCCATGTCGATCTCGGCCAGCTTCACGGCCGCCTCGGCATTGGCCACCGCCGCCTCGAGCGCGGCGCGGTTGACGTCGACCGAGCGCAGGTTCTGGCGCGCGATCTCGAGCGCGGCGCGCGACTGGTCACGCGAGGCACTGGCTTGCGCCTGGGTGGCGCGCGCGGCGTCGAGTTCGCGCGCCGACAGCGAGCCGTCGGCCGCCAGTTCTTCCACGCGGCGCAGGTCGGCCTGCGCGCGCCGGGCTTGCGCCTCGCTCGATGCCAGCAAGGCCTGGTTCTGCGCAATCGTGGCGCGTGCGCTGGACTGGCTTTGCGTGAAATTGCTGAGCGCTGCCTGGCGATTGGCCAGTTCGGCGCGCGCCTGCGCCAGGCGCTGGGTCGGGATGCGCTCGTCGATGCGCATCAGGAGCTCGCCCTTCTTCACGATCTGGAAATCCTGCACCCGCACCTCGACCACATAGCCGCTCAGTTGCGGGCTGATGATCGTCACCTGGCCGCGCACCAGCGCGTTCTCGGTGCTTTGCAGGGTGCTGCGAAACGGCGGCAGGTTCCAGGCATACAGCACGATCAGCACGCCAACGATGGCGATGGCGCCAAACGCGAGTGCGCTCAGCAGGATGCGACGGGAACGGTTGGGGACGGTCGATGGTTCTGGCATATCAGTCGGTCACAGGGTCGGGTGGTGGTGGGGTCCCGGGCTTGGGCGCCGGCGTCGACGCCGCTTTCACGGCCGGGAAATAATGCAGCCACACGGCATGCAGGAAGATCCAGGTCGCGCTCGCGGCGGCCAGGATGGCCAGCACCAGGAACACGTCGTTATAGGCCAGGATATTGGCTTCGCGCGTTGCCGTCGCCGACAGCGACTGCAGGCTCTGGCGCGTCGCGGCGGCAGGGTCGGCCAGCAGGCGTCCGGCTGCGGCGGCGCCGGACTGGATGCGGCTGGCCACCTGCGGTTCCAGGCTGGAGAGGCCCTCGACGATCAGCGAGGAATGGTATTTTTCGCGGATCACCTGGAAGGTGCCGACCAGGCTCGAGCCGAGCAGGCTGCCCAGGTTCTGGGTCAGGCCGAACAACACCGAAAAGCTGATCAGGTTGTGCGGATTGGGGATCACGGCGCCGAGCAGCGAGATCACCAGCGGCCCGAGGAACAAGGTGCCGCCGAAGGCGAGCAGGCTCTGGCTCAGGTACATCTGTTCGAGCCGGGTCTGGTTACTGGCATGGGCATCGATCCAGGCGCCCAGCGCCATGCACAAGAGCGCGATCACCTGCGGCGCCACCAGGTGGTTGACGTTGACGGTCAGCGCCGACACCGCGATGCCGGCCACCGTGGCTGCCAGCACGATTGCGTA
>Ga0308157_10007675_pt1 | contig 12494 bp, 12 predicted proteins | sample PhyBR1_FD_201035 | JGI IMG/M metagenome (GOLD analysis project Ga0308157, IMG submission 201035) | Phyllosphere microbial communities from UC Gill Tract Community Farm, Albany, California, United States - DLSLB.R1 | ecosystem: Host-associated > Plants > Phyllosphere > Unclassified | place: USA...
ATTGAGGCTGGGTATAACGAAGTTCAAGTGCCACACTTGGTAAATGCAGCTTCGGGTTTTGGAACTGGGCAGTTGCCAGATAAAGAAGGTCAGATGTACCATTCTACGGTGGACGATTTGTATTTAATTCCTACGGCAGAAGTTCCAGTGACTAATCTTTATAGAGATGTTATCCTTAAGGAAGAAGAATTACCAATTAAAAATACTGCTTATACGCCTTGCTTCCGTAGAGAAGCAGGTTCTTACGGTTCTCATGTACGAGGCTTAAACCGCTTACACCAGTTCGATAAAGTGGAATTGGTACAGGTAACTCATCCAGATAAATCTTACGAAACGCTGGAAGAAATGAGTAGCTATGTACAAGGTTTGTTGCAAAAACTTGGCTTACATTATCGCGTTTTACGTTTATGTGGTGGCGATATGGGCTTTGGTTCGGCAATGACTTACGATATGGAAACTTGGAGTGCTTCACAAGAACGTTGGTTAGAAGTTTCATCTGTATCTAACGTAGAGACTTTCCAAAGTAACAGGTCAAAAATTCGTTTTAAAGGAAAGGAAGGTAAAACTCAGTTGGCACATACACTAAACGGAAGTGCTTTGGCATTGCCACGTATTGTAGCTTCAATTTTAGAGAACTACCAAACAGATAAAGGAATTAAAGTTCCGGAGGTTTTAGTTAGATACACAGGTTTCGACATGATAGATTAAAAAATACAAGCAATAAAAAAAGGGGAAATCTAATGAAGATTTCCCCTTTTTTATTTTAATTGCTAAGACTATAAAATCAAAATCAATAATAAGATGATGATGATAATAGCACCTACAGACAAGTAAACTCCACCGCCCATTGCGTTTGCCTTTTTCTTCATTTCTCTTAACTCTTTACGCAGCTCTTTTTTCTCTGCTCTAGTTAAATGAGATTTATCCATTGCCCTAATCTCTTCTACTCTAGAAGTAATTCTGTTTAGTTCTAAGCGCTGCTCTGCAGTAAGTTCCGTTTTAGGCTTACTATCTGCGGCTGCTGCAAAATTTAAATTAAATGTTAAGGTTACCAATAACATTAATGGATAGATAATTTTTTTCGTCATTTTAAATTGTTTTTAGAGGTGATGAAGCTATCAGGATTTTACAAATACAAGGTAGTTTTAAAATCTTGATGGTTTCGTGTGATTGATTTATTACTAGTTCAGCTTATAACAAACATCACAACAAATTGTTCTAAAGTTATTTCAAATAAAGAATAAGAACTACAAGATGATAATTAAAAGCAACAATATAATGATGATGGCACCCAATGACAGTGTTACATTTTGATTTAAAAAATCAGCACGTTTTTTTAACTCTTTTACCTCTTTTTTCAAGGCTTTGCGTTCTACCTTGGTAAGGTCAGACTTATCCATCGACTTAATCTCTTCCACACGTTTAGTGATGTGGTCTAACTCTAATTTCTGTTCTGCAGTAAGTTCTGCTTTAGGGTTTTCATTAACAATTGGATTCGCGTTGGCAGATGCAGAAAGCGTAACAAGTAAAATTAAGGAGTAAAGTAATTTCTTCATTTCGTGGTAATTAATTATAATAAAAAAAGCCTATCAACATATACGTTGATAGGCTTACAAAATTATCAATTAAATTATTTAATCTCGAACACAGTATTTACTGTAAAGCTCAATTTAATCTTTTTAAAGTCAATTTCTGGGGCTTGGCTAGCATCCATAGCCATTTCTGCTTTCATTGCATAGTTTCTATATTGAGGTACCATCATTCCGCCATTGTCACCTAAATCTTGAATATCCAATACGCTACCCAATTTATCACCTAAAGCTTCTACCATATAAGTAGCTTTTTCTTTAGCTGCTAATAAAGCTTTCATTTTTAACTCTTTTTTCAAGACTTCAATTTTGCTGTAGTCAAAGCTTTCAATATTGGTACTAGCAATACCTTTTGCGTCAATACCTTCTAAAATAAGGTTAAACTTGTTCAGGTCGCTAACTTTTAAGCGGTATTGTTTGCTGGCTAAAAAGTCAAGATCTTTCTTTTTAGTTGTTTGATAGTTCCAACTGCTTAAATTGTTAATCATCAAATTTTCCTTAGGAATTCCTGCTTTTTGTACAGCATTGTATAGCTGGGTTTCTAAAGTCGTAATATCAACTTTTTTCTTACTGTTGCCATCTTTCAAATATTCCTTTAAAGAAATATTGATATAGATAATATCTGGTGTAACTTCAGTTTCTGCAGTACCGCTAACGGTAATTTTCTTTCTTAAATCAACTTGTTGCGCTGCGGCATTTAGGCTAAATAGAGCTACTAGAGCTATTGCAAATAAACGTTTCATAATTTTCATTTTTGTGTGTGTTTATAAATCAGATGTAAATATCATACCAAATCCATAAACAATCTTTAACGATAAGCCAAAATAGCGCCAATTGCCAAGTAATGAGTAGATTATTTTTTTATTTTTGGAAAGGGTCGGTAGTGGTAATAAGAAATTGTAGCCCCACTTTTCGCTATAATTCCCTATAAATCGGGATATTTCCGCTTCAATTGGGTTTATTTTACAACAGCAATGCCGTCAAAATATAAAATGGGTGGAGATTCTGCAGGGAAAAAATCTGAAATAAATCCAAGTGTTCTATTTATCCGATAGCTATCGGATTTATTTCAGTGGGTATAAAGGTTATTTAACAGCGCTTACTCTAACCGCAGTTGGGCCTTTCTGACCTTTTTCAACCTCAAAGGTAACTTTGTCGCCTTCTTTAATTTGGGTTTTTAAACCATTAACGTGTACAAAAACACTTTCTTGGGTTTCGCTATTTCTAATGAAACCGTATCCTTTAGAGTCGTTAAAAAAAGTAACTGTACCTTTTTTAATCGGATCTTCATCAATAATATCTTCCTGTCTTGCAGTAGAAATTTGAATATCTTCCGAATTGATTACTTTTTTCTTTTTGTTAGGATCTGGTGGAGTAGTAGTGATATTTCCATTCTCATCTACGTAAGCCATCATGTCCTCTAAGCTCATGCTTTTCTTATTAGCTTGACGCTCTTCACGCTTTTCTAATTTGTCGTTTCTCTTTTTTAATCGTTTTTTCTCGTTTTCTTTTTTACTAAAAGTTGCTTGAGATTTAGCCATATTTAATTATTTCGTTTTATATCCAGATAGGCACATTGGATAGTTATTGGCATTATTGCCGGTTAGTGGAGCGTAACTGATAATTTTTGATCTTAATACAGTGCCTGAGCCAACAATTTACGTTGGGATGTTTTGAAGATATTGCAAAGATACGAATAATACTGCGAAAACTAAGTGTCTTAGCAATACTAAGTTAGCTTTTGACAATTCTAAAGTATTTAACAGCAGTTTACTTGCTTAACTTTTTAATTGGTTTTAGTGCTAATTTTCTAAATTCTACTTCACTGCCTTCAGCTTGCAATGCAATTTGTCCTTTGGTAGCCGTACAATTATAACCGTCGTTTACCAAAACCCCATTTACCCAAATCCTAACTTTATCTTTCAAACATTCAATACGCATGGTGTTCCATTCGCCTAAAGGTTTCTCTGAGCCGTCTGTAAGGTTTTTTATTCTTCTAGCTTTATTGCCATTTACGCCCCAATTTTCTTTCGGGCCACGCCTTTCTTCCATGTTAGGTACGGTAATATCTTCTTCAATGCACCAAAAATCCCCAGCATCTTGGTGCTGCATTTGCACTTCTAAAGACTTTGGAAACATTTTATACAATGCTCTCGGGGTAGAAGCATGCACTAACACACCACAATTTCCAGGTTTTCCGGTAAAGCGGTACTCCACATCTAGCCTGTAGTCCGCATAAACAGCATCGGTAATCAAGTGGCCACGAGGATCGCCCTTGCTCACCAAATTGCCATCTCTTACGATAAATGATGCAGCTGTATCAGGGTTTTTATCTTTACCTGGGACATCGGCATGCCAACCGCTTAAATCTTTTCCGTTAAATAAGTTAATGGTCTTTTGTGCAAAGGCAGTATAGGTAAAAGCGATTAATGCTAGGGAGATGGAAAGGATAGCTTTGTTGAACATATGGTTTGGTCTTTATACCAAATATAAACAAATGAAAATAAATTAGATGCTAAAGAAGTGGAAATTGGTTTCTTCATTTCGGTCTTATGAAAAATCTTAGAATAAAATCGTACAATTCCAGTTAAAAATCTCTCCATTTCGCTACCGATAAATCGGCACATGTGCGCTTTAGTAGGATGACTGCTTATAAAAAAACCTTACAACAGTTGTTGCAAGGTTTATAAATTTAGTATTTAAATCTAAAATCGTATTTCGTAAATCTAAATTCCCTAGTCTTCTACGCTTTCGTTGTTAATGCCAATCTCGTCTTTCACTTCTTCTTTAAAGTAAGTTTTTTGGAAGATTAGAATGGTAATTACACCCACAGAAATAGCAGCATCGGCCAAGTTAAATACAGGTCTAAAAAACTCGAAAGCTTCACCACCCCAAACTGGAAACCAGGTAGGGAAGGTGCCTTTAACAATTGGGAAGTAGAGCATATCTACCACACGACCATGAAAAAGACTCTCGTATTTGTAGATCACCCCGTAAAAAACCGAATCGATGATATTACCTAGAGCACCAGCAAATATTAAAGCTACATTTAAAATTAAGCCTCTATGATAGTGGCGCTTAATCATATAAAATAAACCATAGCCGATACCGCCTACCGCAATTATTCTAAATAATGAAAGTGCAAGTTTTCCAAATTCTCCGCCAAACTCCAATCCAAAAGCCATTCCGTTATTTTCTGTGAAATGGATGATGAACCAGTCGCCTAAAATTTTAAATTCTTGACCGAGGTACATATTGGTTTTAATCCAAGTTTTGGAAGCTTGGTCTGCCAATAGCACTAGAAATATTAAAAGTAAAGGTTTTGTATAGCCTTTCATTAACCTTGTTTCAATTTAGCTTCCATACTTAAAGTTGCGTGAGGCACCGCACGTAAACGTTCTTTTTGAATTAGTTTACCAGTCTCTCTGCAAATACCGTAAGTTTTATTTTCGATACGCACTAACGCAGCTTCAAGGTTATCAATAAATTTCTTCTGACGGGCTGCCAGTTGGTTAATCTGCTCTTTTTCTAGAGTCGCCGAGCCATCTTCTAAAGTTTTATAAGCACCAGAAGTGTCTTCTGTGCCATTAGAATTTGGATTACTCAACGAAGACGTTAAAGATTGTAATTCTTCTCTTGAACTTTTTAATTTCTCCTGAATAAGCTCTTTGAATTCTTGTAATTCGCTGTCTGAGTAACGTGTTTTTTCAGTCTTTTCCATCTCTTAATTAATTTAGTGGTAATGAAGCCATATATGGTTTATCTGATGACAAACCGCAATTTTTTCATATAGTTTATATTTTGGTAATCAAAATCTCCAATTCAACATCTTCAATAACTATTTTGTTTCCGTTTAGCGGTTTTTCTGTTAATATGATGTCTTCTGCTAAAATTTCGGTGCAAATGTAGTTTTTGTTTTGCAATACCGCAGGACTAATTAAGTTATCCTGTTGTAAACTTACAGTTATCCTATCTGTAACTTCAAAATTTAGCTCTTTACGCAAATTCTGAACCCTATTTACCAGCTCCCGCGATAGTCCTTCTTGTTTCAACGCTGTTGTAATGTTAACATCGAGCGCCACAGTTAAACTACCCATATTGGTTACTTGCCATCCCGGAATATCTTCTGCAATAATCTCAACGTCAGTTAATTCAATAGTATAACCGGCTGCCGAGAATGTTCCATCTTTTTCAAATTGGGCAAGCTCTTCTTGGCTCATTTTATTGATAGCTTCCGTTACCAATTTCATGTCTTTTCCAACCTTGGCACCAAGTGCCTTAAAATTAGGTTTTACCTTCTTCTTAATGAAGCCGGCAGTGTCGGTAATATATGAAATTTCTTTAATGTTAGTTTCCGAAAGAATTAAATCCTTCACTAATTCTACCTTGTCTTTAAAGTTGTCATCTAAGATTGGAATAAGCACTTTTGCCAATGGCTGACGCACGTTGATGCCCATTTTCTTACGTAAAGATAATACCATCGAAGAAATGTTCTGTGCTAATTCCATACGCTCGTTTAAAGCAGTGTCTACAAGAGCTAAATCGGCCTCTGGCAAAATAGTTAAATGTACCGATTCTGATTTAGCTGTTGCTGGCAATACCGCTGTTAAATTCTGGTACAACCAATCTGAGAAGAACGGTGCAATTGGCGACATCAGCTGTGCGATATTTACCAAGCAAGTATACAATGTTTCGTAAGCTGCTTTTTTATCTGCGGTCATTTCGCCTTTCCAGAAGCGGCGGCGAGACAAACGGATGTACCAATTACTCAAATGCTCGTCTACAAAACTTTGAACCGCTCTTGCTGCTTTCGTAGGTTCATAAGTATTGTAAGCCTCATCAACTTCTGCAATTAAGTTTTGCAATAGCGATAAAATCCAACGGTCTAATTCACTGCGTTGCGCAACAGGCGTTTGGTTGTCTAAATCAATCTCAAACTTATCTATGTTGGCATATAATGCGAAGAAAGAGTAAGTGTTGTACAACGTTCCGAAGAATTTACGGCGTACTTCATCTAATCCTTCTAGGTTAAATTTTAAGTTGTCCCAAGGCGATGCGTTGCTAATCATATACCAACGTGTAGCATCGGCGCTATAGGTGTTTATGGTGCTAAATGGATCAACTGCATTGCCTAAACGTTTAGACATTTTGTTGCCATTTTTGTCCAATACCAATCCATTAGATACCACATTTTTAAATGCAATACCAGGATTGTTTACACGCTCATTAATTGCTTTAATTTCATCGCTAGTTTCGCTTAACATTACCGCAATGGCGTGTAAAGTAAAGAACCAGCCACGGGTTTGGTCTACACCTTCTGCAATAAAATCTGCTGGGTAGGCACTTTCAAATTCTTCTTTGTTTTCGAAAGGGAAATGCCATTGTGCATAAGGCATGGCGCCACTATCAAACCAAACATCAATTAAGTCGGTTTCGCGGGTCATTTTTTCGCCTTTGGCGGATACTAAAATTACATCATCTACATAGGGGCGGTGCATATCTTTCAGTTCGAAACCTGCAGGCATCAATCCAGCTTCAATGGCTTTAGCAATTTCGTTGTTTAATTCTGCGATAGAACCGATACATTTCTCTTCCAAACCATCGGCAGTGCGCCAAATTGGAAGTGGCGTGCCCCAATAACGTGAACGTGAAAGGTTCCAGTCTACCAAGTTTTCTAACCAGTTACCAAAACGACCAGTTCCAGTTGCTTCGGGTTTCCAGTTGATGGTTTTGTTCAAATCGGCCATTTTTTCTTTAACAGCTGTAGTTTTGATGAACCAACTATCTAAAGGATAATATAAAACTGGCTTGTCAGTTCTCCAACAGTGCGGATAACTGTGTACATATTTCTCTACCTTAAAGGCTTTGTTCTCTTCTTTTAATCGGATAGCAATTTCTACATCCACCGATTTTTCGGGAGCTTCACCTTCGGTGTAATATTCATTTTTAACGTACTTGCCACCATATTCGCCTAGCGATGCTACAAATTTACCTTGCAAATCTACTAATGGAACAGCATTGCCTTTATCGTCTAAAATTAATAGCGGCGGTATTTCTGGCGAGGCTTGTTTTGCAACACGAGCATCATCTGCACCAAAAGTAGGCGCAGTATGAACGATACCTGTACCATCTTCGGTAGTTACAAAATCACCAGCAATTACACGGAAAGCATTTTCAGCATTTTGGTATGGCAGTGCTAAAGGTAAAAGTTGTTCGTATTTAATGCCTACCAATGCTTCGCCTTTACATTCAGCTAGTATTTGGTAAGGAATTTTCTTGTCTTCCGCTTTATAATCAGCAAAAGCACTTTCATCTTCTGCTAAGAAAAATTTGCCGCCAAATTGTTTGCCTACCAAAGGTTTGGCCAGTACCACATTTACCGGCTCGAAAGTATATTGGTTAAAAGTTTTTACTAATACGTAGTCGATTTTAGGACCAACGGTTAAAGCAGTATTACTTGGTAAGGTCCAAGGTGTAGTTGTCCAAGCTAAGAAATGCACTTCTCCAAAACCTTGTAAAAACGAAGGTAAGCTGGCGGCAACGGCCTTAAATTGGGCTACAATTGTGGTGTCGCTTACATCGCGGTAAGTGCCGGGTTGGTTTAGCTCGTGCGAACTTAAACCCGTACCTGCGGCAGGCGAATAAGGTTGGATGGTATAACCTTTGTATAGGAAATCTTTGTTGTAAAGTTGCTTTAAAATCCACCAAAGTGTTTCGATGTATTCATTTTCATAAGTTACATAAGGATTTTGCAAATCAACCCAGTAGCCCATTTTTTCGGTAAGATCGTTCCACACATCAGTGTAACGCATAACCTCCTCTTTACAAGCAGCGTTGTACTCATCTACCGAGATTTTCTTGCCGATGTCATCCTTAACGATGCCTAACTTTTTTTCTACCGCAAGCTCAATAGGTAGGCCATGGGTGTCCCAGCCGCCTTTGCGCTTTACTTGATATCCTTTTAGAGTTTTGTAGCGACAGAAAATATCTTTAATAGCACGAGCCATTACATGGTGAATACCAGGCATTCCGTTTGCCGATGGTGGTCCCTCGTAAAAAGTAAAAGGCTTTGATTTTGGTCTGCTATCAATACTTTTTTCAAAGATATTTTGCGCCTTCCAAAATTCTAATATTTCATCACCTATTTTAGCTAGTTCTAATTGTTTAAATTCCCTATACATCAATCAAGTATCTCCAAAAATTAAAGGCTGCAAAGTTAAGGTTTTAGAATGAATAATGGTAGTTTTGCGACGAAATACTTTATGGATAGAAATTTAAAAAGAGGAATTTTTTGCATGTTGGCAGCGGTTTTATTAATGCCAACCGCTCTGCTGTTAAAAAGTGTAAATGAAAATGTAACTCTTGTGGTGCTTTTTTTAAGTATGATCTTAGAACTTATTGGTCTCGTCTTTGTTATACTAAGTATAGTAAAGCGTAGAAGAGAAAAAACTAGTGAGTATGATAAAGCATCTAAAACTAACTAAGGCAATTGTAGCAGTTGTTTTAGGAATTGTGGCACTTATTGCTGCTAAAATAATGGAGGCCAACAAAGTAGAAGGGAATCAAGCGGTATTGGCTATTTCTGGTATATTGTTTATTGCTAGTGCTTTAATATTCTTATATCCTATAGTTTTTGCAAAAAAGGCAGATAGAGATGGTAAAAAAGTAGAACTAAAACCGGCCGCAAAAGAACCTATTGAACATACTGTTAATGCTAGTTAACAGTATTGCCTGTTTTAAGCCTGATACCTTATGGTTAAAACAGACGATACAACTATAGATTGTAATTATTGAGATATTGTGGTTTTAAAAATTGCTAGTACTCCAATTTGATTTTTTTTACTTTTATTTGTGAGGCTCTAACAGTCGGATAAGTGGCTGTGAAGTAGTGCTTTTTATAAAAGTAACATGACTAAATCTACCAAATCTAAAAATATCTCTCAATCAAGTCATAAGGAGAAAAAAAAAGGACTGTCCTACGAGGATTTTATGGTGCTTTTTTTTGTCGTCGGTTTTTTGCTGATTGATTTTTTGCCTTATTTTAAAAGCTATGAGATAATAGCGCCTCAATTTTTGTATTTAACAGTTCTTAATATTGTTGTAGGGATTTACATTTATTCAAATCCAATAATAGCTCAACAATCACTCATTTTAATCTTTAAGCGTAGTTACATTTTTATTGCCTATATCGTTTTTATACTGCTTAGCAGTATTTCTGTATTTTTTGCAAAAAATATTTCTTTAGGCATAGTAAGCATAGCCGAGGTGTTTGTTGTTTTCGCTATGTTTATCAATTTCACAATGCTGTTTTATAACAGATTGCATTTAGTTGTTAAGGTTGCATTTTTAGTGGGTGCCAGTGCTTTTTTTCAAGCAGGTACTGTGTTATATAGTTTTGATGTTCTTGCAAAAAGCAAGTCGATAGGAGATACTTTGCACTCAAATGTCCTAAAGGGAAATGCTGGAAATATAAATATCTTGGCTGCAAGCCTATTGTTTAAAGTGTCATTTATTTATATCGGGATAATTAATTTTCATAAATGGAAAAAATGGTTTCTCGCTGTGGCACTAATTTTTGCTACTGCAGTCATATTCTTGATTAGCGCAAGGGCATCTTTATTATCACTGATAATCATTAGTGTTATATTTTTAGCGTATTATATAAAAATAAGTGAGGACAAGAAGAAGGCCATCGGCCAACTTTTATATGTTGTGTTGCCGCTAGTTATCTCATTTTTTCTAGTAAACCTTACGCTAGAGAAAGCTAAATCAGACCCTAGGTTTGTTTCTACAGCAGATAGGCTAGCTCAACTTAATGCAGCCGATGGGTCTATCAATAGGCGTATTATTTTCTATAAAGCTGCGTTAGATTTGGCTAAGACCAATCCTGTTACGGGTATTGGCCTGGGTAATTACAGGGTAGAATCTATACCTTACGACCTTTCTACAAATGCTAGTGTGCCGCTACATGCACATAATGATTTTTTAGAATTAGCGTCAGAAACGGGTATTCTGAACAGTTTGCTGTACTTCTCTATTTTTGTAGTGCTGTTATTTATCAATGTAAAGAGGTTAATTAAAGCGAACGAACCTCTAGCAAAAAACATCGCATTACTAACCTTACTACTACTCATTGTTTATGGTATTGATGCGCTTTTTAATTTCCCTTTTTACAGGCCGACTATGCAGTTGTGCTTTTGCTTTTTAATGGCCTTTACTTTCGCAAATATTGGTAGACAACAAGATCATGTTAAAACGTTAAGCAAAAAGCATATCATTGGTTTGGTGGTTTTGTGTGCTTTGCCATTATACTTTACCTATCATGCCTATAAAACCTCTAACCTCGAATATTTAATACAAACAGACAATATCAACTTCGCAACTTCTGGCGTATTAAAGGGAGAGGATGTAGTTAATAGAAATCCAAAATTTCCAAATGTTTTTCAGTCTTCAGAATCTTTTGTAGAATATGCTGGCATATACTACTTCAGAGAAAAGCAATACGATAAGGCAATAAAATTGCTGGATAGTGCCAACAAGATAAATCCATATTTGGGTAGGCCAGATTTTTACAAATATTTAATTGCTAGAGAAAGAGGTCTTGCTGATAGTGCCTATTTTTATGTTAAAGCTGCATTTTACAAAAGACCAATTAACGATAGTTTTTTTGAGACGGTAGCAACACTTGCGGTGCCTTTACGTGATACTACCGAAATTTTGAAAATGTATGATACCTTTCCTAAAGGCATAGCGAAACCTTTTAATTGGTCTAAGGCTTACTTGGCGTTAAATGCTGCCGGTTACAGTAAAAATGGATTAAATGAGTTTAAGAAACTGGCTTTTAAGAATTTTCCCAAAGACACTACGGTACAAAAAGCAATTCACCAAATAGCTATTACCGATTATATTATGGAAGGACAGCGTTTGTTTGCCGCTGGTAAACATGCTGCCGCTTTAAACAGTTATATTAAAGGCTTTAAGTTAGATCCAACCAACATCTACGTAAATCAAAATATCGGTTTTTACTATTTTAACTTGAGCAAGTCTGGAACTGCCATACCATATTTTAAAAAGGCCTTGGCGTTGCCTGGATTAGTTGATGGAAAGACCGAATTCTTTATTGGACTATGTTATTTAAATGTTGGAGATAAAGATAACGCTTGTAAATACTTTAAATTGGCAGGTAATTATCCAAACGCGGCGAATCTTTTAGTGGCTAACTGTAGGCAGTAATTGAAGTAGCGATTGGTAGGGATTTCCTTTTAGACCTAATAAAATTGCGAACGCTGGCTCTGTTTTATAACCGTCTTTTTTTAACTGAATAATTTTTAGTCGGAAATTTTCATCTTTAGATTGTAGAATCTGATGTTCAACTAACATGTGCAGGTAGGCATTTTGTTTTATTGTAGGAATGCTTTGGCCAAAAATCTCAATTTCAAAATGTTGAGTTTTAAAGTTACAGACTACAATCTTCTCACCGCTAGCTATGCCGCTACGAACCTGAAAATCAGTCTCTGTGCCGAAATATTTTAGCACCGCCTCCGTAAATAGCTGTTGGTTTTCGAAGTAGCAAATGATATCTAAATCACTAGTAGCAATAGCAATATTAATTGGGATGGTGCCCGTTAATATAGGATCAAAATCCGCCAGCTTTTCCATGATTTGACGGGCAACAAGCGTTTCGTAAGCTAACTTCTGTCGCTCGTTGCCATCTCGTAAATAGCCGATATTAAGGAAATCCATTCCGGGTTAGTGATCGTCTAAATTCTCTAGATTTTTTGCAACTTCAGCTTCTGGTATTTTCTTGCGTTTTTTATTTTTATCTAACCAAAGCATTAAGGCGGGCAGCAGGGTTAGGTTAAATACTAGCGCTACAATTAAAGTAATAGATAGCAAGAAACCTAA
>Ga0308157_10007676_pt1 | contig 12494 bp, 9 predicted proteins | sample PhyBR1_FD_201035 | JGI IMG/M metagenome (GOLD analysis project Ga0308157, IMG submission 201035) | Phyllosphere microbial communities from UC Gill Tract Community Farm, Albany, California, United States - DLSLB.R1 | ecosystem: Host-associated > Plants > Phyllosphere > Unclassified | place: USA...
GTCCGGTCTTCGGGATAGCGAATCGACGAATATTCAGCGTCGTCGTCGATGTGCCGAGCATGGGTTGAATTTCTAGCAGCGCCAGCAGTCGTCGAACCCGACGCGCGACCAATTCCGCCGCGCGCGGATCCGTCATACCGATGCGCAGCAACGCCGCGTCATAGTCAGCTTTCGCTGCCGGGGCCCAAACGATCTTAGGCTTGCTTGGCTCGCTTGGCACGCTGAGCGCACTCGTCAATGATGCGCTGGGCGTCTTCCATCACTTGTCCGTTCGGAATCCCGCGTCCCTCAGCAATATCTTGCTCCGCGATTAAATTTTCACGCACGCTCTCTTCGCATTCTTCGAACCCGTCTCGCTGAACAAAATACAAGGTTTCCAGCGGTGTGCGCCCGGCCAGCGCCGCCAGGCGCTCAAGGCGCTCGCGGTCGGATGGGGACAGGGCTTGCAGGTCTTGTTCGGTAGCCATGATTGCCTCCTTGGCGGCCAAAACACCACCTTAGCACAGGGCGGACCGCGCGGTTTGCGCGGCCGCAAGCGGCGGGCTTAGTGGCGGTGCGCGGTGAGGAAGAGGACGATGGCGACGCCGGCGGCGATCAGCAGCACCTGGGGCACGGTTTCGCGCAGCGTGGCGCGGCGCTGCATCTGCGGCATCAGGTCGCTGACGGCGATGTAGATGAAGCCGGACGAGGCGAACACCAGCACGTAGGGTATCAGGTTGCTGGCCTGGTCCAGCGTGTAGTAGCCCAGCAGACCGCCCGCAATCGCCATCATGCTGCACAGCAGATTGTAGATATAGGCGCGCGTGCGCGAGAAGCCCGCGTTCAGCAGCACGATGAAGTCGCCGATCTCCTGCGGGATCTCGTGCGCGATGATGGCCAGGCCGGTCACCAGGCCCAGGCCGGGATCGGCCAGGAAGGCCGCCGCGATCAGGATGCCGTCGGTGAAATTATGCATGCCGTCGCCGACCAGTATCATCCAGCCCGCCTTGCCGGCCTCGCGCTTGTCGTGGCCGTGGTGGTGGTGGTGGCCGTCGTGCTCGTGGTGGTGCGAGTGGCGCAGGATGGCCAGCTTCTCCAGCATGAAGAAGGCCAGCAGCCCGCCCAGCAAGGTGGCGAACAGCGTGCGCGGGTCGGCGTTCGACTCGAACGCCTCCGGCAGCGCGTGCAGCAGCGACGTGGACAGCATGATGCCCACCGACAGGCTGACCATGCGCTCGACCACCTTGGACAGCAAGGTAAACGAGAAAATGGCCGCAGCCGTCAGGCTGATCACGCCGCCGATCGTGGTGGCCAGCAGTATGGAAATGAGTGTGGAATCGATTTTGTGACCTCGTACTGCCTTGGAACGCTGCGCAAAACGGCGCAGACCGGGCATTTTACCGCCCGGCCCGGTTTCCTGCTCAGTTATGCAACGCCGTTGGCCTTGAACCAGGCGACGGCGCGCGCGAAACCGTCCTTGGCGTCGGCTTCGTTGTAGCTGGGACGGTAGTCCGCGTGGAAGGCGTGGCCCGAGTTCGGGTAGACCACGAAGGCGGACTTGGTGTTGCCGGCCGCCGCCAGCGCCGCTTTCAGCTTGTCCAGCGATTCAACCGGGATGCCGGTGTCCTTGGCGCCGTACAGGCCCAGCACCGGCGCCTTGATCTTGTCGGCCACGTCGATCGGCTGCACCGGATTGATCGGAGTCTTGTCGCCCACCACGCGGCCGTACCAGGCCACGCCGGCTTTCACGTTCGGATTGTGCGCGGTGTACAGCCAGGTCTGGCGGCCGCCCCAGCAGAAGCCGGTGATGCCCAGCTTGTCGGTGTTGCCGCCGTTGGCCTTGGCCCAGGCGACGACGGCGTCCAGGTCGGCCAGCACTTCGGTGTCCGGGGTTTTGCCGACGATGTTTTTCATCAGCTCCGCCTGGGACGGCGCCTTGGTGGCGTCGCCCTGGCGCACGAACAGGTCCGGCGCCAGCGCCAGGTAGCCCAACTTGGCGAAGCGGCGCGCCACGTCGGCGATGTGCTCGTGCACGCCGAAGATCTCGGAAATTATCAGGATCACGGGCAGGCCGGTCTTGCCGGCGGGCTGGGCGCGGTAGACCGGCACGGCGGCGCCGTTCACCGTCACCGAGACGGTGCCGGCGGTCAGGCCTTCGGTGTCGGTCTTGACCACGTTCTGCGCCACCACGGGCAGCGCGGCGGCGGCAAAGCCGGTGCCCAGCGCCACCTTCAGGAAATCGCGGCGGGGTACGCCGTCGTGCAGATGTTTTTCGTTCAGGCTTGCTGCGTCGTTCAACAAATCTTTCATCGATACCCTCCTGTGGTTAATTCACATTCACAATGTGCGGCGGCGCTGGCGGGTTACGGCTGCGCCTAACCCGCCCTACGGTTCCGCCGCTGCGGCGGGCGTAGGGCGGGTTAGCGCGCAGCGCGTAACCCGCCAATCAATGCGCCTCCTCCCAGTTCTTCCCTACCCCGACCTCGGCCAGCAGCGGCACCTTCAGCTCGGCCACGCCTGCCATCAGCTGCGGCAGCTTTTCGCGCACCAGCGCCAGCTCGTCGTCGGGCACTTCCAGCACCAGTTCATCGTGCACCTGCATGATCATCTTGGTTTTCAGCTGGTCTTTCTCCAGCCAGTCCTGCACCGCGATCATGGCCAGCTTGATCAGGTCCGCCGCCGTGCCCTGCATCGGCGCGTTGATCGCGGCGCGCTCGGCGCCCTGGCGGCGCGGGCCGTTCGGCGAATTGATCTCGGGCAGCCACAGGCGGCGGCCGAACACGGTCTCCACATAGCCCTTGGCCTTGGCCTGCAAGCGCGTGTCGTCCATATATGCTTTCACGCCGGAGAAGCGCGCGAAGTAGCGGTCGATATAGTTCTGCGCGGCGGCGCGGTCTATGCCCAGGTTGCCAGCCAGCCCGAAGGCGCTCATGCCGTAGATCAGGCCGAAGTTGATCACCTTGGCGTAGCGGCGCTGCTCGCTGGTCACGTCGGCCGGCGCCACGCCGAAGATTTCGGCGGCGGTGGCGCGGTGGATGTCCTCGCCTTCGGCGAAGGCGCGCAGCATGTTTGCGTCTTCCGAAATATGCGCCATGATGCGCAGCTCGATCTGCGAATAGTCGGCCGACACGATATGGCTGCCCGGCGGCGCCACGAAGGCTTCGCGGATGCGGCGCCCTTCGGCCGTGCGGATCGGGATGTTCTGCAGATTGGGATCATTGGACGCCAAACGCCCCGTCACCGCCACCGCTTGCGCGTAGTTGGTGTGCACGCGGCCGGTGTCCTTGTTGATCATCAGCGGCAGCTTGTCCGTGTAAGTGGACTTCAGCTTGGCCATGCCGCGGTATTCCAGCAGCACTTTCGGCAGCGGATAGTCCTCGGCCAGCTTTTGCAGCACTTCCTCGTCCGTGGACGGCGCGCCGCTCGGGGTCTTTTTCACCACCGGCAGCTTCAGCTTCTCGAAGAAGATCTCGCCGATCTGCTTGGGCGACCCCAGGTTGAAGGGCTGCTCGGCCAGTTCATGCGCCTTCGCTTCCAGTTCCACGATGCGCGCGCCCAGCTCGCCCGACTGCGCCTTGAGCAGCGCGGCGTCTATCATCACCCCGTTGCGCTCTATCTTCTGCAGCACGATGGCGGTCGGCAGTTCGATCTTGCCGTAGATGTGCTCCAGCTTCGCGTCCGCGGTGACGTTGCCATGCATGGCCAGGTGCAGGCGCAGCGTGATGTCGGCGTCTTCCGCCGCGTACTCGGTGGCGCGGCCGATTTCCACCTGGTCGAAGGTGATCTGCTTGGCGCCCTTGCCGCACACGTCCACGAACGGAATGGTGGTGTGGTTCAGGTGGCGCAGCGCCAGGCTGTCCATGTCGTGCGTGCGGTGCGACTCGAACACATACGATTGCAGCAGCGTGTCGTGCACGATGCCGCGCAGCGCCACGCCGTGGTTGGCGAAGATGTGCGCGTCGTATTTCAGGTTCTGGCCGACCTTGGGCTTGCTGGCGTCCTCCAGCCAGGGCTTGAGCTTGTCCAGCACCAGCTCGCGGCTCAGCTGCTCCTGCACGCCCTGGTAGCTGTGCGCCACGGGGATGTAGCAGGCCAGGCCAGGCTCGGTGGCCAGCGAAATGCCGACCATTTGCGCCGTCATCGGCTCGAGCGAGGTGGTTTCCGTGTCCACGGCGGTCAGCCCGGCGGTGTTGATGCGCGCGATCCAGGCGTCCAGCTGGGCTTCGGTGAGCACGGTTTCGTAGTTCACGCTGGCGGGCGCGCTGGCGGCGGCGAACAGATCGCCATTGGCGCCGCCGGCGGCGATCGCGCCGTCCGGCGCAGTGCCGTTTCCAGCACCGGCGCCGGAGGCGGCCGCCGGGGCGCCTGCGCCGCCGGCCCCGATAGGCGCGGACGGCGTCATGCCGCCCAGCTCGCGCAGCAGGGTCTTGAAGCCGTACTTGCCGAAGAAGGCCAGCAGCGCTTCCTTGTCCTCGCCCTTGGCCACCAGCGATTCGGAAATCGACATCATGTGCGCGGCCAGGTCGCAGTCGGTTTTCACGGTGATCAGCTCGCGGCCCTTGGGCAGCCATTCCAGCGCCTGGCGCAGGTTTTCGCCCACCGCGCCGGTGATCTTCTCCGCATTGGCCATCACGCCGTCCAGGCTGTCGTAGGCGGTCAGCCACTTGAGCGCGGTCTTCGGGCCGCACTTGGCCACGCCCGGCACATTGTCCACCGTGTCGCCGATCAGGGTCAGGTAGTCGATGATGCGGTTGGGCGGCACGCCGAACTTGGCCAGCACGCCCGCCTCGTCCATTTTCTCGTTGGTCATGGTGTTGATCAGCATGACGTGGGGATTGACCAGCTGCGCCAGGTCCTTGTCGCCGGTGGACACCACCACGTCCAGCCCCACCTTCACCGCGTCCACGCACAGCGTGCCGATCACGTCGTCCGCTTCCACGCCGTCCACCATCAGGATGGGCCAGCCCATGGCGCGCACCGCCTCGTGGATAGGCTCGATCTGCAGGCGCAGGTCGTCCGGCATGGAGGCGCGGGTGGCCTTGTATTCCGGGTACATATCGTCGCGGAAGGTCTTGCCCTTGGCGTCGAACACGCAAGCGATATAGGCGGCGGGGAAGTCGGCGCGCAGGCGGCGCAGCATGTTGACCATGCCGTGCATGGCGCCGGTCGGATGGCCGTCGGGACTGCGCAGGTCGGGCAGCGCGTGGAAGGCTCGGTAGAGATAGCTGGAACCGTCAACCAGCAGCAGGGTCTTTTGCATATTAGAAAATTAAGCGTTCCGGCGTTATAACAATGTAGTCGGCCATTATCGCAGACTATTTTAAAACCGGAACCGTGTCGGTTTGTTACAATGGGCACATACAGAATCTAGCAATTCACCTAACAGGGCGGTATATATCATGCGTGCATCCATAATCTGGCCAGTTCTCATTCTCGCCCTGAACAGCGTCGCCCAGGCTCAAACGCCTTCGGCCGCGCCTCCGAAACTCGACAAAATCGAAGAAGTTGATACGCCGATCACGGTTACCACCAAGCCGGCCAACGAACGCAAGATCACGGAAAAGCGCGAAGGCGGCCGTGTGACCGAGGCCAAAGTCAAGAGCGGCCCGAGCACCTACACCGTCAAGGCGCAGAACACCAACAGCACCACGGCCCTGCCCGGCGACGCCGCCGGCTCGGCCAACCGTGGCCCGCAGTGGACCGTGATGGAATTCGACATCGGCAAGAAAAAGACCAAGCAGAAGGAAGGCGAAGCGGCTGACGATACGCCGGCCCCGCCGCCTGCCAAGCCCTGAGCCAGCGCTGGTCCGCGACTTTCTTGCTCCCGCAGCTTACTCAAACATATTTCTACTCATGGCAGTTTTTACCCCGGTCAGCCTGGATGACGTCAGCCAGTGGATCACGCAATTTCCTCTGGGCAAACCGGTCGCGATCAAAGGCATCGCGTCCGGCATCGAAAACAGCAATTTCTTCCTCACGACCGAGCGCGGCGACTATGTGCTCACGATCTTCGAGAACCTGTCTTTCGAACAACTCCCCTTCTATTTGAACCTGATGCGCCACCTGGCCGACCGGGGCGTGGCCGTGCCCGCGCCGATCGCCAACGCGGACGGCCAGCTGGTGGTGCCGCTGCACGGCAAGCCGGCCTCCATCGTCACCAAGCTGGTGGGCAAGTCGCAAATGGATCCGCAGCCGGTGCATTGCGCCGAAGTGGGCGCCATGCTGGCGAAAATGCACGTGGCGGCGCTCGACTACGCCGGCACGCAGCCCAATCTGCGCGGCCTGGACTGGTGGAACTGGGCCACGCCGCAAGTGCTGCCCTTCCTGTCCGACGCGGAAGCGCACCTGCTGCGCGCCGAGATGCATTTCCAGGAAGCGTTCTACGGCTGCGACACCTACAAGCTGCTGCAGCAAGGCCCGGTGCACGCCGACCTGTTCCGCAACAACGTGATGTTCGACGGCGACAAGCTCACCGGCTTCTTCGACTTCTACTTCGCCGGCTGCGACAGCTGGCTGTTCGACGTGGCGGTGACGGTCAACGACTGGTGCATCAACCTGGACACGGGCGTGCTGGACACGGCGCGCGTGCGCGCCCTGCTGGACGCCTACCACGCCGTGCGTCCCTTCACCGCAGCGGAGCAGACCGCGTGGCAGCCCATGCTGCGCGCCGGCGCGCTGCGCTTCTGGCTCTCGCGCCTGTACGACCTGCACCAGCCGCGCGCAGCCGAGATGCTCACGCCGCACGACCCCACCCACTTTGAACGCATCCTGCGCGAACGCATCGCCGTAGCCGCACCAGCACTGTACTGACACTGAAAACCGATATGGGCAAACTTCCCGCAAGCACCGGCTGGCTCTGGATCAAACAGGGTTACGGCATGTTCAAGCAGCAGCCAGGCAACCTGACCTCGCTGGCCATGCTGTACGCCATGCTGAATCTGCTGCTCAACATCGTGCCCTATATCGGTCCGCTGGCGTGGGTGATCCTGACCCCGGTGTTCTCGGTGGCCTTGATACAGGCCGGCGCCGACGTCGAGCAAGGCAAGCGGGTAACGCCGAAACTGCTGACGGTAGGCTTCCAGAAGCCGACCTTTGGCAAGCTGGTGGCGGTGGGCCTGCTGTACATGGCTGCCGCCGCGCTGGCCATCGGCCTGGCCACGCTGGCCAGCGACGGCATGCTGATCAAGCTGCTTACCGGCCAGGTGCCGCCAAACTCGCCGGAAGCGCGCGACGCCAGCCTTGGCAGCGCCTTCCTGATCATTATGGTAGCGGGCATACCGGCGGCCATGGCATTCTGCTTTGCCGCGCCGCTGATCTACTTCCAGAAAATGGGCGTGGGCAAATCCATCTTCTTCAGCTTCTTCGGCGTGTGGCGCGCGTTCAAGACCTTCGCCGTCTTCCTGATCAGCATGTTCGGCCTGATGCTGCTGCTGTCGCAGACCGTGGCCCTGCTGTTCGGCCGCAGCCCGGCCTTGTATATGATGGTGATGCAGGTGGTGCTGGTGCTATTCTCGGTACTGTTCCACTGCTCGTTGTACGCCAGCTACCGGCAAATCTTCGGCAGCCCGGTACAGCCGCAAGAATAAGCAATCTGTAGGGCGGGTTAGCCCGCAGGGCGTAACCCGCCAGGCGCGTCAGCGTCCCAGCCGCTCCAGCTTGGCCACGCTCAGGTCCAGCACCTTCATGCCGTGGCTGCCGAAGTTGATCTGCGCGCGGCAGTTGGCGCCGCTGCCTTCGATGTTGACGATCACGCCCTCCCCGAATTTGCCGTGCGAGACCGACTCGCCGATGCGCCAGCCGCTGCCGCCGCCGGCCTTCTGCGCCATGCGCTGGGCCAGGGCGTTGTCGCTGCCCAGGTTCAGCGGCGCGTCGTCCCAGGCCGACTTCTTGTTGGCGAACCAGTGCGACTGCACCTTGGGCGACAGCCACTTCAGCGATTCCTCGGGCAGCTCGTCGAAGAAGCGCGACTTCATGTTGTAGCGGGTCTGGCCGTGCAGCATGCGGGTCTGCGAGAAGCACATGTACAGGCGCTTGCGGGCGCGCGTGATGGCCACGTACATCAGGCGCCGTTCCTCCTCCACGCCGCCATCCTCTTTCGAGCTGCTCTCGTGCGGGAACAGGCCCTCCTCCAGGCCGGTGATGAAGACGTTGTCGAATTCCAGGCCCTTGGCCGAGTGCACCGTCATCATCTGCAGCGCGTCCTGGCCGGCTTGCGCCTGGTTGTCGCCCGCTTCCAGCGAGGCGTGCGACAGGAAGGCCGACAGCGGCGACATCACCGTGGCCAGCGGCGCGTCCGCGTCCAGTATCTCGATGCCGTCGGCGTTGACGATGGGCGCGCCGGCCTGCGCGTCCGCGCGCGGCCCCAGGTGCGCCGGGGCGCCCTGGCCGTAGCCTTCTTCGGACACGAACTGCGTGGCCGCGCTCACCATCTGCTCCAGGTTCTCGACGCGGTCCGCGCCTTCTTTCTCGGCGGCGTAGTGGCTCAGCAGCGTACTGCCTTCCAGCACCACGCGCACCAGCTCGGGCAGCGCCATCTGCTGCGTTTCAAAGCGCATGCCCTCGATCATCTTGACGAAGCCGGACAGCGAGCTGCCCGCCTTGCCCGACATATACGGCACGGCCGCATACAGCGAAATGCCGTACTCCTGCGCCGCGCCCTGCAGGTTTTCGATGGTGCGCACGCCGATGCCGCGCGTGGGGAAGTTCACCACGCGCAGGAAGGCCGAGTCGTTGTGCGGGTTGTCCATCAGCTGCAGATAGGCGATGGCGTGCTTGACCTCGGCGCGCTGGAAGTAGCGCAGGCCGCCGTACACATGGTAGGGGATACCGGCCGAGAACAGCGCATGCTCGATCACGCGCGATTGCGCATTCGAGCGGTACAGCACCGCGACTTCGCTGCGCGAGGCGCCTTCGGCGATGAGGTTCTTGGTTTCCTCGATGATCCACTGCGCTTCCTGCAGGTCCGAGCTGGCCTCGTACACGCGCACCTGCTCGCCGTGCCCGGCGTCGGTGCGCAGGTTCTTGCCCAGGCGCTTGCTGTTATTGGAGATCAGCATATTGGCCGAATCCAGGATGTGGCCGTGCGAGCGGTAATTCTGCTCCAGCTTGATCAGGTTCTGGACGTTGAACTCCTGCTCGAACGCGCGCATATTGCCCACGTTCGCGCCCCGGAAGGCGTAGATGCTCTGGTCGTCGTCGCCCACCGCGAACAGCGCGCTGCGGGCCTGGCTCTGGCCCTGGCCGGACAGCAGCTTGAGCCACTTGTATTGCAGGTCGTTGGTATCCTGGAACTCGTCCACCAGGATGTGCTTGAAGCGCTGCTGGTAGTGCTCGCGCAGCGGCTGGTTGCGGCTCAGCAGCTCGTAGCTGCGCAGCAGCAGTTCGGCAAAATCCACCACGCCTTCGCGCTGGCACTGGTCGTCGTACAGGCCGTACAGCTCCACCATCTTGCGCTCGGCGGGGTCGTGCGCTTCCACGTCCTGGGCGCGCAGGCCCGCGTCCTTGGCGCCGTTGATGAAGTACATCACCGACTTGGCCGGGAACTTCTCGTCGTCGATATTGAAGGCTTTCAGCAGGCGCTTGATGGCCGACAGCTGGTCCTGCGAGTCGAGGATCTGGAAGGTCTGCGGCAAGGCCGCGTCGCGGTAATGGGTGCGCAGCAGGCGGTTGCAAAGGCCGTGGAAGGTGCCTATCCACATGCCGCGCGTATTGATCGGCAGCATGGCCGACAGGCGCGTGAGCATCTCCTTGGCGGCTTTATTGGTGAACGTCACCGCCAGGATGCCGGCCGGCGATACCTGGCCGGTCTGGATCAGCCAGGCGATGCGGGTGGTCAATACGCGGGTCTTGCCCGAGCCGGCGCCGGCAAGGATGAGGGCGCTTTGGGCCGGCAGCGTAACAGCGGCCAGTTGTTCGGGGTTGAGGTTGTGGAGGAGATTTTGCATCCCGTGATTATACCGGGGCGGCGCGCGCCCCGGTGCAAAACACTGGATATCCAATCAGCCCTTGGGCGCCGGGACGGCTTCGGCCTGGCCGTTGCGCACGGCTTCCTGGATCAAGGCGCGCACGGCCTGGTCGGCTTCGCGGCTCAGGCGGCCCTGCTCCCGGCCCAGCTCGCCCATCTTCTGGCCCAGCTCCTTCATGGGCTTGCCGGCTTCGCGCATTTCCGCGCTGAGCGCCTTCATCGGCTCCTGCTTGAGGGCCATTTCCGCGTGCATTTTCGCGAACTCGGCAGTCAGCTCCTTCATTTGCTGTTTGAAGGGCTCCATTTGCGTTTTCAGGGCCGCCATCTCGCGCTGCAGGGCTTCGCGGTCGGCGCCGGATTCGCCGTTGCGCTCCATCCTGCGCCCCACCGCCTCCATCTTGCGCGCCACGGCTTCCTGCTCGCGCGCCACTTGCTCTATCCTGGTGTGGCGCTCGCTGCGCTCCAGGCGCTCAGCCTGGTCCGACATCGCGCGCATTTTCTCGCCCAGCGCGGCCATGGCCTTGCTGTGCTGCTCCATCTCCTTGCTTTGCTCTTTCATTTTCTGGTCCAGCGCATCGGCCGGCGCCCAGGCGGCGCTGACCTTGGCCAGCAGCGCGGGATCCTTGATCAGCCAGGCCTGGCTGCCGTCGCGGTACCAGATGAAGTCGCCCTTCACGGCGCCTTCCAGGCGGCTCAGTTCGGCCATGTCCTTGCGGCCGGAGTAGATCGACTTGTAGCCGTCGCCGCGCTTGATTGCGTAGGCTTCCTTGGCGTTGTTGTTCATGGTCAGGCGGCCGGAGGTCATGCGGATGCGGCCGGGGGTGTGGGGTGCGGCCTGCTCGTCGGCCAGCACGGGCGCCGGCGGCGCCAGCGGGGCCGGCGGCGCAGCCGGAGCCGCTGGTGCGGCCGGGGCTGCCGGTGCGGCGGGCGCTGCCTTCGCTGCCGGAGCAGCTGGCGCGGCAGGGGCAGCGGGAGCTGCGGGGACTGCCTTCGCCGCTAGGGCGGCGGGTGCGGCAGGGGCAGCGGGAGCGGCAGAGGCAGCGGGAGCGGCCCACGCCACCAAAGCGGCTGGAGCCGGCGCCGGAGCGGCGTCAGCCACTGGCGGCACCGGGGCGACGGCGGGCACGGCAGGCACGGCAGGGGCGGCCGGCGCGTCGACGGCGGGCGGCTGCGGAGCGGCGTGGGCGTACAGCACGGCGCAGGCGGTGCACAGGCCAAGCAGGGGCGCGGCAATCTTCCAGCTCAGCGGCTGGCTGTCTGGGCGGACCAGACGTTTGATACGGGACATGAGGTTTCCTCCTTGAGCCCCCAGCGCAAGCTGGGGGGTGGCGAACTGGAAGCGGTCCAGTTCGGACAATGCAAGGGCCAGGCGCCGCGGTTCGCCGAGCGTGCTTGCGGCTAAATCATCTGCAATCTGCTCCCGCTCGTCGCGGATGTGCCGTGACAGCATCCACACGCTCGGGTGGTAAAACAACAGTATCTCGATGGCGCTCTGCACCAGGTTCACCAGGTAGTCGTGGCGCTTGATGTGGGCCAGTTCATGCGCCAGCAGCGCCTCCAGCAAGTCGGCCGGCATGCCGGTCAGCAGCGACGCAGGCAGCAGCACCACCGGCTTCCAGCAGCCCGCCGTCATGGGCGTGTCCAGGTGATCCGCCACCGCCAGCCGCACCGGGCGGTCCAGCCCGAGACGCAGCGCCAGGCGGTCCAGGCGCTGCTGCCAGTGGGCGTTCGGCACGGCCTGCGCCGCCAGCGTGCGCTCGCGCACCCAGAGCAGGCCCAGCGACAGGCGCACCGTCATGAACGCGGCCCCGCTGGCCCACAGCAGCACCAGCCAGGGCAGCTGGCGCTGCAGCATGTATTGCCAGGAAATGAGCTGGTCGCCATCCATCAGCACCGGCATGGCCAGGCCGCCCGACGCGGCGGCGCCCGCAGGCGCGGCGGCCATCAGCAGCGCGGCGGGATCGGCGGCGGGCGCGGCGCTGGCGGCGTCCAGCAGGCGCCAGATAATGCCCGCCAGCGGCAGCGCGGCGCACAGCAGCAAGGCGCCGCAGGCGACCGCGTAGCGCGCCTGGGGACGGGCGTTGCGCAGCAGTTGCAGCGCCAGTGTCGCGGCCCAGCCGATCAGCAGCCCCTGCCATACAAAGTGCAGCAGCGACCAGCCTATGGCGGGCATCAGCAGGGACAGCAACTCGGCCATGGATAACTCCTTGAAATATGCAATGTAGATTAAATGATCTAGAACTCGCTGTCTAGAACTTTTTTTCTACTTCCGGCCGTGACGGCGTCAGCATAATGTAGCGGCGGGCGCCGCCAGGAGCGAGGGATTTGCGACGGAATGCCGCCTGCGCGGAGCAGGCGGCAAAAATTGCGGAGTTTAGAACTCGACCACGGAGCGGATCGACTCGCCGGACTTCATCAGGTCAAAGCCCTTGTTGATGTCTTCCAGCTTGAGCTTGTGGGTGATCAGGTCGTCGATATTGAGCTTGCCTTCCATATACCAGTCGACGATCTTCGGCACGTCGGTGCGGCCGCGCGCGCCGCCGAAAGCAGA
>Ga0308157_10007677_pt1 | contig 12494 bp, 11 predicted proteins | sample PhyBR1_FD_201035 | JGI IMG/M metagenome (GOLD analysis project Ga0308157, IMG submission 201035) | Phyllosphere microbial communities from UC Gill Tract Community Farm, Albany, California, United States - DLSLB.R1 | ecosystem: Host-associated > Plants > Phyllosphere > Unclassified | place: USA...
GGACGCCGGCGCCGCGATCGAGCTCGACAATCTGCCGCAAGAGGCCGCGCTGTATGCGCCGTTCGGCGCGATCGAGGTTGACGGCGAGCCGATCGCCGTCAACACGATGGCCATGCTCGAGCCGGGCGCCGCGGTGCGGGTGAGCTCGGGCGAGGGCGCGCGCTTCGTCGTGATCGGCGGCGCGCCGCTCGACGGCAAGCGTTTCATTTTCTGGAATTTCGTGTCGAGCAGCCGCGAACGTCTCGAGCAGGCGGCGCGCGACTGGGAGGCGGACCGCTTCGTGCCGGTGCCGGGAGAGACCGAACGCATCCCGCTGCCGCCGCTGCCGTCGGCGTGGCGCCCTGGCTGATCCATGACTGATTGCCGCACGGCCAGCACTCGCAAGGCCGCGTGAGAAGGCGTAAGCTGGCATCACCAACGTGGGTCCATGACGCGAGGTGATGCCATGAAAATTCCTGAACACCTGCGGGCGCCGGCAATCGTGTTCGCCCTGCAAGCCGCACTATTGGCCGGTGCGGCGCTGGTCTTCCTGGTCCTGATACCGCCCCACGGTTGAGCGCTGGCCCTGCAGGGCGGCTGCCTCAGGCGTTGAGATCGGCGGTAAGCACGTGGCTGCGATGGGCATCGCCGCCACGCCGGCCGGCGTGCGCCTCGGGATAGGCTTGCGCCACGAAACGCGCCCCGATGCCAGGGCCGGATGGCTGCAGGCGGCCCAGGCCGGCCTCTGGCGCCAATGGCGTTTCACGTCCGCTGCTGCGGTCGCGCTGCCAGAAGCCGCCGTCGCGGTGGAACAATAGCGGCAGTGCGGCGGCGCGCGGCATGCGGGTCGCTTGCTGCGCATTGTGGGCGCCTGGCGCGCAGTCAGGCGCCATCACATAGAAGCATTCCGCACGGGCGCCGGCATCGAGCCGGTGCAGCACCACCGCGTGCGCCATCAAGGCAGTCACCTCGAGCGTGACGATGCCCTTGATGCTGGCCGTCAGTTCGATCTTCATGCCGAGGCGCAGCTGGACCGGCATGTGCTTGCCGGGCCAGACGCCGTCGAGCAGCAGGCCGAAGCGCGACACGTCCTCGATCTCGAAACCGTGGCGGCTGCGGCGGATGACGGCGTGCCGGCCAGACAGGCGGCGCGTCAGGCCGCCGTATTCCATGCCGGCCTCGCCGTGATGCGCCAGCAGCAGCTCGGCTTCGGGTGCGATGGTCTCGTAACGGCCCAGCACGCACTCGTCGAGCGCGAACAGGCGCACGTGGCGCTGGGTGGCGGAATCGGCCTCGGCATGCACCAGGCAGGCGGCGCTGGCCGGGCAGGGGTGCAGCGCCGCCGCGACCGGCATGTCGATCTCGATCAGGTCTTCGTCCCAGGCGATGGTCGACATGCCGAGGTCGATCTTGCCGCTGCCGCCGTCCAGGTTGAGCTGGGCGATCGAGGCGTTGCGCGCATTGACGTCGATGTCGATCCGTCCGCCGCCCAGGGCGCCGCCGGTCGCATGCATGCGCGCGATGCCGGCGTCGTCGGCCGTCACCCGCACGTTCTTGTGGGTGGCAAGGAAGGTCTGGTGGATCTCGCCCAGGCTGGCGTCCTGGCGCGGCACCAGGATCACGGGCGAGCAGGTCCAGGTGCGGCCGGCGTCTTGCGCGTGCGGATGGCGGCTGTGCAGCTCGATCTCGATCCGGTACTGGCCGTGCTCGAGGCCGCGCGAGGAAAATTCGAGGAACAGCGGGCGCCAGTCGCCGCGCGAGGTGCGCTGGAAACCGTAGCTCTCGCCGCCGTGCAGGCGCAGCGCCGAGCGCACCAGCATGCGTACTTCGGGCGCGCAATCCATCGGCATGCCGCGCAGCTCGAGGCGGATCGCCTGGCGGCCGCCGGCGGCGCGCGGGTCGAAGCCGCTGATGTGCAGCTGGGGGCGTTGCAGGTGGATGGTCGGTTCGACCGGCCTTGGGGAGATGTCGGTATTGCGCCGGCTGCGCAGGGTGGTGATGGCGTCGAAGCTCGACGGCAGGCCGGCCGCCGTGGGTGGCGCTGCCGCCGCCGGCGCCGCTGCCACTTCGGCAGCGGCCTCCGGCTGGGCATGCCCGTGCGCGCACATGGCGTCGCCGGGCAGGACCCAGACGGTGCAGTGCGGATGCGCGGGATTGCGGCAGCGGTTCATGTCAGGTAGACAAGTTGAATAATGGTCGAGATAAACGTTGCTAGCTTACGCTGTTTTTGAACTGCACGGCGCACCAAGCGCATTGATTGACAACATTATTTTCGGAAAGCATTACTTTTGTCGGCGCCTGGCGGCCGGCGAGCGTCAACTACCATCGGCCTCGACCGGCAGGACGGTTTCGTCCGCATGGCGCGCCAGCGGACGCACGACCAGGGCCGTCAGGTTGTCGGGCTGGAGCCCCGACGGCGGATCGTTCTCGAGCAGCCCGAACAGGCGTTCGACCAGGGTCGCCGCGTCTGGTACGCCGTCCATCAGCGCGGGCCAGCCGGCGACAAAACCATCCGGCTGGGTGCACGACCAGAAGCCGTCGGTGGCCAGCAGATAGGCCGCGCCGGGCCGCAGCGGCAGCGGGCGGCGGTCGGCCAGGTGGCCCAGCCAGCACGGCAGGTTGCGCGGCGTCAGGGCGAACAGCGGGTCGGACAGGCGGGCCGGATCGGCGAAGGCGTTGCCAAGGATGAAAGCCTGGGCGATCTGCGGCGCATGGCGTCCATGCACCTGGCGCCACCAGCCGGCTTCGTCGAGGCGGCCGGCAAGGGCGGCGACGGTGGCCGGCACATGGTCGACGGTCAGGGGCGCCGCGTGCATGGCGTCGAGTTGGTACAGGCGCGAATCGCCCACGTGGTAGAGCAGCGGGGCGCCGCCCGGTGGCAGTTCGAGCAGGGTCAAGGTGGTGCCAGGCCGCACCGCGCCGGCGCCCTCCGGCGCAAAGCGCGCCTGCAGGCCGGCGTGGACGGCGTCGAGCCGCTCGGCCAGCTCGTCGAGCGTGGCGCAGGGCGCCATCTCCAGCAATGCGGCCGCCAGGGCTTCGGCTGCTTCGCGTCCGTGGCCATGGCCGCCCATGCCATCGAGCACCGCCAGCCGTCCGTGATTCGCCGGCCAGCCCGCCACGGTGACGCATACCGGCTGCTGGTCTTGCAGGCGGCAGGCGCGGCCGTCGAAATCGATGACCACGAAATTGTCCTGGTTTTCGGCGCGGGTGGAGGTGCCGCAACCGACACGGCTGGCGACCGCGACGTCGAACACGGGGGCGAAACGGAAATCGGCGAGGGTGACTGGCATTGGCAAAATGATCAGGTGAGTGCCGATACTGTACTACTTAGTCAGGGCATCGATGGTTCGATTAGATGGGATTTTTCCTGCCGCCGGTCATTAATGCCAGCGCATTGAGCACGACGCAGGCGCCGGCCGCGGCAAGGGCGGCGCGCACGCCCCAGGCATCGGCCACCAGGCCCCAGAACATGCTGCCGGCGGCATACCCGCCCGACATCACGAACAGGTAGATCGACAGCGTGCGCGCCCGGACCTCGGCCGGGAACGACAGCTGGGCAGCCGCGTTCAGGGTCGAGACGGTGGTCGACCAGGCCATGCCGCCGCACACGATCAGGGGGACCAGCAGGGCGAGCGAACGCAGATGCGGCATCGCCAGCAGCATGAGGCCATACACCAGCAAGGCGCCGGCCAGCAGGCCGGTGCGGTCGACCCGGGCCCGCACCTGCGGCAGGAAGAAGGCGGCCAGCACCGCGCCGCCGCCCAAGCATCCCATCAGGATGCCGTACACGCCGGCGCGCAGGTGCAGCACCTCGCGCACGAATACCGGCAGCAGGCTGGCGAAGGCGATGGTGGCGAAGAACACCGAGCACACATTGCGCAGGATGCGGCGGTAGCGCGGGCAACCGAAGGCGGTGGCGAATCCCTGGCGGAAGCGCTGTGCGAACCCTTCGCGCACGACAGGCTGCGGCTCGCCCTCGCGCCACCAGTGCCAGTACACGGCCAGCAGGCCGGCGAACGACACGGCATTGGCGAGGAACAGCGCGCCGGCCCCGATCCAGCCGAACAGCAGGCCGCCCAGCGCCGGACCGAGGATGGCGGACAGGTTGTAAGACAGGTTGTTGAGCGTGGCGGCGGCTTCGACTTCGTCGGGCTCGACCAGGCTGCCGATCGCCGCCTGCCAGGCCGGCCAGAGGAAGGCGGTGCCGATGCCCAGGCAGAAGGTAATCGCCAGCACCGGGCCGCTGGAGACCTTGCCGGTCCAGACCAGCAGGGCCATCGCGCCGGCGCACAGGGCATTGAACAGATTGCAGAAGAACAGGAACTTGGGCCGGTGCACGGCGTCGGCCAGCACCCCGGCGAGCAGCGCGAACAGGAACACCGGCGCATAGGTCGCGGTCTGCACCAGCGAGGTGATCGAGGCCGATTGCGACATCGAGGCCACCAGCCAGGCGGCGGCGAAGGTCTGGACCCAGGTGCCGAGGTTCGAGACCATGTTCGCGAGCCAGATGCGGCGGTAGCGGGCGTGGCGCAGCGGCTGGGTCAGGGGGACCTTGCGACGTTTGGGGGCCGTGCCGGCGGCAGGGTGGAAAAAGGCGAGGAAACTGGCTTTCGGCATGGTCCACCATGGTAGGACGGGCCGTCGTAGTCGTCAATAAAATTGCATTATGGAAAATCAACGCTGTGGTATGTTTACACTCCACGCAACAGCGTCAAACCACGCCATGGACATCCGGCCGCTAGTCGACACCGATATTCCGACGCTCGCACCCGCCATCGCGGCCTTGCTGCGCGAGCTGGCGCTGGAGTTCATCGTGCATGAATCGACACGCGAAGGGGCCGCGACCTTCCTGGCCGAGAACGACCAGATAGGCGTGCGCAAATTCCTGGCGCTGGGGCATGTGTATCACGTGGCGCTCGACGACGGGCAACTGGCCGGCTTTATCGCGATCCGCGACGACAGCCATCTGTTCCACCTGTTCGTGGGCAAGCGCTGGCAGGGCCAGGGACTGGCGCGCAAATTGTGGAACGTGGCGCGGGCGGCGGCAGTGGCGCGCGGCGGCGACGGCAATTTCACGGTCAACTCGTCGAACCATGCGGTGGGGGCCTATGAGGCGTTCGGTTTCGTGCGGGTCGGGCCGACGCAGTGCGTGAAGGGCTTGTACTTCAATCCGATGCGGCTGGACTGGGCGGACGCCGGCCACGATTGAGGGAGCGCCGATCCGTGCGTTGTCGAAGCCGGGGCATCATGTAGAGTAGCGGTTCAAGGCGGGCGCCCGGCCTGCCTGCGGCAGTCGTCGAGCGTTTGCCGCGACCAAATCACGCTATTTCATGACCATCGAGTTGATACTGGCAGCGGCCAGGAGTTTCTTGTTCGTGCTGGTAACGATGCTGCCGATCCTGAATCCGGCCGCCACCGCGCCGATTTTCCTGAGCATGACCGAAGGCGCATCGCCCGCGACCCGCACGCTGCTCGCGCGCCGCATCGCGCGCAATATGTTCTGGCTGATGACCGGTTCAATGCTGATCGGCTCGTATGTGCTCGACTTCTTCGGCATCTCGCTGCCCATCGTCCGCGTCGGCGGCGGCCTGATCCTGGCATCGGTCGCCTGGCGGCTGCTGGGCGCGACCCCGACCACGCTGGACAGCCGGACCGCCCTGGCCGAAGCCTATACGCCCGACCATGCGCACCGCCAGGCCTTCTATCCGCTGACTTTCCCGATCAGCTGCGGCCCGGCCTCGATCGCCGTCGCCATCACGGTTGGCGTGGCCCTGCACGATGTGCAGATCGTGGTCTCGCTGGCGCGCATGGGCGGCGCATTGGTGGCGCTGGCGCTCATCGGGGTCCTGATCTACCTGGCGTTCCGCTATGGCGAGCATCTGCTGCGCCTGATCGGCGAAGCGGGAACGGCCGTGTTCCTGCGCCTGACGGCATTCATCCTGCTGTGCCTCGGGGTGCAGATCGTGTGGGATGGCCTGCGCGAACTGCTGCTCGAGGTGACGTCGGTGCCGGTGCACCTGGCGGCGCTGCCGGCGATCACCGGCATTGGATAGAATTGGTGAGCGTGGGGGCCGGCGGGCTCGCTATACTGTTCGCCCATGTCCAGTTTCTTTCCGCAGTTCGTCCCAGCCGCCAGTAATCGCAACGAACGCCTTGGCGCGGTTGCCGCCACCGTCGCGCTGCACCTGGCCTTGATCCTGGCCTGGCAGGCGGCCGGCAAGCTGCCGCCGATGCCGCAGGCAGGGAGCGACGAAGCCATGCAATGGCTGTCGTTGCCAGCCCTGGCGCCGCGTAGCGAGACGCCGATGCCCGAGCCGGAAAAGAAGGTTCGGCGCCAGAACGTTCCTGCGCCAGTGCGCGCGCACCGCAGCGAGCCGGTTCCCGCGCCGATGGTGCCGGATGCGCCGGCGCCAACGCCACCCGCCGTGGACGAGCAGGCTACGGCCATGCCCGGCGCGGCCGACATCCTGGCCAACGCGCGGCGCAGCGTGGGCGAGATCGACCGCGCCCTGCGCAAGGAAAACCGGCCCCTGATCGTCGCCCCGCCCGACAGTGCGCACATCCGCATGCGCGAAGGCATGGAACGCGCGCGCGCGATGGCGCCGCCGCGCATGTGGGAAGCGCCCAAGGTCGAGGAACTGGTAAACAACACGGGCGACGGCGCGCGCCGCACGCGGGTCGTCAGCGGCAGGCGCACCTATTGCATTACCGAGCGGGCGCCCACCACCAATATCGAGATGATCGAGATGCATGGCAAGCAGCGCTTTACCAACTGCCCGACGCACGAGGAGCCGGCCAAGCAGCAGGTCTGGCGCACCGCACGCGACTAGCTCACGATCCGTTGGCGTGGCGCTCGTCCGCCCGCCGCAGCCACAAGCTGCTGGCCCAGCCCTCGACGTCCTTTCCCTTGACGCTGGTGCGCACCTGCCACCAGTCGCCGTCGCGCAAGCCAGTCGCTTCGACCCGCGCGCCTGCCGGCACCACCAGCAAGCGTTCGGCCCCGACGCCGCCGGCTGCGCGCAGGTTGAGCGCGTCGTGCACGCGGTAGCGCGCGCCCGCGACCGGCAGGTCGATGCCAGTCTCCTCCTGCGCGGACGCCAGCTGCGGCGGAACCGGAACCACGGCGGGGCTGGCGAACGTGGCCAGCAACAGCGTGCCGCCGGCCGCCGTGCCCAGCCCCAGCACGCCCAGCGCGCGCGCGTTCGGCCGGCGCCACCAGGCGCGTGGGGTCAGCCAGGCGCAGGCGCACAGGGTCAGCACCAGGGCTGCGCCGTAGGCTGCCGCGTGAGTCATGGAGACCATGCTCGTCCTCAGGCGTCGAAGCGCAGCACGTAGTGGCCCGCCACCAGGTGATGGCCGGTCGGGATCACATACGGCTGCTCCTGCGTTGCTGCCTCGATCTGGGCGACCAGGCCGAGCTCCTCGTCGAGGTGGTACAGCGCCTGGGTCGGCGACAGGCGCGCCACGCGCAGGCCGTCGCCCGTGGCTTCCCAGCTGAAGGCATTGCGCGACAGGCCGAGGCGGTCGGCGCTGGCGGCCGGCGCGCCGTCGCCCTGGCGCACGAACTGCGGCGTGTCGAGCACGCGCAGCGCGCCCAGCGACGGCATGCCGCGCCCGAAGGTCAGGCGCGTTCCCGACGCCGCCGGCTGCGACGGTCCCTGCGGCAGGACCAGCAGCGCGCTATAGCGTTCGGCCAGTTGCTGGCGCACCGCCAGCAGGCGGATGCTGGCATTGTCGAGCGGAGAAAACTGCGACGGCACGGCGATGCGCTGGCGTCCGGCCGGGGTGATCGCATGCAGTTCGTCGGCCTCGTCGACGGCGAAGTGGATGAGGTTGTCCTTGCCCGGCGCGCATGGCAGCAATTGGGCGTCCAGGCCGACCTCCAGCGACTGGGCGCCGGTCTCGCGGTAGCGGCTCAGGCGCGGCAGGGCCAGCGCGGCCAGCGTGATGCGGTGGCGGGCCACCGGGGCATAGGTGGCGTCGAGTTCCGGCCCCGGCGCCGGCTTGGCCTTTAGCTCTGGCGCGGCCAGCGGCATCGCGGTCAGGTCGGCGGCGGGCGGCGTGACGGTGCGGCTCTTCCATACGGTCGGGCTGCGCTGCGGCGGGGCGCTCGGCGCGATGGGGTTGGCGCTCGGCGCCGGCTGCGGGCGGGCGGCGGCGCCGGTGCGGCTGATTTTCAGCAGCAGGCGCTGGGCGCTGGCGCCCTTGCCGCGCAAGACGTAGTAGCCGTTGGCGGCGTCGAAGCGGCAGTCGAAACTGTCCTTGGGCCGCACCTGCAGCTCGAGCGCGGCGTCGGGGCCGTCGTTCACCAGCAGCAGGCCGCCGTCCGGGCCGAACGGCCAGCCGGGCACCGCGAAGGTGGCGTTGGCTGGGTCCAGGCCGACCAGGGTCAGGCGCTGGTTCGGGTAGATCGCGCAGACCGGCTGCCAGATGGCGCTGTCGCGCGAAGCGGTCACCGTGTACTGGACCTGTTCGCCCGGCGCCGGCAAGTACACGGCGTGGCCGAACTTGACCTCCACTTCGCCCGGATCGAGGTCGTCGCTGCCCAGCACGTGGTAGCGCACTTCGTCGCCGCCGAGCAGGTCGCCGAAATCCTTCTGGTGCAGGGCGGCCAGCGACTGCGCCAGGTCGCGCACGCGGGCGCCGCGGGTCAGGTGGCGGTCGTCGTCGACTTCGTCCTGCGGCAGCACCAGGGTCACGTGCGAAAAGCAGCGGGTGGCGGAGCGGCCGCGCTGCTCGCGCGGGGAGCGCTCGAGCAGGTCGCGCAGCAGCGGACGGCGCGAGAACAGCGCCAGGCCAGGCGCCTGCCACAGGGCGTCGGCATTGAACACATCCTGGACCTTGCCTAGGACTTCGTGTTGGACATAGACCGGCATGATTGACTCTCCTCGTTGAATTGGGTGCTCGCCATGCCGAACGCTAGCAGGGGGCAGATGAAAAACAGCAGGTGCGAGCCGCCCGCCGACAGGAAGCTCATAGGCTGGCCCATGATCGGGAACATGGCGAGATTGGTGCCCCACGACAGCAGCAGATGGCCGGCGATGAAGGCCGCGCCGCCGCACAGGGCGTAGCACTGGAAGCGGCCGACCCAGGCGCGCCGGAAGTCCTTGGCGCCGTTCGCGCCGCGCCAGGCGCCGGCGGCGGCGCGCAGCAGCGCGGCCAGGAACAGCGCCTGCAGCGTCCACAGGGCCAGGCCGGCCGCCAGGCCGTGGCGGTGCAGCAGGAAGGATGCCGCGAAGTCGTCCTGGATCGCGGGGATGGCCAGCGCTTCGCCGGCCGCGCCGCCCAGCGCCGCCATGCCCAGCAAGCCGTCGGCGCCGAGCCAGCCGCCCTGGGCGATGGCGCGCGAACCGAGCAGCATCTGCTGGCCGGTGTGCGGGTGGATGGTCGGTTCGATCCACACCTGGAAGCGCTCCGGGTAGAAGCCGAAGGCGCCCAGCAGGTCGCCGCCGGCGCGCATCGTCACGCCGCCCGCCGCCAGCAGGCCAGCGGCCACCAGGACCGAGGCCCATGCCGCGCGCCGTCCGCGGCTGGCGCACCAGGCCAGCAGCATCGCACCGCTCCATACCAGCAGCAGCACCAGTGGCGAATAATCGTCGACCCGCACCAGCGCCGCCGCGAGCAGGAACACGAACAGCAGCACCGGCGCCGCCATGCGCAGCCAGAAACGCCAGTCACGGCGCTCGTGGGCGGCGCCGCCGGCGGCCAGCGCCAGGCAGTGGGCGCTCAGCGCGGCCAGCGCGAACTTGGCGAATTCAAAGGGCTGGATGTCGAACACGCCGGTCTCGCTGCCGAAGCACACCTGCAGCAGCAGGCCGCCCAGCGCGAGCGCGGCGAACAGCAGCAGGATCCGTTCGGTCGCCGGGCGCGACACGGCGCCGCGGGCGAAGCAGGACAGCAGCAGCAGGGCGCCCGGCAGGCCGACGCCCAGCAGCGCGGTCGTGTTCTGGAAGTGGCGCAGCCAGGCGGTGTCGTTCGCCCCCAGGCCCATCTCGAGCTGCACCAGCAGGCCGGCGCCGAGCAGCAGCACGGCGACCGACGGCAGCAGGGAAGTTCGACGCGGATACAGCAGGGTAAGCCAGAGCGTGGCCCAGCCCAGCAGCAGGGAGATGGCGGCGCCGGGTGCGCCGGCCGTGCGCTGGGTGACCAGCAGCAGCATCGCGCAGGACGCCAGCAGGGCCGCGGCCAGGGGGCGCACGAAGTCGGGGCGTACCCCACGCTGGCGCAGCTGCGGGACGACCAATGCCAGCGCCGTCAGCAGGACGGCCAGGGCGGCGGCCCAGGCCAGCGGCGGTGGGGCCGGCAGGGCGAGCAAGTCGCGCCGGTCCCAGCGCCACGCGAGCGCGGCGGGAAGCTGGTTCGCTGGCGCAGCCGCCAGGGCGACCTGGCTCGACGGCGTCAGGCGCAGGGTGGCGCCATCCTGCACCAGGGTGAACAGCGTGCGGCCGACCGCGAAGGCGTCCACGCCGGCCAGCGGCAGTTCGCGCTGGGCCGCGTCTTGCCAGCGCGCGCCGCTCGCGACCAGCACCGGCCGGGCGCCGCGCGCCGACAGGGCGATGCTGCCGTCGGCCTGGCGCAATAACAGGGCGTTGCCCGGTTCGATCGCGGCGGCGGCGAGGCGGTTGCCGCAGTAGAGCAGGCCGCCCACGCTCAAGGGACGGGCCAGGCTCGCGGCCTGCGGCAGCCAGCGGTTCCAGGCCGCCACCGCGCGCGCCGACAGGGCGGTGTCGGGGCAAGCTGGCTGCGGCTGGCCGTCGCGCAGCACGGTGGCGCCGTCGTAGTCCCAGGTCTGCTCGCCGTCGTCCAGGGTGACGCTGCCCTGGTCGGCTGCAACCACCTGCAATTGCAGGGCGCCGGCCTGGAGGCGCTGGCCGGCCGCGAGCGGCAGGTCGCTGCTGCGCTGGCGCTCGTCGCCGCGGCGCAGCACGAGCGGCTGCTGCGGCTCGGCGTTACGCAGCAGCCAGCTGCCATCGAGGTCGCGGCGCAGCACCAGTTGGCGCGGGGCGGCGCGCGGCGCGCCCAGTTCCTGGCGGCCCAGCATGATCGATTCGCCAGGGCGCAAGGTTACGGCGATCTCGCCCGGCGTCCAGGCGGCTGGCGCCTTCATCAGGGCCAGCAGCTGGACGGCGCACAGCAGCGCGAGGAGGCTCCAGGCGAGGCCCGCGCCGAACGACGGGCGCTTCATGCCGCGCTCCGCAAGGGCGTGGCTTCCAGGGCGGCGACCGTGTCGGACAGACTGCGGCTGATGTCGAGCGCGTGGCGCGGACGGTCGGCGGGGCGCTCGGCCACCAGGGCGCGCAGCAGCGCGAGGCCGGGCGCGGCGGCCGGGCCCAGGCGGCTGGCGAACAGCGCGGCTTCGTCCGATTGCAGCATCGGCGGCGGCGCCTGGCGTTCGGCCAGCAGGCTGGCCGCTGCCTCGCGGCCGTGGGCCTGCCAGGCCTGGCCGCAGGCGCTGCTATAGCGCAGCAGGCGGCCGCAGGCCAGGTAATAGAGCAGGGCGCCGAGGGCGAAGTAATCGGTGCGCGCCTCGGTGGCATAGCCGTCGGCGTCGGGGAAGAACTGTTCCGGCGCCTGCCAGTTGGCGGTGCCGGCATAGGTGTGGGCGCGCAGGTCGTCGAGGCGGCGGTTGGTGCCGAAGTCGGCCAGTTTGATGCTGTCGCTCGCCGCGTCGAGCAGCAGGTTGCCGGGTTTCAGGTCGAGGTAGCGCCAGCCGCTGGCGTGGACCTTGGCCAGCGCCTGGTTGACCTGGCCGATCCAGGCCAGGGCGCGTTGCGGCGCGATCGTGCGTCCGTGCGCCGCTTCGCGGTGCAGGTAGGCGGCCAGGTCGCCGTCGAGCAGCTCGAGCGCCATCGCCGGCATGCCGGCATGTTCGCCGCTGTCGAGCAGGCGCACGATATGGCGGCCGTCCCACGGGGCCAGCCCGCGCAGGAAGGCGATCTCGGTGCTGGCGCTGGCCAGCCAGCGCGCGCGCAGGGCGGATGGGGCACGCGCCATCTGCTCGAGGTTGACCAGCTTGAGGGCGACGCAGCCGTTGGCGTGCAGGCTGTCCGCGCGCCAGACGACGCCATAGGCCGATCCGGCCAGCGCCTCGCGCAAGCGGTACTGGCCGCCGGCCAGCGAGATGACGGTGCCTGCTTCGTACATGGTGTCCCCCGAACCTGGCGCATGGCGCCGATGCGGGGAACTAGCGGAGGGAAGACGAAAGGCGATGTCACCGTTACCTATGGATGAATCCGATCGCGATGCGCAGCAATTGCTCTACAGAAGTAACTCGCCCACCATCGAGTGCCCACAGCCAGCCCAGGTAATTCGGCAGGCGCCATGACGCCACGCCATGAAAGCGCGCCAGCCACTCCTTGAACCGCCGGTGATAGGCGTTCACGTTTTGCACGTGGATAGCGCCCTGGCTGCTTGCGCGCACCCGCTGGCCCGCCTGGAGATTGACGGCTTGATGGGCGATCCCGTGATCGCGGGCGAAGGCGCGGTAGGCGGCGTTGGCGTCGGTGACCAGCAGC
>Ga0308157_10007678_pt1 | contig 12493 bp, 9 predicted proteins | sample PhyBR1_FD_201035 | JGI IMG/M metagenome (GOLD analysis project Ga0308157, IMG submission 201035) | Phyllosphere microbial communities from UC Gill Tract Community Farm, Albany, California, United States - DLSLB.R1 | ecosystem: Host-associated > Plants > Phyllosphere > Unclassified | place: USA...
TTTATAGTTTACTTTTTTATAGTTATTCCGTTTAATATTTCTCTAATTTTATTTACACTTTCCATTTCTTCAAAAATGGCGTTGTAATTGTCGTCTGCCAGCAAATCTCTAAACTGAGTTAAATTTGCAATATAACCTTCTAAGGTTTCCAGAACGTATTCTTTGTTTTGTTTAAAAATGGGTGTCCACATTGCGGGTGAACTTTTTGCCAAACGAACAGTGCTTTCAAATCCACTTCCCGCCATATCAAAAATATCTTGTTCGTCTTTTTCTTTTATCATTACTGTTTTCCCGAGCATAAACGAACTAATGTGCGATAAATGCGAAACATAAGCAATGTGTTTATCGTGTGAAATGGGATCCATATATCGAATTCTCATTCCAATTGAAGTAAAAAGATTTAATGCTTTCTCTTGTAATTTAAAAGCCGTCTTTTCGACTTCGCAAATAATGTTTGTTTTTCCTTGAAACAAGCCTCTTATTGCTGCTGATGGACCCGAAAATTCTGTTCCTGCAATTGGGTGCGTGGCAATAAAATTTCTTCTTTTCGGATGATTAGCCACCACATCGCAGATTGGCTTTTTGGTCGATCCTACTTCAAAAACAATTGTCTTGTCTCCAACTGCATCCAAAACTTTAGGCAAAACTGTCAGCGCAACATCTACTGGAACCGAAACGATTACAAAATCTGCTTTTTGTAAATCTTCGAAGCTTCCCGCTTCGTCAATAACCCCAAGATTAATTGCTTCCTGCAAATGTTTTTCGTTATTGTCAATTCCTAAAATAGTCGCATCAGGATAACGCCCTTTGATGTCTAACACCATCGAACCGCCTATTAATCCTATTCCTATTACGTATACTTTCATAATTTTTTTAAATTCCAAAATTTTAAAATTGCTTCGCCTGTTCGCTATCGCTCGAGTCCAAATTCCATCTTTTGATCTTTCTCTTTTTGTCATTTCGACGAAGAAGAAATCTTCGCAAGTAACTCCGTAACAAGAGTCCAATCTTTGTCGAGTTTCTCGTGGAGATTTCTCCTTCGTCGAAATGACAAACTGTGGCTAAAAATCTAAAATCTTGATTCTTGATTCTAAAATCTTAATACTCTAAAATCGATCTATCGCTTCTTGTACTTTTTCTTCTTTTACACACAATGAGAATCTAATATAACCTTCGCCGTTACTTCCAAAAATGGTTCCCGGTGTAATGAAAATATGTTTCTCATATAAAATTTCGTCAATGAACTTCTCTGCCGATTCTATTCCTTCTGGCAATTTTGCCCAAACAAAAAGTCCAACCCCTTCTTTATACACTTTACAGTTTAACTTTTCAGCTAATTTCTCCGTTAATTCTCTACGGCGTCTGTAAATTTTGTTTTGATCTTCGAACCACGATTTATCACATTTTAAAGCTGCGATAGCTCCTTTTTGAATTCCGTAATACATTCCGCTGTCCATGTTGCTTTTTACTTTTAAGACCGCATCGATAATTTCAGGATTTCCTAAAACCATTCCGACTCTCCAGCCCGCCATATTGAATGTTTTACTTAAAGAATTTAATTCTAAAGCCACATCTTTTGCTCCTTCAACCTGCAATAAACTCATCGGATTATCATTCAGAACAAAACTATACGGATTGTCGTTGATCAATAATATATTGTGTTTTTTAGCAAAAGCAACCAATTTTTCAAATAACGCTAAACTTCCTCTAGCTCCTGTTGGCATGTGCGGATAACCCAGCCACATAATTTTTACTTTCGAAAGATCTAATTTTTCTAAAGCTTCAAAATCTGGTTCCCATCCGTTTTCTTCTTTCAAATCATAATAAACCGGAACTGCCTGAACCAAATTGGTTACCGAAGTATAAGTTGGATAACCTGGATTCGGAATTAAAACGTGATCGCCTTCATTTAAAAATGCTAACGAAATATGCATAATTCCTTCTTTTGAACCCATAAGAGGTAAAATCTCATTATTCGGATTCACTTCAACACCAAACTGATCACGATAAAAATCTGCCATCGCCTGCCTCATTTCTGGTAATCCCTGATAGCTTTGATAACCATGTCCGTTTTCATCTTGAATTGCTGCAGCGACTGCTTCAATTACTGCTTTTGACGGACTCAAATCAGGACTTCCAATTCCCATGTTGATGATCGATTTTCCTTCAGACATCAACTGACGAACTTCTCTAAGCTTTGATGAGAAGTAGTATTCTTCAACTGTGTCTAATCGTTTTGCTGTTGTAATCATTGTTTTTAATTTTTGCTGTATGCTTTAAGCCTTAGGCTATATGCTTTTTCTTTTTTGACTTTAAGACTTTCGACTTTCCAACTTTAAGACTCACTTAAAGGTTTTGTATTTTTATATTCTCCCAACACTTTGAAATATTCTGCCATTATGTTTAATAACGTTTTGGCTTTTGCAAAATCTTCGTATTTCTCAAATGTTACGTCAACGAAGAATGAATATTTCCAAGGTGTTTCAATTTTTGGAAGCGACTGGATTTTTGTCAAATTCAGTTTGCAATCGCTCATTACATTTAAAACTGCTGCTAAGCTTCCTCTTTTATGATCTAATTCAAATTTTACAGAGGCTCTGTTGATTTCGCTTTCTGGCAAAAATGAATTTTGCTTTTTGATGATTACGAAACGAGTCATATTGTTTTTGATCGTTTGTATCGATGATGCAATAATATCTAGATCGTACATTTCAGAAGCGGTTACACTTGCAATCGCTGCAATTCCAGTCAATTGTTTTTCCTGAATTCTTCTTGCTGTTTCAGCTGTATCTTTATCCTCAACCAATTTGATATTTGGATATTGTTTCAAAAAATCCATACACTGCAAAAGTGCCATTGGGTGAGAATGAACTTCTCTGATATCTTCAATTTTCTGACCTTTTAAAGCCATTAAATTCTGCTGAATATTTAAATAATGCTCTCCAATGATGTGCAAATTATTCTTGTCAATCAATGCATAATTCGGGATAATCGGCCCTGCAATTGAATTTTCGATCGCCATTACAGCCTGATCAGATTTTCCGGCAATAAGACTATCAATCAATTCTTCAAAAGATAGACATTCATCAATATCCACATTTTCAGAGAAATACTCTTTCACAACCTGATGATGAAATGATCCTTTAATACCTTGTATTGCAATTTTCGTTGTCATATAGTCAAAAAAAAATCCTGATTTGCATCAGGATTGTATATTAGTTTTATTTGTCTTAAAATTTTTCTCAAATAACCATAGCACAATCCTGACTTCTACTAAAGAAGAAATAAAAATTGTTGCTAAAATAAAAACGGTTACTTGCCATTTTGTTTGTGTTATTTTGTAAATTCTTTGCGAATGTATAAATTATTTTTAGCGCGCCAAAAAAAAGATTGCATTTTATGAAACAAAAAAGGATTTCTTAACAAATTTAGCAGGTTTTGTATGATAATATAAAAAAATCGGCTTAAAATGAGATATATACAATGGGATTTTGGAAGGTTCTGAGATACTGAGTTGCTAAGATTCTAAGTTTTTTTGCCACGAATTCATGAATTAGCGCAAATCTTTGTGTTTATAAACTCAAATTTCACATATTACTCTCGGTGTTTTTGTCATTTCGAGGAACGAGAAATGAGAAGATTACTATTTATATAAACAGTCCAGAAACCGGCTTATTCGAAATACCAATTTTAGAATAATCGAAGTTCATTTTTTCTTTTAGTAAAGAAGCATAAACACTTCTAAAATCAATTTCGTATTTCAAGTCACCATTATCTAAGTCTGCTAGATTTGGATTTCTTCCTAAAATAGTTCCTTTATTATTTCCGCCGATTATAAACATTGGAGCTGCGGTTCCGTGATCGGTTCCGTTGCCGTTGTCTTTTACTCGTCGCCCAAATTCCGAAAAAACGACAACTGTTACATTCTGCAATAATTGTGACTGCTTTAAATCAGAGTAAAAACTATATAAGGAATCATTTAAATCAGTCAATTTACGTTCATGAATAGAAAGTTGATTGTCATGTGTATCAAATCCGTTCAAGGATGTATAATATACTTTTGAATTAAGATTCCCTTTTATCAATCGCGCAATCCATTCTAAGTTTTTAGATAATTCTGTTTTCGGATAACTGATTTCTGTTTTAGATTTTGCCAAAGCTTTCTGAATTTCATCTGAACCTTCAGTTACCGAATTAGCTATTTTTCGAACAAAATCTAAATGCGGATTTTTGGATAAAGTCACATCTTCTTCTTTATCTGATTTCACTTTAAATCGGTTCGGATCTTTTACCGTTATAAAATTCGGCTCCACTCCTTTTAAAGCCAAATTATCAATCGAATCTAAATTGATTCCCGCAGTCGCTTGATGTCCGTTGCATTGCAAATCCAAAAATCTTCCGAGCCAACCTTCATTAATATATTTGTTAGAATCAGTTGCAGTCTGCCAAATTTCCTGACTTCTAAAATGAGAACGAATTGGTTCTGGATAACCTACATTTTGAATCACAGTTAAATCGCCATTTTGCTGCATTTGGGCAAAATCTTTCAAGGAAGGATGAAAAGCCATTCCTTTATTTTTACTAATCACCAAATCTTTATTTAAAGCTATTTTGGTTCTATAATCATAATATAAAGGATCATCAAACGGAATAAAAGTGTTTAATCCGTCATTTCCTCCATTCAGCTGTACAAAAACAACACATTGTTCTCCCATAATCAAATTGTTCTGAGAACCAAAAGCGTGTAAAAAATCAGGAAGCACAAGCATTCCGCCTGTAAAAGTTCCCGTCAATGTTAGAAAATTTCTTCTATTCATGATTACTGCCTTTTAGATTAATTGATATTCTGGGAGTTTGGTGATATAATTAAAAAGTCGGACCACAGCAAAATCAGCGTGCGGATCTTTGGGATCAAAATCATATTTCAGAAGATTCTCCATGTCTTTTTGCATCGATTCGTTTACATCAAATAAAAGTCTATTCGATAATTCGGCAATAATGGTTTTATTATTTCCGCTGGAATCAAAATCAATCTTCACATCAATTTTTTCGAATTCTGCTTTTGGCAACTGAATTTGCCCATCCATTGTGTTTAATATTTTTCTCGAAATTGTTCTTCCATTACAAAGTAAATCTGAGGTATTATTTCGCTGCAAATAAACCTGAGAAGTCAACCATGAATTTCCGCCATCCCAACCTTTAACATTTACCTGATTGTATAAATCCATTCCTTGCTGTCTCAAGAAAAGAGCAATCATAGCATTGTCAAAATCTTTAATTTCTAATTCATCAATAAGCTGAATAATATAAACCAATGGATCTTTGATTTTGTTTCCGGCATTTTCTTTGGCATATTCTTCTGTGAAAATTTTGGTCAGCAAAGGTTCAATTTCAAAGTTTTTCTTTCGAAAGTAATCGCCATAATGAACCACCAAATCTTCTGGCGGATTATCATAAACAAACCATTTAAGAATTTTTCGCGTGATTAAATATGGAATGTTTTTCTGTTCAAAAATAATATCGACTAAGTCATCTCCTTTCCAGTTTCCGGTTTTCCCGAAATAGATTTTATCGCTGTTATCTTCTATATTTTTTCTATAAACTGCGCCATCATCACCATAATTTAAGCCTGCCAAAGCCCGTGCGCCATTCTTAATATCGCTTTCTGAATAATTCCCAATTCCGATTGTGAATAATTCCAGTAATTCCCGACTTAGATTTTCGTTGAATTTGCCTTTTTTATTATCTACATTATCCAGATATTTAATCATGGCATTCGATTTTAGAATCTGCTTAGTTAACTCTTTAAAATTACCAAAAGCATTTTCGCGCAAAATCATGTTGTGCTGATAAATCCAGTAATTAACTTTTACTTTTTGCGTTGTCGACACGAAGTGATTGTGCCAGAAACAGACCATGTTTTCGCGAAGCGGAAATTCATCCGTGCGCATTTTATCAATCCACCACTTTCTGAATTCTATAGCCGAATAAACTTCTCTTTTGATAACTTTTTTCTTAGCTACTGAATCAGCATCTTTAATGGATTGTTTTAATTCCTTTAGTTGAAGAAGTGTTTTAGGATCGTCTTCTAAAAAAGCAGGGAGTTGTTTGTCAACTTTTGAAGCATAAGATTTTTTCAGAAATTTTTCAATTCCCAATTTCTCGATTTCATCGGCTTCTTTTCCTGAGAAGCCTAATCGTAAGGACCAAAGACTGCTTTTTTTCATCGTTCAGAAATTATTACAATAAGACTTTCCTTTCTCTTAAAGGTTTAATTAAGAGAAAGATTTTAAGTTACTTAGTTATTGAGATGCTAAGTTTTAAAGATCTTTGGTAATAATTTAAACGGGGAAATCTGAGAGTTATTGTTATTCCGAGACAAAAGAAATCCCCAGGATAGGCAATGCAAAAACGTATTATTGCATAGAATTCCGAACAGAGATCATTCTTGACTCGGAATAACAAAAAAATTATTTACTAAATATGATTAAGTAAATTTTATTTATTCAAAATCTTCATAAGTTTTCGAGCTTTTACAATTTCCATAATTTCTGATAGACCTATTATTAAAAGAAAACCAAGCTGTATACAAATCATCCAATAATATTCTTTAAACTTTTGCCAAAAAGACAACCTATAATCACTGGCGCAGTATTTTTTATTAAAATCACTTATCTTTAGTGTTTCATCTTTGCCTTCGTTTTTAGCTGATAGATATATTGTATCCCCGCTCTTTTCAATTGAATAAAACACTCCTGTTTTACTATTCATTTTTTCAAAAAAAACATTTTCTTTTTTAGTTCCGAATAGATTAAAAACATTTGTAGCTATAAAAAGGAACAAAAAAAGAAATGCTCCTGAAAAATATAGAATCGCAGATTTCTTTTTCCTTTTTATTTCTTTTTCTGTCAAAAAATTTTTTTTGTCAACATGTGAAGTATTTTCAATCCTATGTGAAAATTGCATGTCTGAATCAATAATATCTGAACTAATATCTTTCGATTCGGATTCTATTAGTCCTTCAAATTGAACAAACTCATTCTTTCTAAACAAATCAAATTTAACAGAAGCAACCTTATCATCATCACTATTCACAACCACAGAAGCTGTCAGACCCTTACTAGCGGCCGTTGATTTTACATCTAACCACTTACATCCAACTGGCAGTTCGATGGAAAGATCTTTTTCTATAGATTTACCATTTAAATCTATATCACCACTATTTAAAAAAACACCTTTTATATAGATTAAATTTTTATTGATTGGTTGGTTTTTATGCAAAAGCTCTATTTCATTAAAATTATTTGCTACATTATTCAACAAATCTATCAAACTGTGTTTCACATAAGTTATCTTACCAGGATATCTTTTTCGTTTAAATAAATCAATCGATAAAAAACCGAACACAATTGTTGCGATTGTACCAATAATTCCTAAGATCAAACTTAAATCCATTTTCATCATTACATTAATTAAGCATTTTCATTATCCAAAAAAATCTCAAAAAAAAGCAGCTATCATTACAATAACTGCTTTGCCATATTTTAAAAATCTAAAATCTCAGATCTAAACTCAAAAATCATTAAGACCCACACATTTCACAATCCTCAGGATCTGCTGCTTGTGCTTTTAAAAGCATTGCTTTATAATCCTCAACGCTGATTGATTCAGTTTCTGCAACTAATGATGGAGCTGTTTCTTCTTTTTTATCGTTGTTTAATGTGAATTTAATAGCATCTACAGCCGCTTTTGTTCTCAAGTAATACATTCCTGTTTTTAAACCAGATTGCCAAGCGTAGAAGTGCATTGACGTTAGTTTAGAATAGTTTGCATCTTGCATGAACAAGTTTAGCGATTGAGACTGGTCAATGAAATATCCTCTTTGACGAGACATATCGATAATATCTTTCATCGACATTTCCCAAACTGTTTTGTAAAGATCTTTTAAATCTTGCGGAATTCTATCAATGTTTTGAACAGATCCGTTATGACGCATAATTTCTTGTTTCAAATCTTCGTTCCATAAACCTAGTTTCACTAAGTCTTCTAGTAAATGTTTGTTTACTACGATGAACTCTCCAGACAATACACGACGAGTGTAAATGTTTGATGTATATGGTTCGAAAGCTTCGTTGTTTCCAAGAATTTGTGAAGTCGATGCAGTTGGCATTGGCGCTACTAACAATGAATTACGAACTCCGTGTTCCATAACTTCTTTTCTTAATGAAGCCCAGTCCCAACGACCAGATAATTCTTCATCTTTCATTCCCCACATATTGTATTGGAATTCTCCTTGAGACATTGGCGAACCTTCGAAAGTTGAATATGGCCCTTCTTCTTTTGCCATTTCCATAGAAGCGGTTACAGCAGCGAAGTATAATGTTTCGAAAATCTCCTGGTTTAATTTTTTAGCTTCATCACTTGTAAACGGCATACGCAACATGATGAAAGCATCTGCTAAACCTTGCACACCTAAACCTACTGGACGGTGACGCATATTAGAATTTTCAGCTTCTTTTACTGGGTAATAGTTTCTGTCGATTACTTTATTCAAGTTACGAGTTACACGTTTTGTAACATTGTAAAGCGCTTGGTGATCAAATTGTCCATTATCAATAAACATTGGTAATGAGATTGAAGCCAAGTTACAAACTGCGATTTCATCTTTAGAAGTAAACTCCATAATCTCTGTACACAAGTTAGAAGAACGAATAGTTCCTAAATTCTTGTGGTTCGATTTACGGTTTGCCGCATCTTTATACAACATATATGGCGTTCCTGTCTCGATTTGAGATTCAAGGATTTTCTCCCATAATTCACGAGCACGGATTGTTTTTCTTCCTTTTCCTTGAAATTCGTAATCAGTGTATAAAGCTTCAAATTCATCTCCATAAACATCATATAATCCCGGACATTCGTTTGGACACATTAAAGTCCAAGTTGAATCTTCCTGAACACGTTTCATGAATAAATCTGAAGTCCACATCGCGAAGAATAAATCTCTCGCACGCATTTCTTCTTTTCCTGTATTTTTCTTCAAATCCAAGAAATCGAAAATATCAGCATGCCAAGTTTCGATATAAATCGCAAAACTTCCTTTACGTTTTCCACCACCTTGATCTACGTAACGAGCAGTATCGTTGAAAACTCTCAACATCGGAACAATTCCGTTTGAAGTTCCATTTGTACCGCGAATGTATGATCCAGTTGCACGAACGTTATGAATAGAAAGTCCGATTCCTCCCGCCGATTGCGAAATTTTTGCTGTTTGTTTTAATGTATCATAAATACCATCAATACTATCATCTTGCATTGCTAAAAGGAAACAAGAAGACATTTGTGGTTTTGGAGTTCCCGCGTTGAACAACGTTGGCGTTGCGTGCGTAAAGAACTTTTTAGACATTAAGTCGTAAGTTTCAATAACCGATTTTAAATCATCTAAGTGAATACCAACAGATACACGCATTAACATGTGCTGCGGACGTTCCACTATTTTTCCGTTTATTTTAAGAAGGTAAGAACGCTCTAAGGTTTTAAAACCAAAATAATCGTAATTAAAATCTCTTGTATAAATGATATGAGAATCTAAAAAAGCAGCGTTTTCCTGAATCACTTTGTAAACATCATCAGCAATCAATGGCGCATCTTGACCATTTCTTGGGTTTACGTAGTGATACATATCTTTCATCGTTTCTGAGAAAGATTTTTTTGTATTTGAATGCAGGTTAGAAATTGCTACACGAGCTGCCAATTGAGCATAATCAGGATGCGCAATTGTCATAGAAGCCGCCGTTTCTGCTGCAAGATTATCCAATTCAGAAGTCGAAACCCCATCATACAATCCTTCGATAACTCTCATAGCTACCTTAACTGGATCTACGAGCTCATTCAAGCCGTAACACAATTTTTTGATTCTTTCTGTAATCTTATCAAACATTACGGGCTCTCTGTGGCCATCTCTTTTTACTACATACATAAGCTTACCTTTTATAGTTATTGAAAAAATGAAAGTAACTAGAGAACGGACTCCAGCACTTAAACATTGCGTGTTTTTAAATTAATTTTTGAGAATTACCAAATTCTCAATAGTTACTCGTTTCAAATTCGAAAATCGAACTTAAATACGTCAAAAATTGTTATTGAATCTACGATTTGGGGAAAGAGACTCAACCTAAAAATATTCTGTTAATCTTTTTTCAGCATTTCTTGAGGAAGTAAATGCTAAAAGTATTTTTGTTGTCTAAAAATCTGCATCAAATGAAATTTTCTGAGCATCACTATCTGTGTTCATTACACCAGATTTTTGATACTCTGCAACACGTTTTTCAAAGAAATTGGTTTTTCCTTGAAGAGAAATCATGTCCATGAAATCAAACGGATTCGCTGATCCATACACACGCTCACAACCTAATTCTACTAATAATCTATCAGCAACAAATTCTAAATATTGCGTCATCAAAGTAGCATTCATACCAATTAAACTTACCGGAAGAGATTCTGTTACGAATTGTCTTTCGATATCTAAGGCATCAACAATGATTTCTTTGATTCTATCTTTAGGAACTTTGTTAACCAAGTGATGATTGTGCAAGTGAACTGCAAAATCACAATGTACACCTTCGTCACGAGAAATCAGCTCATTAGAGAAAGTCAAACCTGGCATTAAACCACGTTTTTTCAACCAATAAATTGAACAGAAAGCTCCTGAGAAAAAGATTCCCTCAACTGCAGCAAAAGCAATAAGTCTTTCAGCAAACGAATCGGACTCGATCCATTTTAAAGCCCATTCTCCTTTTTTAGCAATAGCCGGGAAAACTTCTAAAGCATTAAACAATTCTGTTTTCTCAGCTTCATCTTTAACGTAAGTATCAATTAATAAAGAATACGTTTCACTGTGAATGTTTTCCATCATGATTTGGAAACCATAGAAAAACTTCGCTTCAGCATATTGAACTTCGTTTACAAAGTTCTCAGCCAAATTCTCATTTACGATTCCGTCAGAAGCAGCAAAGAATGCTAAAATATGTTTAATGAAATATCTTTCGTCGTCATTCAATTTATTGTTCCAATCTGTCAAATCTTGGTGCAAATCGATTTCTTCAGCAGTCCAGAAACTTGCTTCCATTTTTTTATACCATTCCCAAATATCATGATGTTTGATAGGAAAAATAACGAAACGATTTTTATTTTCTTGTAAGATTGGTTCTACTTGAGACATGACAATTTTTATTTAATTTTTATACCGAATTTTTTGCTAATTCAATAGACTACAAAGATTGTCAATTAACGCCAAAAATGAAAGTCAAACTTATTCACAATTTGCTGTAGTTTTTAACAACGTTAATTTTTTGAGAAACTTTTCATACAATAATTAATTTACTGTAAATGAAACATTTAAAACCAATAATTACACCCGAAAGCCCCGTAAAATATAGACTTTTAAATATAAAAAGCAAGAAATTTTAAATAGTTTTAAAAAGTTTTTTTTGAGTTAAAACTTTGTTTTTTGAGTCAAAAAATGAAGTCAAAAAAAGGTATAAATCACACTTTAAATTTTAAGAATTTTTGAGTTCTTCTGCTACCTTTTCAAGTTCCAAATACCAGTCCTCTCCAAAACGGCGAATCAGCGCTTCTTTTACAAATTTGTAAACCGGAACCTCTAATTCTTTTCCTAAAGAACAAGCGTCATCGCAAATATCCCATTTATCGTAATTTACCGCTGCAAATTCTGTGAAGTCTTTTACACGAATTGGATATAAATGACAAGAAACTGGTTTTTTCCAGTCGACTACTCCTTGATTATATGCTTGCTCAATTCCACAAAGCGCAGTTTTTCCGTCAAATATTACGTAAGCACAATCTTTATTATCAATAAGTGGGGTTTCAAGATCTCCATCAGTTCCTTTTACCCAAGTTCCTTGCGCTTCGATTGCTTCAATTCCTTCTTTTCGTAAAAAAGGTTTTACTTTTGGATAGATTTCTTCTAAGATTTTAGTTTCAGCCTCATTCAAAGGGGCGCCCGCATCTCCATCAACGCAACAAGCTCCTTTACAAGCAGACAAGTTGCACACAAATTCTTTTTCCAGAATGTCTTCTGAAATAATAGTTTTACCTAACTGAAACATGATATTTAATACTGTAATTTATAAAGTGCAAAGATAATCAAAGAAAACAGATAAAACACTGTAAATGTTTAACCGCAAAGTGCGCAGGGGAATTACGCAAAGTCCTCAAAGCATTATTAATTTTTAGCCTTGCGGACTTTGCGTAATTTCTTTGCGAATCTTTGCGGTTAAATTATCAATTGTTACAAATATCACTTTTTTACCATACAAAACATGTTTTTATAACAAAAATACATTGTATCGAAAAAACACCTAACTTTATTAACTACTTTTGCAGCAGTTTTTTAAACCCTAAAAATCAAAGCGATATGTTAGAAATCGATTTTAAAGAAATCATTACCGTTAGTATGGTGCTTTTTGCCGTAATT
>Ga0308157_10007683_pt1 | contig 12489 bp, 7 predicted proteins | sample PhyBR1_FD_201035 | JGI IMG/M metagenome (GOLD analysis project Ga0308157, IMG submission 201035) | Phyllosphere microbial communities from UC Gill Tract Community Farm, Albany, California, United States - DLSLB.R1 | ecosystem: Host-associated > Plants > Phyllosphere > Unclassified | place: USA...
GCACAGTCGCGTGTCCAACCCTTCCAGCTGCTGCTGCCTGACCCCGGCACTGGCCGTGCAAGGTCAGGCCGGAACGCTGAGTTGCTGCAACAGGTACAGCCGCTGATACAGGCCGCCCTCGATCTGCATCAGCGCATCGTGCGGACCGGTTTCGGTGATGCGGCCGTGATTGAGCACGATGATGCGGTCCGCATCGCGGATGGTGGACAGGCGGTGGGCAATCGCAATCACCGTCACCTTGCCGCGTAATTCGTCGAGCGCCACCTGCACGATTTGCTCGGTTTGCGAATCGATGTGCGACGTTGCCTCGTCCAGCAGCAGGATGCGCGGCTGGCCGGCCAGCGCGCGGGCAATCGCGATCAGCTGCTTCTGGCCCACCGACAGGCGCGAGCCGCCTTCGCCCAACTCGGTGGCGTAGCCCTGGTCGAGCGCCATGATGAAGTCGTGGGCATGGGCCGCGCGCGCCGCCGTTTCGATCTGCTCCTGCGTGAGGCCGCGCCCCATGTCGATGTTCTCGCGCGCCGAGGCGGCCAGCAGGAACGGGTCTTGCGGCACCAGGCCCACGTCGGCGCGGAAGCGTTCGTTGTCGATGTCGTCGAGCGCCATGCCGTGCAGCGTGATGCTGCCGTGCGGCGCCGGATAAAACCGCAGCAGCAGCGACAGCAGGGTGGACTTGCCGCTGCCGGTGTGGCCCACCACGCCGATGAACGCGCCGTTCGGAATCTCGAGCGACAGGTCGTGCAGCACCGGCTGGCCTTCGTTGTAGGCAAAGTCCAGGTGGCGGATCGCCACCGCCGGCGCCGTGTCATCGCCAATTTGGCCGACGGAGGCGGCCTGGCCGATGCCCGCCGTCGTGTGCTCCTTCGCTTCCGCCTCGCCGAGCAGCGTGGCCACCCGCGCGCTGGCCACGACGGCCTGCTGCAACTGGCTGAACTGCATGGTGATCTGGATCAGCGGTTCGATCACGCGCGCCAGGTAGCTGATGAACGCATACAGCACGCCCACCTCGGTGGCCGTCATCTGGCGCTGGCCGAAGACGAAAATTACCACCGCCAGCAGGATCACGTTGAACAAATCGAGCGCGGGGCGCAGCAGCCACGCGTTGGCGCGCAACTCGGCCTGGCGCGCCGTGTAATGGTGCTCGTTGGTGACGGCAAAGCGGGCCGCGAAACGGGGTTGCGCATTGTTCGCCTGCAGCACGCTCATGCCGCCGATCGATTCGGCCATCTGGCCGTTGATGTCGCTGCGCAGCGCGCGGGCGCGGGTGACGGCCGGCGCGCTCCAGCGTTGGTACAGCCACACGATGACCAGCACCGCCGGCAGCAGCGCCAGCACCATGCCCATCAGCCGCAGGTCGAGCCACGCCATGGCGGCAATCGTTCCCACCAGCACGATGGTGCTGTCGAGGATAACGAACAGCACCTGGATGTACAGATTCTTGACGGCTTCGGTATCGTTGGTCACGCGCGATACCAGCTGGCCGGTGATGGCGCGGTCGAAAAACGACATCGGCAGCAGCAGCACGTGGCTGTACACCATTTCGCGCAGCCGCATCACCGAGCGCATGGCCAGACCGGACAAACGCACCAGTTGCAGGTAGCGCAGGCCGCTGGCGATCCAGCCGGTGAGCAGCAGGCCGGCCAGCAGCAGCGCCATGCGCGGCCAGTCCAGATGGCGCGGCAGCAGGTGTTCGTCGATCAGCGCCTTGCCCATGATGGGGCCCATGACTTCGAACAGGGCGGCCAGCATCAGCCACAGGACGGCCCAGCCCAGGTGGTGCTGGTCGGGGCGGGCGGCGCGCCGCAGCAGAGTAAACGCCTGGCGCGACTGGGCGCCGATCGAGGTGGTGTCGGGATTAGAGAGCATCCAGGCTCGCCTCCAGTTGTTGGTAGCGCCACTGGCTGGCGTACCAGCCATCTTGCGCCAGCAGTTGTTCGTGGCTGCCGGTTTCGCTGATGCGGCCATCGCGCAGCACCAGGATCACGTCGGCGTTGACCACGGCGCTCAGGCGGTGGCTGGCAATCACCGCGCTGCGGCCCGGGCGCGCCTGGCGCAGTTCTTCGAGGTGGTCGAGGATGCGCGTTTCCGTGCCCGTATCGACTGCCGACAGGGCGTCGTCGAGCAGCAGCAAATCGTTATCGGCCAGCAGGGCGCGGGCGATCGCCACGCGCTGGCGCTGGCCGCCGGACAGCGTGATGCCTTTTTCGCCCACCTCGGTCTCGTACCCGTGCTGGAATTTCAGGATGTCGTCGTGCACGGCGGCCAGGTTGGCGGCGTGCTCCACCTGTGCGCGGGTGGCGTCGGGACGGGCCAGCGCGATATTGTCGGCAATCGACGCCGAGAACAGGAACGACTCCTGCGGCACCCAGCTGATGGCCGCGCGCAGCGTGTGCAGCGTGTACTGGTCGAGCGCGTGGCCGCTCCAGGTCACCGTGCCGGCCTGCGGCGTGAGCTGGCGCATCAGCACCCGCAGCAGCGTCGACTTGCCGCTGCCGGTAGGGCCCACCAGGCCCAGGGTCTGGCCCGGCGCCAGCACCAGCGAAATATCCTGCAGCGCCGGCGTGGTCTGCTCGGCGTAGGCGTAGCGCACGTGGTCGAGCGTGAGTGCGCCGGGCGCAATCGCCGTCAGGGTGCCATGATCGTCGATGGCGAGCGGCGCAGCGAGCATCGGTTGCAGGCGCTGCCAGGCGGCGCGCCCGCGCTCGATCAGCGACAGCACCCAGCCGGCCGCGAACATCGGCCAGATCAGCTGGCCCAGGTACATGGTGAACGCGGTGAGCGAACCGATGGTGAGCTGGTCGTGCCACACCAGGTACCCACCGAGGCCCAGCGTCAGGGTGCTGGCGGCCGAGAGTGTCAAACCCACGGCCGGCTCGTACGCCGCTTCCCATACCTGCGCGCGCAGGCTGGCATCGGCCGCGTGCTGGGCCAGGGTGGAAAACTGGACCGCGCTGCGCTGCTCCAGGCCCAGTGCGCGCAAGGTGCGCACGCCGGACAGGGTTTCCTGCACATGATCGTTGAGGTCCGAGAAGCGCTTGAGCGAATCGGTGGACGCGGTGTGGATGTGGCCCGAGATGTACCAGAACGCCCACGCCATGAGGGGGAACGGCAGCAGCGCGATGCACGCCAGGCGCCAGTCCACGCCGAGCAGCATCACGCCCAGCACCATCAGCAGCGTGAGCGCGCCGTCGAAACCGGCCAGCATCGCTTCGCCGGCCACCATTTCGATGGCGTCGATGTCGTTGGTGGCCAGCGCCATCAAGTCGCCGGTGCGCTGGCGCTGGTAAAACGCCGAACCCTGTTCGGCCAGGCGGCCGTACAGGCGCGTGCGCAGCGACACGCCCAGTTTATAGGCAGCGCCGAACAGCAGCTGGCGCCACGCCACGCGCAGAAAATAAATCGCCAGGCCGACCAGCAGCAGCGAACCGATTTCCAGCAGCAGGGCATTGCCGGACAGGGTGTGGCTGGCCAGGCCGTCGATCATGGCGCCGACCTTGCGCGGCACCCAGATGCTGAGCGCGGCCACGCCCGCCAGCATCACGCCGGACAGGGCATAGGCGCGCTTGTGCTGGCGGACGAAGCCGCCCAGCAGCGCGGAGAGAGTAGACATGTAACCTCGGAATAGCGTTGGGCTGGCAGCGCACTGCCAGCGCGTAGTCCGCTAGGATACAGCAAGGCCAACAATTGCGTGGGTAGGGTGCGCCGCCCCGGACAGGGCGGCAGCGTGGTCGAGCGATGACCTTATTTTTTCTGCTTGCCGGCCGGGACCTCGGCCTGTTTGGCCTTGGGCGGCACGGCTTTCAGCTTGGACGTCTTGTTGTCGGCAGCGACCGGAATCGCCTTTGGCGCCGGGAACGACGGCTTGATGCCGGGCTTGATATCGGCCGCTGGCGTGGGGGCGACGGTGGCGGCCAGCGGTGTTGGCGGCGCTGCTGGTTCTGCCTCGGCGGCATGCACGGTGGAGGCGACCGCATCGTGGATATTGGTGGCGACCGGCGCTGGTTCCGCTACCGGTGCCGGTTCAGTTACCGGCGCGGCCACGGGCGCCGCTTCAGGGACTGCTGCCACCACAGCGGCCGGCGGCGCGGCTACCGGCGTCGCGCCTCCCGCAGCGGCGGTCGCTGCCGCTGGCGCGGCGGCAACGGCGGCGACGGCCTTGGCCACCGGTGGCGCCACGTCCTGCGGTACTGGCAGCAGCGGCAGCAGCGGCAGCAGCGGCGCGCGGGTGCTCTTGATCAGCTCGGCCTGGGCGCCGCTGGCAATCGCGAACAGTTCGCGGCTGTACGCCAGCAGGCTGTCGAGACTGGTAGGGGTGTCGCGCGTGATGTTGAACAACTGGGTCGGATCCTTGACTTCCAGCAGCTGTTTGGCAGCTGCCGACGATTTTTCCACCGACGCCTTGCCGGCGCTCAGGTGCAGGGCGATCAACTTTTCCGCACTGTCGACGGCGGTGTGGGCCAAGGTGTTGAAAATCTGGAACTGGGCTTCAAGCTGCGACTTGGTGACGGCGGAAAACTGTTCGGTAATCGAAGACATGGTTTCTCCTGGACGACGCTCGGCGTCTGTTGCGATGCAATATCGGACCATTCTAGCCACGAACTTGTGGCTTGAAAAGTTATTTTTTACGCTATGGGACAGGAATGGTGGCGTAAGAGTGCCATAAGGAAAAATGCGGTGTCCAGCTTACATCGCGCAAATTTGATCTAACGCAAAATTCCCTGAAAATAAGTGGTTATAAGGTGGCGCAACGCAACATTGGTGGAAAGCGTGGAAACTCTCTACAATCGTCTTACGATCAAACAAGAGGGGTACGCCGTGGATGTGGTCATACGCAATGCCAACCTGGCCGATGGCCGAACCGGGGTCGATATCGCCATCGCCGACGGTCGCATCGCCGCCATCGCGCCCCGGCTGGCCGTGACTGCCGGGCGCGAGATCGATGCCGCGGGCGACCTGGTGACCGCGCCGTTTGTCGATGCCCACTTTCACATGGACGCCACGCTCAGCTACGGTCTGCCGCGTGTCAACGCGTCCGGCACTTTGCTCGAAGGCATAGCGCTGTGGGGTGAACTGAAGCCGGACCTGACCCAGCAGGCATTGGTTGCGCGCGCCCTGCAGTATTGCGACTGGGCCGTGGCGCGCGGCCTGCTGGCGATCCGTTCGCACGTCGACGTGTGCGACGACCGCCTGCTGGCGGTCGAAGCGCTGCTCGACGTCAAGCGCCAGGTGGCGCCTTACCTCGATTTGCAGCTGGTGGCGTTTCCGCAGGACGGCGTATTGCGCAGTCCCACCGCGTTCGGCAACCTCCAGCGCGCCATCGGCATGGGCGTGGACGTGGTGGGCGGCATCCCGCACTTCGAGCGCACCATGGCCGACGGCGCCGAATCGGTGCGCCTGCTGTGCGAATTTGCCGCCGACCGCGGCTTGCGGGTGGACATGCATTGCGACGAGTCGGACGACCCCATGTCGCGCCACATCGAAACGCTGGCTTACCACAGCAACCGGCTGGGCCTGCACGGCCGGGTGACCGGCTCGCACCTGACCTCGATGCATTCGATGGACAACTATTACGTGAGCAAATTGCTGCCGCTGATCCGCGAGGGCGGTGTCGCGGCGATTGCCAATCCGCTCATCAATATCACCTTGCAGGGACGCCACGACAGCTACCCCAAGCGGCGCGGCATGACGCGCGTGCCGGAAATGCTGGCCGCCGGCATCGACGTCGCGTTCGGCCACGACTGCGTGATGGACCCGTGGTACAGCCTCGGTTCGGGCGATATGCTGGAAGTGGCGCACATGGGCCTGCACGTCGCGCAAATGACGGGGCAGGACGCCATGCGCGCATGCTTTACGGCCGTGACCGACACTCCGGCCCGGATTCTCGGCCTCGATGGTTATGGGGTGGCGGTGGGCTGCCATGCCGACCTGGTGCTGCTCGACGCCGCCGATCCGGTGGAAGCGTTGCGACTGCGCGCGGCGCGCCGGCTGGTGATGCGTCGTGGAAAAGTGATGGCCGAGTCGCCGCGCGTCCGCGCCCGGCTGGACTTGCCCGGCCGGCCCGACCACGTCGATTTCCGTCTCGGCCGTTGAGCCGGTCTTTGCTGCAGCGTGCGTGCTGGACTTGGCGGCGGAAATCCATGACAATAAAACACCGCCGCCACTGCCTGGAGCTGTTTTGAAAGAAATCTCCATCCGCCCCGCCACGGAAGCCGACTTCGGCACCATGTGGACCATCTTCCAGGAACTGATCGCGACCGGCGACACGTATTATTTTGCCGCCGATACCAGCCGCGAAGATTGCCATGCCTATTGGTTTGGCGCCGGCATCGACAGTTTCGTGGCCGAACTCAACGGCGAGCGCTTGCTGGGCATGTACCGCCTGACATCGAACCAGCGCGACCGGGGCGCCCATGTGGCCAACGCGTCGTTCATGGTGGCGCCGGCAGCGCAGGGCGTGGGCGTGGGCACCATGCTCGGCCGCGACAGCCTGGCCCGGGCCCGCCAGCGCGGCTACCTGGCGATGCAGTTCAATTACGTGGTCAGTTCCAATATGCCGGCCGTGCTGCTGTGGAAAAAGCTCGGTTTTTCCATCGTCGGCACCTTGCCGCGCGCCTACTATCACCAGTACCTCGGCTATGTCGACGTGTACGTGATGTACCAGTTGCTGGAGGACCCGTCGCACTGGCCCGACGCATGATCGTTGCCGAAACGGCGCGGCTGCGGCTGCGCACCATCGGCACCGCCGACGCCGCGTTTTATTACGAACTGGTCAACGATCCCAGCTGGCTCGAATTCATCGGCGACAAGGGTATCCGCACGGTCGCGCAGGCGCGTGCCGCCATCATCGATGGCCCGGTGGCGATGCAAACCCGGCATGGCCACTCGCTGTACGTGATGGAGCGCAAGCGCGACGGCCTGGCCCTGGGCCTGTGCGGCCTGATCCGGCGCGACAGCCTGCCCGATGTCGATATCGGTTACGCCATCCGGCCCGCGCATGCTGGTCAGGGCTATACCTACGAGGCCGCTGTGGCGGTGCTGGCGCTGGCGCGCGGGCCGCTGGGTTTGAGGCGTCTGCTGGGGATTACCGATCCGGGCAATCACAGCTCGATACACTTGTTATACAAGCTCGGGTTACGCTTTGTCGAGGCCAAATCGCTACCGCCCCATGGCCGGCCCACAAATATTTACGCGGTTACCTTTTCGATTTGATCACAGCTGAGTAGAGCGGCACGGCAATAATTCGGCATACTTATTTACTAACGATGGTAAAATAATGAGGTTTAATTGTTGATATTTGCTAAAAATCGAAGCCGTCGGTGAAAGTGGCGGCCTGCTCATGTATCATGCGGGCGACGCGCCCCCTGGAGCACGGTGTTACCTGATGATACATAACGGGGCGCCATGCCTCTGTTCTAGTATAAATTCCACCTCTAGCTTGCTGTGCTCCCGATACCGAAGGAAGTAGCGAATTAGGAGTATTTTTTTGGATAGTTGGATTTGTTAAGCGCGCTTAGAAAATCAGTGAAATACACCTGGTGTGGATGCCTGATCCTGGTTGGCCAGGATGGCATTGCCGCGACGCCGAGCAACAACGGCCAGTCCGGATACATCAATACGCCTAGTGCGGTTGTCGAGCAGGACGGCACCTTCAGCTTGGGCTATGCGTATGATAGTCCTTATGGGCAGCTATGGGTTACTTCCACCATCCTGCCGTTCGTCCAGGTCACTGGCCGCTACGTGTCCATCACCGGCATTCCTCCCTTCGGCGGTTCGGAATCACAGCTTGAGTATGGCAAAAACTACGGGCGCTACAAGGACAAAGTTATCGATGGCAAGGTCCAGCTATGGGCAGAAAAAGACTGGTTACCCGCCGTGGCGCTTGGCGCCAGCGACCTGGTAGGGGGGACGCAGTTATTCAAGAGCCAATACGCGGTGGCGACCAAAACCCTGGGGAATGCCCGTAATCTGGAACTGAGCGTCGGCTACGGCAACAAGCGGATCGACGGAGTGTTTGCCGGTGCGCGCTGGACCCCGCTCAATCACCCGCGCTGGTCTGTTGTTGCTGAATATAATTCCATCGATTACAAGCAGGACTTGATGCCCGAGTTGTCGGGCGCCGCCAAACGCCGCAAGGGTCCTGCGGTAGGACTCGAGTATCGCTGGGGCTGGCTTGGCCTGCAGGCAGCGCGCGGTCGCGACAACTTCAGCATTAACGCTTTTGTCAGCATTCCGTTTGGCGAGCGCGAGTACATTCCCAAGATTTACGAGCCGCCGTTCTTCCAGGATAAAGACCCGATCCAGCCGCCGTCCATACCCGAGTGGCGCGAAGACCCCGGTTATCATGCCGATCTGGTCAGGGCCCTGGCTGGCCAGGACTTCAAGAATATCCGTGTCAACATCACCGGCAACAGCCTCAATTTAACGCTGACCAACAGCCGTATTTCCAATATGGGACGGGCGATCGGCCGCGCCATGCGCACGGTGCTGGCGTTTGTTCCCGCTGGCGTGACCACTGTCAAGATTACCTATACCAAGCTGGATCAACCACTGACGACCTACGAATTCTTCGATCTGCCCAAGCTGCAAGATTATCTGGCCGGGAGAATTGATCGCCAGACATTCAATGAAGCAGTCCTGGTACGCTATCCCAACCAGGACGATATGATCCCCGACCAGCAGAAAAGCTGGTTTGCGGGCCTGGTCGATGCGCCTGCCGAGACAGCAACTACAGCGCCGGCAGCGGCAGTGCGTTTGCAGCCTGGCGCACAATCCACTGCGGACAGTGCGCCCGCGCCAGTGGTAGCACCTGCCCTTGCTCGTACGGCGCCCGTGGTGGCAGCAACTTCGTCGGTATCGCCCGCCGCTACGCCCGACCAGGTTGCGCGGGTAGAGGCCGATGGAAAACTGCGCCTCGCCGTGGGACATGAGGGCGACATGGTCCAGGTCACCTCGGAAGATCGCGAAAGCAACCGCTTTAAGATTGCACCAAAACTCGGTTTCTTCTTCAACGATCCGAGTGGTGCTTTCCGTTACTCGCTGTCAGCGGCTGCCAATTACGATCGCCGCCTGAGCGATGGACTATATTTGAATACGGCGGCCACCCTGTCTATCCTGGAAACGGTGTCGGGCGTTAAACAGCCGTCGAACAGTTTGCTTCCTCACGTGCGTACCGATATCGCCAAATACCTGGGAGAACAGCGCTTTGCCCTGAGCCGCGTGCTGCTCAACAAATATGCCAATCCGGCAGAACGCTGGTATGTGCGCGGTTCCGCCGGTCTGTACGAGGACATGTACCGTGGCGTCGGCGGCCAGGTGTTGTATCTGCCCAAGGATAGCCGCTGGGCCGTCGATCTGTCGGTCGACGCGCTGCAGCAGCGCGGCTACAAACGCATGTTTGATTCGCTTGACTATAAAACAGTCACTGCGATCGGCTCCTTGCATTACAAGCTGCCGCGCGGGATCACGGTGACGGCGCGCGCAGGCCGCTTCCTGGCCAAGGATGAGGGCGTACGCGTGGAGTTCAAACGGCGCTTCCAATCAGGTATCGAAGTGGGCGCTTGGTACACCCATACCAACGGTAACGATATTACGTCGCCGGGTTCGCCAAGCAAACCGTACCAGGATCGCGGGGTGTTCCTCTCGATACCATTGTTCAGCGTGCTGCCGATGGACTCGCAAAACACCATGGGCTTTTCGCTCTCGCCGTGGACGCGCGACGTGGGCCAGATGGTTGCCTCGCCTGGTGATCTGTATGACATGGTGGAACAGCCGCGCCGCGACATGAATAGCTACGACGGTCTGGGCAATTTTGCCGAGCGTCCGGATGAGCAGCAATTGCCGGCGGTGGCGGTGCCTGATGTGCCGTTCGAAAACCCTGTGCCGGTGGTGCGTGAGCGCGTCAACCAGTCGCTCGATATCTTGCCGGCCCCTCGCCAGTGGCTGCAACCGGCCAGCGTGGCAATCGGTGCGGTGCTGGTCTCGGCGCTGGCCGACAAGCCGATGGACCGCCAGATGAAGAAATACCAGGACAAGAAAGTTGTGCGCGCCTGGAATACCTATGGGAATGCGCTGCCCTATGCACTGGTAGGCGCCGCCGGCGCCGCGTTTGCGCTGGGCGATGAGCGTATGCAAAACACTGGATTGATCGCGATGCAGTCGATTGCTGCCGCCGCCGGTATGTCGGTGGTGGGGAAATACGCGGTTGGCCGTGCGCGTCCGCAGTCCGAGCAGGGACCATGGTCCCAGGTAGGCGATGGCCAGTCTCGCTCCAACGCTTCGTTCCCGTCTGGACATTCCGCCGTGGCATTTGCCGCGATCACGCCTTTTGCCAAAGAGTATGATGCTCCCTGGCTGTATGGCGTGGCGGCGCTGGGCGCGGGCGGGCGGATCGCGGGCCGCAAGCACTGGGTTTCCGACACGGTAGCTGGCAGCGTCATCGGCTACGCGGTTGGTAACTGGTTGTGGCATGCGCAGCGCAATGACAGCAAGTCTAACCTGATGGTCCTTCCCGGCCCCAGATCGGTCAGCGTCACCTGGCAAAAATCGTATTAATCCATTCCTGAATAACGTTGCACCATACACCTAAGAAGATCAGTATGAAAATGAAACTTTGCCCAGCCACCCCCAGCTTGAAAAAGCTCATGCTCAGCGCCGGCGTCATGTTGGCGTTGTCGCCGACCGTGTTCGCACAGAACATGTTCAATAACAGCGGCAGTACCAGCACCAGTACCAGCGCCAACAACGGCAACGCGATGAAAGCGCAGATCGACGACGGCGAGGTGGAGCCGACGACCCGTAAAAGCTCATCGAGCCTGCCGCGTATTACGTCGGGCCGGACTGGCGCCACGGCCGCCATGGCGCCCGAGCGCAATGTATCCCAGGTGCGCCGCGAGCCTGGCGAGTTTGAAAAATATATCAAAACCGTCACCGGCAAAGAACTGCCGATTTTCGGCGCCAATCTTTTTGCCGACGTACCCTCTACCTTCGCGCCTGGCGATGCTGCGCAAGTGAACCAGGATTACGTGTTGGGCGCAGGCGACTCGGTGCAAATTCGCGGTTGGGGCATGATCGATATCGATGTCAATGCCACTGTGGATCGCAGTGGTGCGATCTACATTCCGCGCGTGGGCAATGTGAATGTCAGCGGCGTCAAATATCGTGATTTGCAAGGGTATCTGAAGCAGGCGGTCAGCAAGGTTTTCACTAACTTCGAGCTGACTGCAAGTATTTCTCAGGTACGCTCGGTGCAGATTTACGTCGTTGGCCATGCGGTCCGTCCCGGCACCTATACCTTGAGCGCCATGAGCACCTTGCTCAACGCCCTGTTCACTTCGGGCGGCCCCGACGTTACGGGCTCAATGCGCAATATCGAGGTCAAACGCGGTAACCAGACGATTACCCGCTTTGACATGTACGACATGCTGGTCAAGGGTGACAAGTCGCGCGACGTGACCCTGCAAGACGGCGATGTCGTGTATATCCCTGAAGTTGGCCCACTGGTCGGCCTGGTAGGGAATGTCAAAAAGCCGGCGATCTTCGAGTTGAAGTCGGCCAGTGCGAATGCCGCCGAGTTGGTGGGCTGGGCCGGAGGATTTGAATCTGCAGCGCAGACCAAGCAGGTCGTGGTTGAAAAAAATACCAACAACGATTTCCAAACGGTTGCCACCCTGACCGCAGACCAGGCATCGATCGACGGCAATCTGGCGCAGATTCCGGTAGCGCCGGCCGATGTGATCCGCGTCTATGCCCCGGGCGCCGTACCGATCGAGGCTCTGGTGAGCAATGGATACGTGCGGGTGTCGGGAGCGGTCAAGCAAAGTGGCGTGTTCAAACTCAATCCGGGCGAGACCTTGCGCTCGTTTATTTCGCGCCTTGGTGGAACGCGTGAAAATGCCTACGTTTACGGGACCGAACTGAATCGCGAGTCGGTACGCGAGATGCAGCAGGAAAAGCTCAATCAAGTGGCGGAGCGGTTCAGCCGCGATCTGGAAACCAGCGCCAGGCAGCAACTGTCGTCCACATCCGATGCTGGCAATGTGACCATCATCATGGCGGCGGTAGAACGCCAGCGCGCCATCGCGCAACGCATGGCGACCATCAAGGCCAAGGGCCGCATCGTACTTGAGATGGAAGACGGCAACGCGCAGGTGAAGAATCTGCCTGAGGTGGCATTGCGCGATGGTGACTCCATTTTTGTTCCGGTGCGGCCAGACACGGTGGAAGTTCTGGGGGCGGTATTCCAGCAAAATACCTTTATTTATCGTCCAAGCCGCCAGGTTGGCGATTACCTGACCTTGGCCGGCGGCGCCAGCCAAACTTCAGACGTATCGCAAATGTACGTCATCCGTGCCGATGGTACTGCCGTCAGCCGGGACAGCAGCGGCTGGTTTAGTGGCTTGAAATCCACGAAAGTCAACCCGGGCGACACCATCGTCGTACCTGAGGAAGTAGTCCATACCTCGTGGGCGCAGAGCCTGAAAGAGTGGACCT
>Ga0308157_10007684_pt1 | contig 12489 bp, 9 predicted proteins | sample PhyBR1_FD_201035 | JGI IMG/M metagenome (GOLD analysis project Ga0308157, IMG submission 201035) | Phyllosphere microbial communities from UC Gill Tract Community Farm, Albany, California, United States - DLSLB.R1 | ecosystem: Host-associated > Plants > Phyllosphere > Unclassified | place: USA...
TCCTGAACACCATCGACTTGATCCTCGACGCCGCGCTCGATGGTCATGGCGTCGCCTATCTGCCGCTCGATCAGGTCCAGCCTCACCTTGCGTCCGGACGACTGACGCGGGCGCTCGCCAAGTTCACACCAGATCTGCCGGGCTATCACCTCTACTATCCGCACCGGCGGCATGCTTCCACGGCGTTTACTGCCTTCCTCGAAGCTGTGCGGTTTCGCGGATGAACGCTTTCACCCCACCGCCGCAACTTGTTGAGGTGACCACAAATGATGGAAGGACGCGGAATGGCGCTCGAAGTTCATTGACCAGATGAAGAGCAATTGGCGCAGCCACTTCGAACTTACCACTCTGTTTCCGCCCAAAACCTGACATTCAGCCCTGCACAAACTACCAGCAACATCCGGGCAATCGCTCAAACAGCCGGAATGACTGAAATGACGGCGCAAATCAGCCTTATCTGTTGATAACGAAGAACGAATGCTTCGAGGCTCAAAGCTGGCCAACGCCGCATCGTTATCGGTTGGGGCATTTGTTCCGTATTCTGGGGTTTCCAGCTTTCGGCTTCCTATGCCCAATTCCCTCTTCGAGATCTCTCACTGATCGATTAGCGAACGTGAGGCTGAAAATATAACCCTTTGCACCAGCGAACACTTCCGCCTTCCCACCATCCACCATCTGAAGGCGCACTACATCTCGCCATCGGTATGACCGGCGAAATTCGAACAGGATAGTTAGAATTCGACCGAATCTATTTCCGGGACAGAAGGACCGCCCTGCTAGACAGCATTGACAATAGAGGCTGGCGATGGCTGAGACGGCAGACAACATGACGAGCGAGGACCCGGGGGCGCTGATGAAGCGAATCCTGGCGAACCGCAAATCCATTGCCAAAGCCCAGTTCGACATGATCGCCAGCATCGGCCAAATGCGCTCAACGATGAGCGACGACGATCTGCGCAGTTTCCTGGTTGTCGAATGCGGCATCCCGCGCAACGATCTGCCGTCGATCTTCGCCTTCGATGAGACCCTCGGATCTTTCGAGGCACTCCTGCGCAAGCGTTGCGTCCCATTCCACGTGTTGAAGGCGCTGATCGCGACCGATGCCGATACCCGTCAAGCTGCGCTGGACGCTCTTGCAGACGGAACCGAGGTCGATATCCCAACCGTTGCCAGGCTCCGTCGTCTGACGATCCGCAACAGGATCGGAGCGAGCGCCTATGCCGAACGGGGCCGCCAGCGCGCGATGACGGCCGCGGCTTCAAAGCAGTCGCACCTCCGCGTCAAGGCGCTCGGCGAAAACGTCGCCACGCTCCTTTCCGAGATTGACGCATTCACGGAACGCTTTGTCGGGGAGCCGCCCTGCGATCCGAACGAGGATGTCGTCGACCGATCCGAGGCATGCATTTCCGCGGTCGTCAGATTGAGATCCAACGCAAGGATCGTGCTCCGTGAATTCAGGTCGGTCTATGGCGAGGTCGAACTGCCAGGAAAGGGTGTCGCCGGCTTCAGAACGGGCTCGCATCGGCACAAGCTAGCCGCCGCCCATGAATCCTTGAAACGCTTCGCCGATGGGAAGTTTGCGTGGTATGACAAGTTCAGCGGCTTTGCATTCGAAGATGGCTATCTCTGGCAGACTGAGCTTCAGGACGCCCTCGCCTATCTGCTCCCCTGCGATCCGGAGCCGGATCCGGGGTCTGATGAAAATACTGAGCCCACCAAGCCCCTGAGGTTTTTGGAAATATGTGCGGGAGCTGGCGGTCAGGCGATAGGCCTGCTCGGAGCCGGCTTCGAACCCGCGCGGCTCTACGACATGGATCTCAATGCCACTCGGACCCTGAAGAGGAACTGGAGCTGGCCCGTCACCCGGAAGCGTCTGGAGAAGGTTTCGGATCGTGATCTCCAACAATTCCAAGGCGTCGATCTCCTTGCCGGAGGCGTAGAGTGCAGACCGTTCTCTCAGGCCGGGAAGCAACTCGGTGCAAGCGACAGCAGGAATCTGTTCGATGAGGCGATCCGATATGTGAAGGTCGTCAGACCTCGCGCTTTCTTCTTCGAGAACGTAGAAGGCTTCACGGACAAGAAGTTCCTCAAATATCGCGCCAGCGTGTTTCAGCGGCTGAAGGCGCTCGACTACCGCGTCGGCTTGCACAAGCTGAACGCCCGCGACTTCGGGCTTCCCCAGTCGCGCCCGCGGTTGGTGCTGGTCGGCGTGCACAAGGACGAACCCGGACTGTTCTCCCTGCCGAAAGACGGAATTACCACCACCATGGGAGAAGCCCTCGCCGACGTGATCTTTCCACATCGCGGGCTGGGTGATGTCGTCTACGACCAGTGGGCGGAAAATTGGCTCGCGAATTACGGAAGCAAGGTCTCCACCACGGTCACGTCAAGCCTCTATAAGAACAAAGGCAAGATGAAGCGGAGATGGGAGAACGAACTCGGCTTCGCCGTAGACCCGAAGCACGTCGGTGACGGACCGGCCCCGCTCGGAAGCGTCAAAGACCCAACAACCCTTCCCTATCTGACCGTCGATGTTGCCCGGGTGCTACAGGGGTTCCCCCGGGCGTGGAAATTTGAAGGCAAGGCGGACCGTCAGTTCCACCAGATCGGAAACGCGTTCCCGCCGCAGATGTCGAAGGCGGTGGGCCTGGCCATCGCGCGGGCGCTCTCGGGCAGAATGCCAAATTCGATCGACGCACCACCGCTTGCCCCCTTCAGCGAATCCTTGATCGGCGTGAAGGGCGTGACACCGAAGGGTTCAACAAGGTTTATGTTGAACGCAATGACGATTGACGACGTCGAGGAGTTGAGGGACAGCTACGGCACAAAGTTCCCGGACCTGTCGAAGCTTATGGCCCAGGCAAAGAGGGATCGTAGCGCCCGAAAGCGCAACGCGCGCGAATATCAGCAATCCCGGCAAAGCGGCGGGCAAGTCATAGAGACTGCCGAGGCTCAAGAGCCGTCCACTCCCTGAAATGTTTTCCGATTGCCCTCTGGATCTCCCATGCCGCAGGATGCTCCAGCCGCTTGACCTGCTTCCCGTCCACGTGAAGCAGGCCTACGCCGCTTTCTCTCCACGCGAAGCTGACCTCGCGTCCGGCGGCATCCTCGGCGGTCAGCGTCTCCACTTTACCATCGGTCGAGAGGGCTATCTCGGGACCATTCGGTCCGCATAGATCGCTGAACTCCTCGTAGGCCACCGCCACTTCCTGCGAGATCTCCTTGTCGCTCTCATGCAAGGGAACAAGAACGACTTCCTTCAAGTAAACGCCGATCGCGTTGACGAACAAGGCCATGTCATCCCCCTCGAGGTATTGCTCTTGCTCAAACTGCCTCGGAATGTACCCGAACCATCCCGCACCCCCGAACTTCACCTCTGTATGGATTTCGGCGGTAACCTGGACATCCTCCCACTCCGCGCGATCCTTGCGTGTTTCGGCTTTGCCCGGGACGTAGAGTTCGATTGGTAGTCTCCAGCCGTCCGGATCGCGCGTCCTGAACACCAGGGTCAGTCCGCCATCTCCGCGCTCTCCACGCATAACGAGATTTCTCTCCTTCAGGATATGCCCGTAGCGCTCCTTCGCCTCGATCATGATCTGCGTGAAATATCCCATGGATTCGACCTCCCTGCTGCTGCAAGAAGGATCCGTTGCACAACCGCAAGAGACAAACCGGGTTGAAAGGATTCGTTACCCGAAGTTCTCTCAATTGTTGACACGAGAACTTAAGAAGAACATTTAACGGCATGATATAGCTTCATATTTTTCGGTAGACGTCACGTACGCAATGTGCCTTACTACTCCCGCCCGCTGAGGCGCCGGAGGTACCGATGATACATATATCGATATCCGTGAAGGGTCAGGTCTGACGCTGACGCCACAGGTGCGCCCCGGCATCGCGTGAGGAAAGCTCGACGCTTCCGAACGGGCGACCTCCGAAGTATTTCACTATTTCTAACGATGCAGCCTTAGGTCGGCGGACAAGTTTCCGAGCGTCATTTAGGAACGACATTGTAGCTAATGACTGCGATGGAGTTTCGCGATGTACCCGGCAAATGAAGTCATCCCCCTGCGTCTGCTGACCTCTGCCGTGGTCCTCGTCATAGCCTGATTTCCCGCCGACATTTCCGTTTGATTTCGCCCTGGCATTGCCTGCCGGGAACGCCCACCCGTGCTCTGAAGAAAGCTTCGCCAATGCCGACACCAACGTGGAACAGATCCGCACGCGATCCTCCCTGAACTGACCTGCGCCGCGCGCGGCGTCTCTCCGAAGTTCAAGAAATGCCGCACTCCGGGCAACTCCGGAGATCGACGGCGCACGTCCGCACTTCACTAAGAAGGATACCCACATGAGCACTGCATCCGACGTCTCCATTCAGGTCCTGCCGACGGCTTTCACCAAGGCAGAGATCGAAATCCAGCGTGACTTTGCGCGCAAGTGCATCCGTGCGAAGCGCTTCGAAGACCTCTCGTCGCGTTACATGGCGATGAAAGCCGAATGCCATCGCCGCGGGCTGCGTGCGTGCGATTTTCAGACGTTTCGCAACGCGGTCCGCCTCACACGCCTTGGGACTTGTCGCCGCGTCAATTTGCCCAAATCCTGCTTGCCTATGCAGGAGTACTATTTCGGTCTGCCGACCGAAACCGCCCTCGTCCATGAGCACGACAGTTTTCTGAATCTCTGGCGTCGTCGTTGATCGGGGAGCCAGAACAGGATGACCATCAAAACCAGCTCGATGCGCACCGGAAAACCCGGTGTCACGGACAAGAGTCTGCTCCAAGTGCTCCCCGCAGAAGTGGACGAGTTCGCCCTCGATCTTGTCCGCCTTCTCAAGAGGGCGGGAGTGTGGGAGGCGCTCCCAAAGAGACCAGCGCCGTCACCTGAAGCGGCTGGCACCACGCCACGTCACCGTCTTGCGCGGCAAGCCCAACCTGCCCGGCGCTTATCCGATCACCGGGAACCGATGCCGTTGCGGCCGAGAACACCAGTCGGCCGAAGCTATTTACGATCCACTCCACGATGAGGAAATCACATGTTCCATGAAGAAATGACAGCCTACTTCACGACTCTGGCCGACTTCCATCCTGCCGTGCTGCGTTGGTCAGCCGATGTTCTACAGGACCATCCGATGCTCGCGACGACCTTCGCGGCTACGTTGAATGTCATCATTCAGCAGACCCAGTTGCTCGGAATCGACGATGAAACGGCACACGAGCTTCTCATTTGCCTGATCGAACATGAAGCAGGACCGGCCCTGCGCCGGCTGGGGGTCAGCTTGCCCATCCCTTCGAGCGACCTGTTCTCAACGCTCGCGCACTCGTTTCGTGAAGATGACGAAATCGCAAAAGTCATGCTTCGAGAGCCGTTGATGGCGGAGAAAGGTCCCCTCGGCATCACGCGCAGGTCGCTGTGGGCCCAAGGTTTGAGGGAGCCAGAGGTGTCGCAGAGGCTCGCCGAACTCCGAGCGATTGAGCCAAAAATACACTGAGCCCGCTGCTCGAAACCGCTGCCCGGTCAGCCTCACGATTTCAAACGGGGTCCGTCCAGCATTTCGAAAGCGATGCCGAAATGCGCGCTTTCCGGAAAGTCGCACGCACAAGGCGCGGCCATCGCCTCTCCGACGGTCGTCGACGGGAGATCTTCACCCCATGACTCCGCGCGGGCCGCCCCGGCCCTAGCACACCCCTCCACCAGACAGCCATGGCCCGGCCGCACAGCGCGGCCGGCATCAAGCACCTGCGTTCAACGGAGCCTTCAATGACCCGCGTCAGACAACTCATCCGCTTCATGAAGGAGCTGGAGTCCGGCCACGACCGGACCCAAATCCCCCTTCCTTCCGAGACCGTCTTCCTCAAGCCGGATAATCCGCTTGTCTCGGGACGGATTCGGCCCTTCCCGATCGACGTCCAAGATGAGGACGAGAACTATGCCGACCTCGTCAGCCTCCCATGGCTTTGGATGCCGACCGAGGAGCCGACGCCCAGCCGATGGTACCCGGCCAGAACGAAGGGCCATTCCCGCGGCACCATTACCAATCCGAAGACACGCTCGGCAATCAGCTACGCCAGTACATACGAGATGAACCTCGCCTACATGCTCTGTGCCTCCAAGCATGTCGCCAAGGTCGAGGATCAGCCCGAAGCCATCATCGTCCCCCGCGACGACGGTGACAAACAACACACCGTCGACTTCCGGGCGACGATGGCGGGCAATGGCTACCGGATCGTCGTCGGTGTGCGACCATCCTGGCAGCTAGACAAGGACGACCTCCGTCACACGATCGAACGGATCAACTCCGGCTCGCTCGCGGGCTTCGCCGACGAGGCGATCATCCTGACCGAACGCGAGATCACCAACGACCGCGGGTGGAACGCAAAGAGCGTCCTTCGTGCGCTCAAGGGATCGGTCGCCAACAACAATGCCCGCCTGGCGAACCACGCCTCGAAATTCGACGGAACCGTGTCGCTCATGACGCTGACCAGCATCTTCGATGACTCTGCGGCCGCCTGGAACGCCGTCTGGTGCCTGATCCACGACGAAATCCTACTGCCCAGCCGTCCCGACCTCAAGCTCGTGGATGCCCCCTTCGTCGCCTTCAACCACAACGCCGCATGAAAGGAAAAACATGGAAACCAACCTTCCCGCCCTCCTCTCGCTACAGCACGGTGCCGTGCTGCCGGTATTCAACCGCCTTCCCGTCAAGGCCCGCGTTCGTGATCGCGGCATCGACTATTGTGTCCTGTACTGCGACCGAAACGGTGCCGCTCTCCAGCGTATGGATGAGACCCAGGCGACAGTAACATTCAGCCAGGCCGACATCACGGAGGCACTCAACCGTCCGGGCAATCCGATGACGATCGAGAAGGACTTCTACGCCGAAACGAAGGCGCGCGCCCGGTTAAAAGGTGCAGACAAACTCAGCGCTATGAACCCGAGCGATCAGGAAACGGTCCTCAAAAGAGAATACTTCGTTCGCTCCTTCTACGAGATGCGGGCCGACTACAGGAAAAAGTGCAGGCTTGCGCGCATGGATGGGATGCCGCTTCCGCCTCGTGTCAGCAAGTCGCGCGACGCCCTTTTGCGGGTGATCCCGCTCATTTCTCTGAAATGGCGCGCACACCAGTTGGCGAGCTCGCCGAAGGCGACTTACCGCACAAAGGAGAAGACCGTCACCCTCGTCGAACCGACCCCGTCCACATTGAAGAACTGGATGCAGACAATGGAAGAAAACGACTTCGATCCGCTCTTTCTCCGGAACCAGTATCGCGACGAGCGCCAGGAGTATTTCACAGCGGACGAGCTCATTCACCTTAACGCTGCAATCGCCGCCTCCTGCTCGCGAACCGATCCCGACCTCGCAAGAATCCATGCCGACATGGTTACCGCCATGGAGGCCGAAAACAAAACGCGCGGTGCCGGCGACCAACTCAGGATTCCGTGCGAGAGCACGCTGCGCAATCGGTATGCAGATCTCCCCGAGATGAAGCGCGACCTGGCACACGACGGCAAGGAATCCGCCAAGCGCAAATGGCAGCCTGAGCACGGCGGCATCGACGTCGTCCGGGCGGGCGAACGCGTGGAAGTCGATGATCACGAAACCGACCTCCACACAGTACTGGCGATGATCGGTGTCTGGAAAACGATGTCGAAGACCGAGCGCGCCAAGGTCAAGCGGATCCGATTGTGGATCTCGGCGGGGATCGATGTGGCCAGCAGAGGCCTGACAGCGCTCTACGTCAGTGCTCGTCCGCCGTCTAACAAATCGGCAATGACAGTCCTGGAAATGTCGACCCGCGACAAGACCGATATCGCGCGCCGTCTCGGATGCTCAACCGCATGGATTCAGGGTGGCACTATCGAGACTATCGCGGTCGATAGCGCAGCGTACTTTGCCAACCGCTCTTTTCGGATCGCGGTGAACGATATGGGCACTGACTTGTTCCTGCCGCCCGCCGGGGAAGCACCCTGGCGAGGCTTCATCGAGCGCTGGTTCCGAACCCTATCCCACCAGATGTTCAACTATTTCAACGGACGCACATGGGGTTCGTCTGTCGAAAAGGGCGACTACGACTCCGAAGCCGAGGCAGACATGATTGCTGATCAGGTTGCCGAGTGCCTACTCCGGTGGGCCATCGACGGGTACCACAACGCGCCGCATTCCGAACTGAACGGGTCCACGCCGCAGAACCGTTGGCTGGAACTCAGCCGAGACTACGGCGTGATGCCCGGCCCGACAGGAGCGCTTCGTACGCATCTTTTTGGAGCGCACATCAAGCGTACCATCTCGAAAAAGGGCATCCGGAGCGCTGGCTTGCAGTTCCAGAGCAAGGAACTTCAGAAGATTCGCCGAAGGGTCGGCAAAACTCCGGTGATTGCCCGCATCAACAATCACAACCTGGGCAGCCTCTCCGTATGGACCGAGGACGGCTGGATCGAAGTGCCTTGCGTCCATCGGAATCTGGAGGGTGTAAGCATCTGGCAGTGGCTGGCGGCAACCGAGAAGCTCCGTTTGTTTAATGCCGAAAATGCCAAAGTATCCCGCGGCACCCTCCAGGCGACCTTCCTCTGGCTCAAAAACCAGGCGGAAATGGCTCGTCTTGAAGCCGGCCTGCTCAGCCCCGTGTTGGCCGACGAGGACTACCAGCGCTTCGAGAAGAGCATGGACCGCACATTCGACGTCGTCGAGAGACCGTTCGAAGGTGAATTCCGCCCAGAGGGTGAATGGCACCCGTCCAACGAGCTGTTCGCGGCTCTCGGCATTCACCCCGTTGTCTACGCCGCAAAGAAAAAGTTGGCAAAGACGGCTCGGGAAGAAGCCGACGCAGGCGGACGTCCGCAGCTCGGCACCATGCCCAAGCAGCGAGAGCAGGAACATGCGCACGAGCCGAACGAGTCCGTGAACGACGAGACGACGGTCGTTCGCCGCATCACCACCAACATCTTTGAAAACTAGGGAGATCCTCATGGAAATGTTTGACAAGAACCTCGACGCAAAGCGCAGTCAGGCAGCCATCGATCACGTCCGTGGGCTGATCGGAGACAACCGTGCAGCCATCGCAGACCGGATCGCGGAACTGTACGATCACTACGTGATCCTCGATCGCGACGTGCCCCTGCGAGCTGCTTTGATGTCGTCGGTTGCGAGCGTTCTCACCCCTATCAGCGGGAGGCCTGACAAGCGGAGGATCGTGGCCGTCACCGGGTGTTCCGGCGCGGGAAAGACCACGGCACTGATGAAGCATATCGAGAGCATTCCTGCGATGCAGTCCTACGTGGACGACGACGGTGTCATGATTCACCCCGTCATCATTGTCGATGCTCCGTCACCGTGTACGCCTCGCCTGCTGGCTATCTCATGCCTCGAAGCGCTCGGTCACGCGCCTCCAGAAGGCATCAAGGAGAACCAGGCCTGGCTGCTGTTTCGACGACTGTTGAAAGTTCACAAGGTCATGTGGGTGTTCATCGACGAGGCCCAGAACGCTATCGAGACTGCCTCTCTCCGCGAGGCAACCGTTATCGGCGACGCATTCAAGTCGCTGACCCAGATGCCGGATTGGCCTGTGAGACTGATCCTTGCAGGCGTGGCACCCCTGGCAAGCTTCCTCGCGCGAAAACAGCTCTACAATCGCCGCACCGTCGTTCCCTTCGACACTCTTGACGCAGACGGTACGACGGGCCTTGTGAAGAGCATTCTGGAAACGATTGTGCAGGAACACGCTCGCATGGAAATCCGGATCAAACTTGATGACCCTATCGAAGAGGTCGACGAGGAAACGACCAAAACGCGGCAAAGGGAAAAGGGCACGTTCCTCAAGCGATTGATGCACGCCTGTGATGCCGAGTTCGGGTCTGTGGTCCAGATGATCCGGGCGGCCGTCGAGTTAGCCATCTATGCAGATCGTGACTGTGTCACGATCGATGACTTTGCGAAGACCTACGCCTCCTTCTCAGGTTGCCGGCCTAGCAAGAACATCTTCACCGCCGCCAACTGGGAGGAACTCGACCCCGCAACCGCCCTGCTCCGCGACGACGATCGGGTCTGGGAAGCCGAAAGGCTGAGGTCCAAGGGAAAAAATGCAACCAGGTACGGAGTTCGCCCACAATGAGCAGGCTTGCCGAATTGCTTCCCTTCCACGCTGGCTATGAAACCGTCGCCAGCTATTTCTCGCGACTTGCGGCGGCATGTGGCTACGAAAACGCCCGCGCCTTCGCATTCCACCTTCAACTTCAGTTCCAGGGCATCGTTGCCGGACGGGAGAAAGATTTGGAGACCTTCGCCGCAGTTCTGGATAGGCCGAGATCGTCGCTCTCTGCGGGAGTTATTCTCGGAGACAAGTACATCTATCAGATCTCAGGTCAGGTGCTCAGCCGGCATGAGATGCAAAGGCTTCGGTTTCGTTTTTGCCCCTTCTGCGTGAGCGAAGACGAACACCGCTGCGGCGGTAGGCGAGGTTTTCGGGCATACGGACGCCTGCATTGGCACGTTTCTGCTATCCGCACCTGCAAGCGGCACGGCGTTCGCCTCGTCTCGAGTGCCGAACTCGCGAGATCGCCTTTCCAACACGACTTTGCGGCCAACCTTGCAGCGGAATCTTCCAGGATTCCCAGGTCCATGGCGTCTGCTGAAGCCGCGGAACCGGACAATCTTCAGACATATGTCGAGGAGAGGTTGAAAGGCGACAGGTCTGGTGCCGACTGGCTTGACTCCCTGCCGCTGTATGTCGCCATCCGCCTCTGCGAAATTGTGGGCGCATCTCTGTTGCACGGAAACCTGTTCCGCTCATCGGCATTCGGCGACCGGGAATGGTCAGAGAGCAGCGGTGCTGGCTACGCTCTTCTTAAAGAAGGGGAACCTGCATTCCGCCAATACCTGCAGGCTCAGGTGGATGATTTTCACCGCGGAAAAGGTTCCGGCGGTGAGCGATCCATCTTCGGTCGTCTTTATCTAACCCTTGCCCATCGGACGACCGAAGCTGCATTTGATCCGATCCGAGATATCATGCGTGATGTGGCTATTCACAACCTCCCGCTCGGGCCCGGGGATGAATTCTTCGGGCCGATCACTTCCAGAAAGTTCCACACGATCCACTCTGCCTCAAAAGCCCACGACATTCCGTTCGAGCGCCTCAACAAACTCGTGCTGGACGCAGGATTACTCCCCAGTGAAACAAGCGGTAGAGGCAAAAATCTCATCGAAGCCCAAGCCGCCGACCGCATTGTCACCGGAATGACTGCAACATTTAATCAGAAAGAGGTCATTACTAAACTTGGGGTCACGCGCAAATTAGGCCGGCAGCTCATCAACGGTGGCCTTTTGAAGCCATCCTTCAAAGTGAAACAGCGACCCGGCGCCAGGATCATTCCTCGATACCCGGCCGAGCAAGTTACCACTCTACTCGCGAGCCTTCGATCTGTCGCCAACTCCACGGACATGAGCGAACTCCACGACTTACGTACTTCGATCAAGCGTTGCGGATGCACGTTCATCGAGGCAATCAATTTGATCCGCTTTGAAAAACTCTCAAAAGTTGGCTGGGACGAAAGTGAAATCGGACTTGCAGCCCTTCGAGTCGATCCAATCGAAATGCGGCTTCTAATGAGGGGTCAAAACTCCGCCATTTCGGATGTGCAGAGCAAGCGTTCAATGGCGGGACCTCAGCCGCACGGCAGTCCCAATCGGCAACCGTTACTGTAGACTTCGAGACAATCGACGCGAATTCAAGCCGGGTTTCATCCCGGCTTTTCTTTCGGTCTATGCCACTGGCCAATTCTGACATCCTGAGTGGCCAAAAGTACTTGTGTTTTGAGGTTCGTGGGTTCAACTATCAAAGGGTTACAGCGCTACTGGCCAGTATTCGATTACATTTCTCATTTGATGAGAAACCCAAGCCAGTACTGGCCAAATAGCCGTAATACTGGCCATTTTGGAACCTGAAACTGGCCAACGCCACGTTTGATTATTTCCGGGCACTGAAGAGTGCCCGGAAAACGCCAATTAGAACAGACAGTGAAACCAAGAAAGAGTTGTAGTCAAACCGCCCTGTTCACGCGTAACCACGAGGTCTCCCAGTCATGATCATTCCTTCAGGCCCTGCGCCAGGAGCTCGAGGTTCCGGATCATCGATATGAGCAGGCGGAGAGAAGCGACACATCGCTCGCCAACTGCGCCTTCCGAAGCTGCTGTGCTTCGCAGCAGCGTTCCCGGACAGACGAAGGGCGCAGGCAAGGTCACTCCCCCACACTGTTCGGTTCAACGGCTATGCTCATCCTTCACTTGTCTTCTCAAACCAGCATAGACTGCTGAGCGAAGATACCTGCCATCGCTCCTTGCCACGTTGCCGTGGTGACCGAGGGGATGCCGGGGTTAGCAAGGTCACCGGCGGCGTAGATGCCTGGCATGCTGGTTTCGCGGCGCTCGTCGGTCTTGAGGGCGATGCCGGTTGGCGTATTGACCGTGGCGAGGCCCAGTGCGTCATGCAGGCTTGCGGA
>Ga0308157_10007685_pt1 | contig 12489 bp, 9 predicted proteins | sample PhyBR1_FD_201035 | JGI IMG/M metagenome (GOLD analysis project Ga0308157, IMG submission 201035) | Phyllosphere microbial communities from UC Gill Tract Community Farm, Albany, California, United States - DLSLB.R1 | ecosystem: Host-associated > Plants > Phyllosphere > Unclassified | place: USA...
GCTGCCATCTGTCGTGGACCACCAGCTGTGCCGGTTGTCACCTGCCGATCCAGGCCAACTGGAAGACGGAGCGTTTGCACTACGAGGGCGGCGAGTCGCGTAATTACGCATCCTACAACCCGCAGGTAGCGCGCGACGATATGTTCCAGCTGGGCGTGGCCGGCCCGGTCAAGGGTTCGAAAATTACGCCAGTACGTTCCAGCTCGGCGCTGGTGCTGTCGTCGGTGAACGCCAACCGCGAGAAGATCTACATCCAGCAGCCGCCAATTGCGGCCAGCGGTTTCTCGTCGCAGGCGTTTGCGCCGCATTATCCGCACACGGAGCGCAAGGAAGAGACCAAGACCTGCTCCGATTGTCACGTCTCCAAAGCCAACGACAACAACGCCATCATGGCGCAGTTGCTGCTGCAAGGGACCAACTTCGTCAACTTCATCGGCTACAACGCGTGGATCGGCGAAGCAGGCCACGTGGAAGCGGCGACCGTCACCGAGTGGGACGAGCCGCAGGCGGTGAAAGGCAGCTATCTGCAGCGCTACGCTTACCCGGATTGGTATGAGCAGCACAAGGCGCGCAAGATGGAGCTGACCGAAACGCACTCGCATCCCACCGATGGCGCGGCCAACTGCCTGCAACTGCGCGGCGAATACCTGTTCACGGCAGAAGGCAAGGGCGGCCTGCGCGTGTACGATGTGGCCAGCATCGCCAACAAGGGTGTGTCGCAGCGCATTGTCACCGCGCCGTATTCGCCGCTGGGCCAGAACACGCAAGTAACGTCGAAGAACGCCACCTGCATGGCGCTGCCGACCAACCAGCCGATCGCTCCAACGCGCAATCAGGGTGACTTGATGCGCGTGACGAACCAGGAGCAGGCTTTCCACCCGATCTACCACTACGCCGCCATCAGCGACGCGCAAGAGGGTTTGATCCTGGTGAACGTGGACACGCTGGCCGACGGCGAGGCGCGCAACAACTTCCTCAAGCGCGCGCTGACCTGGAATCCGAACGGTTTGCTGAACGGCGCGCAGCACATCGTGCTGGGCGGGCATATCGCCTACATCGCTGCCGATGCCGGCATGGTGATCGTTGACCTGGATAATCCGTTGAAGCCGCGCCACCTGGCGACCATTCCGCTGGACGGCGCACGCGCCTCGGCGCTGCAATTCCGCTACCTGTTCGTGACCGACAAGAGCGGCCTGCGCGTGATCGATGTCACGCTGCCGGCCAAGCCGGTGCTGCTGCCGGGCCGCGTGGCGCTGGCCGATGCGCGCAAGGTGTACCTGGCGCGTACCTATGCTTACGTGGCGGCGGGCCGCCAGGGACTCGCCATCATCGACGTCGAGAAACCGGCGGAGCCGAAGGTCTATCAGATGTTCGATGCGGATGGCCAGTTGAACGATGCGCGCGACGTGATCGTCGGCTCCACCAATGCCTCGCTGTTTGGCTACGTGGCCGATGGCGCCAATGGTTTGAAAGTGCTGCAACTGACTGCGCCCGACACGCAGCCGCGCTTCTATGGCTTCTCGCCGGAGCCGAAGCCGCAGCTGATCGCGTGGAGTCGCACCCGCTCGCCGGCGCTGGCCTTGTCCAAGGGCCTGGACCGCGACCGTGCGGTGGATGAAACGGGCGGTCAGATCGCGGTGTTCGGCCGGATCGGCTCGCGCCCGTTCAATGCTGCGGAAATGGCCAGACTGTATTTACGGCCTGATTCACAGGTGTGGACTGTGAGCGATCAGGGTGTGCCCGGCGATTACGTGCCGCGCACGCAGAAAGGAAAGAAATGAAACGCATGCTGTCCGCCTGCCTGATGCTGGTCTGCGGACTGGTGCTGGCCGCCAGTTCGAGCACCACGCAGGTACTGCCCAACGCGTCTCCGCACCAGTCGGTGGGCACGGTCAACTGCGCCAGCAGCACTTGCCACGGCGCGGTCGCGCCATGGACCGGCTCCAACGTGCAGCAGAACGAGTACACCACATGGCTGCGGCTGGACAAGCACGCCAAGGCTTATGCCGTGCTGTTGAACGCGCAATCGCGCTCCATTGCCGTCAAGCTGGGTCTCAAGCAGGGCGCGGAGAATGCGCAGGAATGCCTGGACTGCCACGCCCATAATCCGCCGCCTGCGTTACGCGGCGAGCGTCACATGCTGTCCGACGGCGTTGGCTGCGAGGCATGCCATGGCCCGGCCGACAAGTGGATCCGTTCACACACGGCGCCCGGCGCCACCCATGCGGATAATGTCGCCAAGGGCATGTATCCGACTGAAAAGCCGGTGGAGCAAGCCAGGCTGTGCCTGTCCTGCCACGTTGGCGACAGCAGCCGATTCGTCTCGCACCGCCTGATGGGCGCCGGCCACCCGCGCCTGAGCTTTGAGCTGGACACCTTCTCCCAGCTGGCGCCGGCCCACTACAAGATCGATGACGATTGGCGACAGCGCAAAGGCGATTACGACAGCGTGCGCCTGTGGGCCATCGGCCAGGCGCTGGCGTCCAGGAACCAGCTGGATGCGCTGACCGACCCGAAACGGGGACGCGATGGCCTGTTCCCGGAACTGGCGCTGTTCGATTGCCACGCCTGCCATCACCCGATGAGCGAGAAGAAGTGGTCGCCACGCCTCGGCGTGGGACCGGGCCGCATGCGCCTCAACGACAGCAATCTGCTGATGCTGCGGGCGATCGTGCGCGCTACCGATCCAGCCGGCGCGAACGCCTTCAGCGACCAGGTGTCGCAGCTGCACCACGCGGTCGCGGGCAGTAGCACCGCACGCGGTGCGGACCCGCTGGCACTGGCGGCTACGCTATCGGCCACCATCCAGCGTGTCATCGTCAAGCTGGAACAGCAGCGCTTCACGCCCGCCGTGCAGCGTGCCGTGTTGCTCGGCTTGATTGATGAAGCCAGGCGTCAGCAGTTTTCGGACTATGCCGGCGCGGAGCAGGCCTACATGGCTATCTCCAGCCTGTCCTCGTCGCTGGCGAAGCAGGGCGCGCTGGGTGGCGCTGCCGGCGTGGCGGAGATGAACCGCAAGCTGGCAACGCTGCGCGTGTCGCTCGCCAATGAAGACGCGTTCAAGCCGGACGTCTTTGCCAACGGCCTGCAAGGGCTGTCGCGCACCATTTCACCGAAGTCGAATTAATCATGGACGCTACTGAACTGTACGAGATCGTTATCGTTGGCTCCGGGCCGGCCGGCCTGTCCGCCGCCGCCCGCGCCAAGGCACTCGGCGTGCGCCACGTGCTGCTGGAAACGCAGCCGCATCTGTCGGATACGATCTACCAGTACCAGAAGGGCAAGCATGTGATGGCCGAACCGGGCATCCTGCCGCTGCGCAGCGATCTGAGTTTCGGCGCCGGCAAGCGCGAGACGCTGCTGTCCACCTGGAGCCAGGAGATGTCGCGGCAGGACGTCAACGTGGAGCACGGCCAGCGCGTGAGCGCTATCGAGCGCGATGGGGGCAGCGGCATCTTCACGCTGACCAGCGAGGGCGCCGGGGGCAAGCGTAGCTGGCAATCGCGCACCGTGATCCTGGCCATCGGCCTGCAAGGGAATATCCGCAAGCTGGGTGTGCCAGGCGAGGATTTGCCGAACGTGCAGTACACCTTGTCCGACCCGGATGAGTTCTCGGGCGAGACCATCGTGGTGGTTGGCGCTGGTGATGCCGGTATCGAGAATGCGCTGGCGCTGGCCGAGAAGAACACGGTCTACATCCTGAACCGGCAGGAGGAATTCGCCACCTGTAAAGAAGGCAACCGCGTGCTGATTACGGCGGCGGAAAAAAGCGGCAAGATCAAGGTGCGCTACAGCGCGTCCACCAAGTTCATCGAGACTGCCGAGGACACGCCGCTGCTGTTTGTCTTCAACGGCAAGCACGGCGAGGAATCGGTGCACGCGCACCGCGTGATCGCGCGTCTCGGCGCGACGCCGCCGCGCAAACTGATCGAGAGCTTCGGCGTGGTGTTCCCGAATGCGAATCCGGCGTCCACGCCGGCGCTGTCGGATACCTATGAGTCCAATGTGCCGGGCCTGTATATTGTTGGTGCGTTGGGCGGCTATCCGCTGATCAAGCAGGCGATGAACCAGGGCTACGAGGTGGTGCAGACCATTGTCGGCAAGCCGGTGCAGCCGGCAGACGAAGCGCTGCTGCGCGTGAAGCTGCAACCGTGGCGCCCGGACAGGCAGGTATCGCAAGTGATTGAGGAGATCAAGGGCGGCGTGCCCCTGTTTAACCAGGTGACGACCTTGCAGTTGCGCGAGTTCATGCTCGAATCGACCTTGCTGACACCGCGCAAGGGCGACATCATCTTCCGCAAGTTCGACTACACGAACACCTTCTACTCAATCCTGCAAGGCACGGTGGAAATTGAGTTGACCGGCAATGACGGCAAGGTGCGCAACATCAAGCTGGACAAAGGCCAGTACTTCGGCGAGATGGGCTTGATCTCGGGCCGTCGCCGTACCGCCACCATTCGCGCTGGCGCCAACTGCGTGCTGATGGAAACGCCACGCCGCACCATGCTGAAGCTGATCGCGTCGGTGGACGATGTACGCAAGCGCATGGACATGGTCTTCGTGCGCAACGCAATCTATAACTACCTTGGCAATATGCTGTCGCGCACCGCGATTGATGCGCTGGTGGCGGGCGGGGTCACGGTCAAGCGTTTCGAGGCCAAACAGACGCTGTTCAAGGAAGGCGACCGGGCCGACGGCATGTACCTGATCCGTCGCGGTTCGGTCACGGTATCGCGCAAGGATGAAGCGCGTGGCGGCGAACGCATCTTGTCTTATGTCGCTGCTGGCAATTACGTCGGCGAGATGGCGCTGTTGCGCGATGCACCGCGCAGCGCCACCGTGACAGCCACAGTGCTGACCGAAGCACTGGTGCTGGATGCGGAAACCGTGCGTGACCAGCTGATCGCCAACCCGAGCTGGCGCAAATCGGTTGAAGACCAGGTGATTTCGCGCACCGAGCAAAACGTGCTGCTGGAGCATACCAAGCGCCGCGACGGCGACTTGATGCAGTTCTTGCTGGGGCAGGGCGTGGGCGAGGCGTCGGATGTTTTGCTGATCAACGAGACAATGTGCATCCAATGTAATAACTGCGAAACCGCGTGCGCCGAAACCCACAACGGCACCTCCCGTCTGAAGCGCGCGCTGGGGCCGACCTTCGCCAACATTCACTTGCCGACGGCCTGCCGCCATTGCGAGAACCCGCACTGCATGAAGGACTGCCCGCCGGATGCCATCGGCCGGTCGCTGCAAGGGGAAGTGTTTATCAGCGACGCTTGCATCGGCTGCGGCAACTGCGAGCGCAATTGCCCTTACGGCGTGATCCAGATGGCGGTGGACAAGCCGCCGAAGCGCGGCGGCGGCTTATCGTGGCTGCTGTTTGGCCTCGGCGCCACGCCCGGCGAGCGCCAGGCCGATTACGATCCGGCGGTGCAGAAGAAGGCCGTCAAGTGCGACTTGTGCAAGGACTTGAAAGGCGGTCCGTCCTGCGTGCGCGCCTGCCCAACCGGTGCCGCGATCCGCATCTCGCCGGAGAAGTTCTTCAAGAGCCAGGCCTAATTGGCGCGGCCGCACTCGCGCGCAATACTGCTAGAAAAATAACGACAGCCTGTTTTCCGGCGTTGCCCAGCAAGGATTTTCGTTTGATGCTAATATTTAGCTTCCTAAGTATATTTGAACGAGTCCGCGATGAGCAGCTACGACAAAACCTTGATGTCCCTGACCCACACCTTGATCCACGTGTCGCGTGCCTACAAGAGCGCGGCGGATGGCTTGACGGCGGATTTCGAGCTGTCGCACGCCAGCGCCTGGCCGGTGCTGATGATTTCGCGGCTGGGCGACGGTGTGCGGCCGGGGCAGGTGGCGGATGCGGTGGGCATCGAACCGCCGTCGCTGGTGCGCATCATTGACCAGCTGGTGGCGGCCGGCCTGGTGCTGCGCCAGGATGACCCGAGCGACCGCCGCGCCAAGACGCTGTCGCTGACTACCTCCGGCAAGATAATCGCCGAACGGCTGGAAAAGGCGCTGGCGCCGTTCCGCCGTGATCTGTTCAAGGACATGCCGCAGGCCGATGTCGAAGCCACCGTGCGCGTGCTGACGCAGCTCGACCAGGTGCTGGCTGGCCGCAACGCGGCGTAAGCGGCGGGGCAACGCCATGAAGTCGCCCTCCAGCAGCGAGTTGCTGTTCTCGGCCAAGTGCTTTGCCGCGTCCATGCTGGCGCTGTACGTGTCGCTGGCCGCCGGCCTGCCACGTCCGTTCTGGGCCATGATGACCGCCTACATTGTCGCCAGCCCGTTTTCCGGCGCTGTGCGTTCGAAGGCGCTGTTCCGCGTCTGCGGCACGCTGATCGGCAGCATCGCCACCATCATCATGGTGCCGCGCATGGCCAATGCGCCGGAGCTGCTGTCGCTGGCGCTGGCCTGTTGGGTGGGCCTGTGCCTGTACATTTCGCTGCTGGACCGCACACCGCGTTCCTACATCTTCATGCTGGCCGGGTACACGGCGGGCCTGATCGGCTTCCCGGCGGTGACCGATCCAGCGGCCATCTTCGATACCGGCCTGGCGCGGGTGGAGGAAATCTCGATCGGCATCCTGTCCGCCACGGTGGTGCATTCGCTGGTGTTCCCGCAGGGCGTGGGACCGGTGCTGCTGGGCCGCCTGGACCGCGCCATCGCCGATGCGCAGCGCTGGATGAGCGATGTGCTGAAGCCCGGCGCCGCCAAGGCCCACAACACACAAACCCGCTTGGCGCTGGCAGGCGAAATCAGCGAACTGCGCGTGATGTCGACCCACTTGCCGTTCGATACCTCGCAGCTGCGCTGGACCGCCGGCATGGTGCACGGCCTGCATGACCGCCTGAGCATCATGGTGCCGCTGCTGCTGGCGGTCGAGGATCGCCTTGATTCATTGCGTGAAGTTGATCCGGATAGCCTGGCGCCGTGGACGCGCGTGCTGGAGGATATCGCCGCCTGGGTAGCCGCTGGCCGTGATGCCGATCCGGCGCGTGCCGCACAACTGCGCGCGGCGCTGGCGCAGTTGCAGCCAGTGCTGGCGCCGGACGCCAGCTGGAGCGACATCCTGCGCCTGAACCTGGCGCAGCGCCTCGACGCGCTGATCGAAGCCTGCGAAGACGGCCTGGAACTGCGCACCAATGTCAGCACGGTGATGCAGGGCGGCGCCGCCAGTTACACGCCGCACCTGACGCCGACCGTGCTGCATCGCGATCATGGCATGGCGTTGCGCTCGGCGCTGGCCACCGTCATCACCATCCTGGTGTGCTGCGCGTTCTGGATACTGACCGGCTGGCCATCCGGCGCCGCCGCACCGATGATGGCCGGTGTGGCCTGCTGCTTCTTCGCCACGCAGGATAACCCGGTGCCGCTGATACGCATGTTCGTCAAATGGACGGTGATCTCGATGCCGGTGGCGGCGTTCTACATCCTGTGCGTGCTGCCGGCGGTGCACAGCTACGAAATGCTGGTGCTGACGCTGGCGCCGGTGTTCCTGATCGGCGGCGTGTTCATGCCGCGTCCCGCCACGGCGGGCAGTTCGCTGGCCTTCCTGATCGGCGTGGCGGGCACCTTGTCCTTGCAGGATACCGGCACGCTGGATATTCCGAATTTCCTCAACAGCATGGTGGCGCAGCTGTTCGGCTTTATCGCCGCCGCCGTTATCACCAGCCTGATACGCACGGTAGGCGGTGACTGGATGGCGCGCCGCATGCTGCGCACCGCGCGCCGTGAAGTGGCGCAAATGGTGCGGATGGCGCCACCGGCGGCGGCGCCGGCCATGTCGCCGGTGCCGTCATCGGCTGCGGCTTCGCGCGATGCGTTGCTGCGCATCTCGGCGCGCATGGTCGACCGCATCGGTTTGCTGATGCCGCGCCTGGCCATCGCCCATCCGACGCCGGAAGCACGCGCGGTGGCGGTGGATGGCTTGCGCGAACTGCGCGTCGGCCTGCATGTGGCGCAGCTGTGCGGCATGCAGCAGCAACTGGAGCGCGCCGGCGTGACGCTGCAACCGCTGCTGCAAAAGCTGGGTGGCTATTTTGGCAATGGCGGCCATGCCCACGGCCAGGCACCGGCGGCGCTGCTGGCGCGCATCGACAGCACGCTGCGCGCGGTGTGTGCGGCTGGCGTGGCCGGCGAGGCGCGTTCGCAGGCCGCCGCCGTGCTGGCCAGCATGCGGCGCGACCTGTTCCCGCTCGCCGCCGCCTATCAACCGGAGCTTGCATCGTGACTGCTGAACTGAGTTTGTACGGACTATACGTCCCCACCTTGTTGTTGCTGTCCATCCTGGCGCTGATCTGCACGCGCGTGCTGGGGCGGCTGCTGATGCGGGTTGGTTTCTATCGCCTGGTATGGCACCCGGCGCTGTTTGAATTTGCGCTGTTCTTCATTTTGCTGGGCAGCTTCTCTACACTGTTAACCAATCGGGGCTGAACATGAACCTCAAGAATATATTGATGGCCACGGGCCGCTTTGCCGTCACCATGGTGGCGGTGCTGGTCGCCGCCGCGCTGGCATGGCGCTTGTGGCAGCACTACGAAGTCGAGCCATGGACGCGCGACGGCCGCGTCAAGGCGGACGTGGTGCAGGTGGCGCCGGACGTTACCGGCCAGGTCACCGCTGTGCTGGTGCACGATAACCAGCAGGTGAAAGCCGGGCAGGTGCTGTTTGAAGTCGACCGTGCGCGCTTTGAGCTGGCGCTGCGCCAGGCCGAAGCTGCCGTGCAAGCGCAGCAAACCACGCTGGCGCAGGCGCAGAAGGAAGCGCGCCGCAACAACGACCTGCGCGACCTGGTATCGGCAGAAACGCGCGAGCAGGGCTCGTCGCGCGTCGATCAACTGCGCGCAGCAGTGGCGCAAGCCGTGATCGCGCGCGACGTGGCAAAATTGAACCTGGAACGCACGCGCATCGTCTCGCCGGTGAACGGCACCATCTCCAACCTGGACCTGCGCATGGGTTCCTATGTCAGCGCCGGCCACGCTGTGATGGCGCTGATCGACAGCGATTCCTACTATGTCGAAGGCTACTTCGAAGAGACCAAGCTGCCGGCGATTCAGGTCGGCGACGCCGTGGCGGTGATCCCAATGGGCGCCTCGCAGCGTCTCAGCGGCCATGTGGAAAGCCTGTCCGGTGGCATCGCCGACCGTGACCGCACCACCTCGTCCAATCTTCTCTCCAGCGTCAATCCGACCTTCAACTGGGTACGTCTGGCGCAGCGCATCCCGGTGCGCATCAAGCTGGACGCCTTGCCTGCCGGTGCGCGGCTGGTGGCTGGCCAGACCGTAACGGTGGATGTGCAGGCCAAACATTCGTAAGCGGAGGTTATGATGAACGCACTCAAACTCCTGGGCAGCGTGGCGCTAGTGGCCGCGCTGGCGGCATGCACGACGGTCGGACCGAATTACACGGTGCCCGCACAGGCTGTCGTCAAACGTCCCGAAGCCGCCGCGCCTTTCCTCGGCACGCAGGAAGCGGCCTACAAGTCTGAACCGCTGCCGACACACTGGTGGCGCTTGTACGATGATCCGGTGCTCGATCAACTGGTCCAGAAGGCGCTGGCCGCCAACACCGATTTGCGCGTGGCCTCCGCCAACCTGGCACGCACTCGCGCCGTGCTGGATCAGACGGAAGAAGAACGCAAGCCCGAAGTCAGCGTCAGCGCGTCGCCCGGCGTCGGCCGCTCGTCCGGCGTGACGGCCGGTTCCAAGACCGCGTTGCCGGACCGTTTCAACTACGACGCCGGTATCCACGTTTCCTACCAGACCGATATGTTTGGCAAGATCGCCCGCGCGGTGGAAGCTGCCAACGCCGATACACAGGCCGCGCAAGCTGCGGTGGACCTGGTGCGCGTAACCGTGGCCGCCGATACTGCGCGTGCTTATGCCGACGCCTGCGCGGCCGTGCGCCAGATCAGCGTCGCCCAGCAGTCGGTCGACTTGCAGCAGAAGTTTGTTGAACTGACCGACCAGCGCACCCACGCCGGCCGTGGCACCGCCATCGACGGCGCCCGCGCCCGTAGCCAGTTGGCGCAGTTGCAGGCCGCCTTGCCGCCGTTGCAAGCGCAGCACCGCACCGCACACTACCGTCTGGCCGCACTGACCGGCCAGACGCCGGCCGAAATGAATATGCACCTGTTGCAGTGCCAGGCTGCACCGCGCCTGACCGCGCAGATTCCGGTCGGCGACGGCACCGCGCTGCTGCGCCGCCGCCCGGACATCCGCCAGGCGGAACGCAACCTGGCTGCCGCCACCGCGCGTATCGGCGTGGCCACGGCCGACCTGTATCCGAGCATTAGTCTGGGCGCATCGGTCGGCAGCACCGGCCTGCTGGACCACTTCGGCGCCGGCAATGCCTTCCGCTGGAGCCTTGGCCCACTGATTTCGTGGACGCTGCCCGACACCGGCGCTGCCCGCAGCCGCATCGCGCAAGCGGAGGCCGGCACCGATGGCGCATTGGCGAAGTTCGACGGCACGGTGCTCAACGCGCTGAAGGAAGTGGAAAGCGCGATGACCGTCTACGCGCGGGAACTGGACCGCAACGCCTCGCTGAAGACGGCGCGCGACGAAAGCGCGCTGGCTTCCGAGCAATCGCACCGCCTGTACCAGTATGGCCGCACTGATTTCCTGTCGGTGCTGGACGCCGACCGCACGCTGGCGACGACCGACGCCGCCTGGGCCGCCTCCGATGCGACACTGGCCTCGGACCAGATCGCGCTGTTCCTGGCGCTGGGCGGCGGCTGGGAGAAGCCATAAGAATGGTATGCTACTGCCTTCGTTTTATCAGGGAGTAGCATCATGGGACTGGCGGACCAGTTATTAAAAGCCGGGTTGGTCGACAAGAAGAAAGTCAAGGTTGTCCATCAGACCAAGGGCAAGCAGGAAAAGGACAATCGCCGTGCGGGCGTCGAAGCCGTCGATGAGGTCAAGCTGGCGGTGCAGGAGCAGCAACGCCTGAGCGCCGAGAAGGCACGCCTGGCCAACGCCGGGCGTGACGCCGCCGCGCAGCAGAAAGCGATTGCCGCGCAAATCACGCAGATGGTGCAGCAGAATAAGCAGGACAAACAGGATAGGGGCCGCAATGGCGACATCGCCTACAACTTCACCTTCGGCAGCAAGATTGAACGCATCTATGTCAGCGCCACGGTACGCGAGCATCTGGTCGCCGGCCGTCTGGTAATCGTTGGCGAGGGTGGCGGCTATGAGCTGGTGCCACGCGTAATCGCTGACAAGATCGCCGAGCGCAATCCGGACATCGTGGTGCGCGTCAAGCAGGCCAGTACCGACGTGGACGAGGACGATCCATACGCCGACTTCAAGATCCCTGATGATCTGATGTGGTAAGCCTTTACTGGCGCGGCTTGCCGAAAGTCTGCGTCCAGTAGGCGACGCCGGCACGCTGGTCGGCAGTCACCGCGTAGGCGGCGCCCATGTCGGTAAAGTCACCGTTCATGATGTTGGCGCAGTGGCCTGGACTCGCCAGCCAGCCATCCACCGTTTCCTGTGGTGTGTTCTGGCCGTAAGCGAGATTTTCGCCGATGCGGGTCCAGCTGTAGCCGGCCTGGCGTGCACGGTCGCCGACCTTGCCCCCGTCTGTGCCGGTGTGGCTGAAATAGCGCTTGTCGGCCATCTCGCCGCTATGTGCCAGCGCGGCGTCGCCAAGACTGGCGCTCCAGCGCAGCGGCGGCGCCGGCGGAAAAGCGCGCTCGCCGCACACCTGGCCGGCGGCGCGCGCCACGTTCACACTTGCCAGTATCGCCGCGCCGGCGTCCTGCCATGCCGGAAAGCTGGCGGACGGCAGGGGCGCGGCCGCGCGCGCCAGCACCACGGTCCATTCGGCGCCATTGCGCGAAACGCCGATATCGGTGTAACTCGCGTTGAGCAGGATGCGGCAATAGGTTTTGCGTATCAGCGAGAAAGCCGCCTGCAGTGTGCCGGCGCTGTTGATTGAAATGGCGTCGGCCCTGGTGTTGGCGTAACCGGCGTTTTCCAGCGCGGCTGACAGGATGGTGCCAGGCTTGAGATGCACCGTTGCCAGCGCCGCTTGCGGCTTCAGTTCCGCCACCGACTGCGTGGGTTCGTCCTGGCACAGACCGGGCGTGGCCCGGTAGGCGTTGACCATGGCCGTCAGCTGGTCGGCGTCCGACTGCGCGGCGGCAGCGGACGAGACCAGCAGCAAGATGATCGGGATGTGCGCCTTTGACAAGATTTCTTCCTGTGTTGCAAGTATGGTTGCAACGAATCATGTCACAGCACGGGCTCACGCGCAATCTGGTGGGTAATATTTGTTGCCTAAGGTTTACAAATAGCGGGCCAGCAGTGCCCGATCCAGCGAGGCGTCCAGCGCGATGCGTACGAAGTGGCCGCTGCCTGGTGCGACGCTGATCTCGTCGCCGTCGTCGTTGAGCATGCGCGTCAGTTCGATGTCGCGGTTGCCTTGCGGGTGGATGACTTCCAGCCGGTCACCGACAGCAAAGCGGTTCTTCAC
>Ga0308157_10007687_pt1 | contig 12486 bp, 12 predicted proteins | sample PhyBR1_FD_201035 | JGI IMG/M metagenome (GOLD analysis project Ga0308157, IMG submission 201035) | Phyllosphere microbial communities from UC Gill Tract Community Farm, Albany, California, United States - DLSLB.R1 | ecosystem: Host-associated > Plants > Phyllosphere > Unclassified | place: USA...
GGCCGGTTGGTCGGCGTCTCCTTTTTTCAGCCGTACGCCGGCGCCGATCGAACTGCCGCCGTCGAAATACCCGGTTTTGCGAAGGCCGGCGATATAGCCGTCCCAGTCGCCGCCGCCCGGCGCGTCGTTCAGCATCAGGATGATGTAGTCGTTCATGGTTTCTCCTTCCGATGTGCGGCGGCGAACACCGGCCCGCCCAGATATGTGAAATAGAACCGCTGCTGATGGGGCGACAACAGCACGTGGTGGGCACGCAGGAAGTCGCGGCCCAGTACCATCTGGTGTCCCCTGTTGGCGAGGTCGCCGCTTTGCTGTTCGAGGACGGTGATGCTCGGGTTGGCGATCTGTTCCCCGCCGATGGCGAAGCTGTCGAACGAGGCGGTCCACGCTTGCCTGCTCATGCCGTTGACGCCTCGTAGCTTGCCGCTCTTGACGGCATTGGCGGATGCGGGATCGAAGCCCAGCCGCTCGGCGGTCTTCTGGTTGATCACCGAGACCGCGGCGCCGGTGTCGATCAGCGCGGTCAGCATGGAACCGTTGATCGATACCGGCACGGTGGCGCGGCTGTCACCGGACGGGATATCCAGCGGTACCTCCAGCGCATTGGTGTCCCAATAGGCGAGGGCCTTGTCGTCGCAGCCCGCGCCCCGGAAGAACTTGAGCTTCTTGTCGGCCAGCGCGATTTCCAGGTCGGCTTGCAGCAGGTAGTCGGCTCCAATGATGCCGCCGTAGCCAGGGAAGTCAGGTAGGGCGTGGCGGAAAAGCGTTCGTCCAGGCCGATGTCCAGCGCGGCCAGTTCAGTGTAGCGGCACTCGGCCGCGTGGATGGAAACGGCGGCGGTCAGCAGGGTCGCGCAAAGCAGGAAGCGGGTCATGGAGCGAGGGAGCGGTAGGCAAATGCCGATGTTAGCATTTTAGTCAGCTTTTGTGTTTGATATCCCCTTCATCGCCGCAAAACGACGGTTCGTCCGGCGGCACGCGCCGTTCGTCGGATGTCCCGTGCAAAAGGTGGTTTTCTTGTCTAGAGTGATCGTATTGCCATCCACCTTGAGAGCGATGGCGATATCGACCGGGATGGGACATATCATGCGTACTTTTGTATGGGCTTTGATGCTGGGCTGTTGCATGGCCGGTGCCGCCGGCGCCGCCGAGAAACCGCTGCGCGAGACTGACTTGCAAGAGTTCAGGGGCCAATATGCGCTGGCCGACGGCCGCACCTTGACCGTCACGCAGCATCGCAAGAAGCTGTTTGTGCAGATGAATAACGGCCCGGAGGTCGAGCTTGAGCCGGCGGGCAAGGGCGCGTTCATGACGCGCTGGGGCGGGCTGCGCGTGGAGTTCGACCAGCGCGACAATGGCAACGTCGCCGGCGTGCGCCTGTCGGGGCCCGAGCAGGTGGCGCGCCGGCAGGACTGAGCCGGCGCGTGGTGGACTCAGGTCAGCAGCGGAAGGATGCCGTCCAGGCCGACGAAGTTGAGCGCGACGTTGGCCTGCTCGCGCACGACCGGCTTGGCGCGGAACGCCACCGACATGCCGGAAATGCTCATCATCTTCAAGTCGTTGGCGCCGTCGCCCATGACGATGGCCTGCGACGGCGAGATGCCCAGCTCCGCGCACACGCGTTCCACGGTGCGCTTTTTCTCTTCGGCGTCGACGATGCCGCCGACCACGCGGCCGGTCAGCCTGCCGTCGACGACTTCCAGTTCGTTGGCGTGGGTGTAGTCCAGCCCCAGGCGCTCTTTCAGGCGCGAGGTGAAGAAGGTGAAGCCGCCCGACACCAGCAGAGTCTTCAGGCCGGCCTGCTGGACCGCCTTGAGCATCGCCTCCGCGCCCAGCGACAGACGCAGGCGCTCGTCGTACACGCGCTCCAGCGCCGATGCCTCCAGGCCCTCCAGCAACGCCACGCGGCGCTTCAGGCTCTCGGAGAAATCAAGCTCGCCGCGCATCGCCGCCTCGGTGATCTCGGACACTTGCGGCTTGAGGCCCTGCATGTCGGCGATTTCGTCGATGCACTCGATGGTGATCAGCGTGGAGTCCATGTCCATGGCGACCAGTTTGAACTCGCTCATCTTGTGTACGCCGATGGAGTAGGTGGCGTCCAGCTGGGCCGCCTGGGCCGCCACTTCGATGGTCTGGCGCAGCGCCGGCGAGAAGGTGATGCCTTCGCAGCGTAGCGCGCGTTCGTTCAACCAGGTGATGTTTGTCGGCGCCGTCAGCGCCGCGATGCGTTCCAGTCTGGCCTTGCAGTCGTCCAACCCTTGCAGCACAAGATTCATAGTATTTTTGGCAGTCTTCATAAATGCGGATAGCGTTTTTTGGGCTAAGTGCCCAAGTTACGTGTTAAGGCTCATGCGGTCAACTGTTTGATGGCGCCTTTGATCTGGGCCACACGCGCGGCCAGGTCGGGCATGGCGGCGGTGATCTTCAGTTTGTCCTGGCCATTGAGCTTGATCTGCCGGTTCTTTTGTATCAGCTCGATGATGCGCATCGGGTCGATCGGCGGCTTGGCCATGAACTGCAAGGTGGCCGCCTCGCCATGGGCGTCGATCTTGACGATGCCCACAGTCTTGGCGGCGATGCGCAGGCGGTGGGTCTCGATCAGTGCCTTGACGGGGTCCGGCAATTTGCCGAAACGGTCGATCATTTCTTCCTGCATGTCGTCGATCTTGTCCTGGACGTTGCAGTTGGCCATGCGCTTGTAAATGGACAGCCGTTCGTGCACATCGCCGCAGAAATCCGCGGGCAGCAGCGCCGGAACGTGCAGGTTGATCTCGGTGGTGGTGGCCAGCGGCGCCGCCAGGTCCGGCTCCTTGCCGGCCTTGAGCGAGCGCACCGCTTCGTTGAGCATGTCCGAGTACAGCTGGAAGCCGATCTCGGTCATCTCGCCGGACTGGTTGTCGCCGAGGACTTCGCCGGCGCCGCGGATCTCCAGGTCGTGCATGGCGAGATAGAAGCCGCTGCCCAGTTCTTCCATCTGCTGGATCGCGTCCAGGCGGCGCTGCGCCTGTTTGGTCAGCGACTGCAGGTCGTGCACCAGCAGGTAGGCGTACGCCTGGTGATGCGAACGGCCAACGCGCCCGCGCAGCTGGTGCAGCTGCGCCAGGCCGAACTTGTCGGCGCGGTGCATGATGATGGTGTTCGCGGTCGGCACGTCGATGCCGGTCTCGATGATGGTGGTGCACAGCAGGATGTTGTAGCGCTGCGCCACGAAGTCGCGCATCACTTTTTCCAGGTCGCGCTCGTGCATCTGGCCGTGGGCCACGGCGATGCGCGCCTCCGGCAGCAGCTCGGTCAGCATCGCCATGCGGTTCTGGATGGTCTCGACCTCGTTGTGCAGGAAGTAGACCTGGCCGCCGCGCTTCAATTCGCGCAGGCAGGCTTCGCGGATGATCGATTCGCCTTCGCTGCGCACGAAGGTCTTGATCGCCAGGCGCTTTTGCGGCGCGGTGGCGATCACCGAGAAGTCGCGCAGGCCTTCCAGCGCCATGCCCAGCGTTCGCGGGATCGGGGTGGCGGTCAGCGTCAGCACGTCCACTTCGGCGCGCAGCGATTTCAGGGCTTCCTTCTGGCGCACGCCAAAGCGGTGTTCCTCGTCGATGATGACCAGGCCGAGGCGGGTGAACTTGACGTCGTCCGACAGCAGCTTGTGGGTGCCGATGATGATGTCGAGCGTGCCGTCGGCCATGCCCTTGATCGCCTGCGCGATCTCCTTGCCGGTGCGGAAGCGCGACATTTCGGCGATGCGCACCGGCCAGTCGGCGAAGCGGTCGGCGAAGGTTTGCGCGTGCTGCTCGGCCAGCAGCGTGGTCGGCGCCAGGATCGCCACCTGCTTGCCGCCCATGACGGCGATGAAGGCCGCGCGCAGCGCCACTTCGGTCTTGCCGAAGCCGACGTCGCCGCACACCAGGCGGTCCATCGGTTTGCCGGAGGTCATATCCTTGATGACGTTGTTGATCGCTTCCTGCTGGTCCGGCGTTTCGTCGAAGCCGAAGCTGTCGGCGAAGCGCTCGTAGTCGTGCGCCGAGTATTCGAACGAGTGGCCCTGGCGCAGCGCTCGGCGGGCGTACAGGTTGAGTAGTTCGGCGGCGGTGTCGCGCACCTGCTCGGCGGCCTTGCGCTTGGCTTTTTCCCATGCGCCGGAACCCAGCGCGTGCAGCGGCGCGTCGTCCGGCGAGGCGCCGGAGTAGCGCGAGATCACGTGCAGCTGCGATACCGGCACATACAGCTTGGTGTCCTTGGCATACTCCAGGTGCAGGAATTCGGTTTCGCCTTCGCCCAGGTCCATGCTGGTCAGGCCCATGTAGCGCCCGATGCCGTGGTTGATGTGGACCACCGGGTCGCCAATCTTCAGCTCCGACAGGTCGCGCACCATCGATTCGACCTGGGTGACGGCTTCCTGCTTCTTGGTGCCGACGCGGCGGCCGGAGCCCGCATACAGCTCGGTCTCCGTGATGAAAATCAGGTTCTCGCCGGGCGTCGACAACTCGAAGCCGGCGTGCAGCGGCGCCACGCCCAGCATCAGCTTCGCGCTGGAGGCGGCGAAGCCTTCGTAGCCTTCGACCGGCGTCAGCGCCAGGTCGTATTCGGTGAAGTACTGCTGCAGCGTTTCGCGGCGGCCGTTGGTCTCGGCGCAGATCATCACGCGGCGGCCCGCCTGCAGCAGATAGGCGCGCAGGTTGGTCAGCGGGTCGTCGTTGTGGCGGTTGACGGCGATGTTGGGCACCGGCGCGGACAGCTCGGAGGCGCCTTCGCTGGCGTCCCTGGAAATCACCAGCCGGCCGTAGGGCTTGGCCAGCGTGAAGAACTGCTCGTCCGACAGGAACAGCGCTTCCGGCGCCAGGATCGGGCGGTCGCGGTCGGACTTCAAGAAGCGGTAGCGCGAGCCGGTGTCGGTCCAGAAGCGCTTGATGGCGGCGTCGATGTCGCCAACCAGGGCCAGCGCCGCGCCTTGCGGCAGGTAGTCGAACAGCGTGGCCGTCTCTTCGAAGAACAGCGGCAGGTAGTACTCGATGCCGGCCGAGGCGATGCCGCTCTTGATGTCCTTGTACACCACCGAGCGTGAAGGATCGCCTTCGAACTGTTCGCGCCAGCGGTTGCGGAAGGTGGTGCGCGCCGCTTCGTCCATTGGGAACTCGCGGCCTGGCAGCAAGCGCACCTCGTTGACCGGGTACAGCGAACGCTGGGTGTCGGCGTCGAAGGTGCGGATGGTTTCGATGGTGTCGCCGAACAGGTCGAGCCGGTAGGGCAGGGCGGAACCCATCGGGAACAGATCGATCAGGCCACCGCGCACCGAATACTCGCCGGGCGACATCACCTGCGTCACGTGGGTGTAGCCGGCCAGCGTCAGTTGCGACTTCAAACGCGCTTCGTCGAGCGACTCGCCCTTTTTGAAGAAGAAGGTGTAGGCCGCCAGGAAGGACGGCGGCGCCATGCGCACCAGCGCGGTGGTGGCCGGGACCAGCATCACGTCGCACTGGCCGCTGGAGATTTCGTGCAGCGTGGCCAGGCGCTCGGACACCAAATCCTGGTGCGGCGAGAAGGCGTCGTAGGGCAGCGTTTCCCAATCCGGCAGCAGGTGGCAGCGCAGCTTGTCGCCGCCGAACCACGGGATTTCGTCGAGCAGGCGCTGGCCGTCGCTGGCGTTGGCGACGATCACGGCCAGCATCTGGCCCCTGGATTTGAGTTCAAGCGCGGTGAGCGCCAATGCGTAGGCGTCCGACGAGCCATGCAGCGCAGGCAGGGCGAAGCGGGTGCCGGGTTTTGGTAGGGAGTTTTTTAAGACCAGGGACACAACACACATTCAACGGTTAATGAGACCTCAACGCACCGCCGGAGGGGCGATGCCGCTGCCGACATTATAGACGAAGCCCCGACCGCCCGCCGCGCTCCGCTCACGCCGGCTTGGGCGGCCGGTTGGCTATGCCGAAGGGCACATGGACCATTGGTATGTTGCCGCCGGCCGACTTCAGGTGGCTGAGCTGGTCGTCGAAGAAGATGTGCGGCTTGAAGATGCCCAGCACCCGCGCCTTTTCCATGCCGCCCAGGAAAAACGTCTCGTTGGCGGACACGCCCCAGCTCTTGAGCGTGGTGACCACCCGCTCGTGCGACGGCGCGCTGCGGGCCGTGATGATGGCGATGCGCAGGATGCGCTTGTACGACGGATCGCGGCGCTGGGCGCGCTCCTCCAGCCGCTGCATCAGCGACAGTTTCTGGAACAGGTCGGCCAGCGGGCCGGGCTGGTGCGGGATGGCGACCCGCTCGCGCTCGTGCGCGTGGAACTCGTCAACGTTGTTGTTGCGCTTGAAGACGGTCTCGGACTCGTCGTCGGCGATCACGCCGTCGAAGTCGAAGGCCACCCGCAATTCCTCGTCGTCATCGTCCTCGGTGCGCGAGGGCAGCACCAGGCCGGCCGGATAGTTGGCCTCCAGCGCGTTGCGGACGTCCTCCTCGTTGGCGCTCAGGAACAGGGAGGTATTGAAGGCCGGCAGGTAGCTGTACGGCGATTTGCCGGTGACGAAGCAGGCGCGCGAGATGTCCAGCCCGTAGTGGGCGATGGAATTCATCACCCGCAGCCCAGTCTCCGGCGAATTGCGCGACATCAGCACCACCTCCACCGGCGCCGACTGTGCGTAGTGCTTGTTGATGTTGAGGAAGCGGCGGATGAACGGGAAGGCCACGCCCTTGCCCAGGATGACGTCGATATGCTGCTCCTGGTACTTGCGGTACTCCTCGGCGCCGCCTTCCAGGTAGATCTTGTGCGATTCGGTGAGGTCAAACAGCGCGCTGGAGGCGATGCCGATCACCAGTTTGTGCTCGATAGGGTAGGCCATGGTCTTGTCTGTGGATTGCAATTAGCATCACTTTAACCGATTCGCATTCTTCGCGCGTGGCATATTATTGGTATTGTTCTGGTCATATATCTCGACATTTTTTATTATCAATAAGATTATTACTGTTGTTGATGAGATATAATTCAGCCCTTGCATGCGGGTTTCCTCCGTTTCTTAACGAACATACCAATTACATACCATGACTATTTTCACTCTGATGCAACGTGTTTTGCCGCTGGTGCTGGGCGCGGGCGCCATGTGCGCAGCCCAGGCCGCGGTCCCGAGTTTCGACCTGGGCCCGGCCAACGGCTACAGCGCCTATTTTTATGGCAACGCCAGTAACTTCACCGATATCGAAGGCCGCCTGGCCGTCGGCGGCAACGTCGCCACCTCGGGCGCGTCGATCGGCTACCGCACCCCGTACGGCGTGACCGCGCCCAGCCTGGTGGTGGGCGGCAACGTCAAGCTGAGCGGCGGCGACATCTACGCCGCGCCGCTGGCCAATGTGAACACCAATGCCTCCATCGGCCCGATCACCGAGTACACCAAGAATTACAACGGCTACGGGGTGTACGGCGGCGTCAATACGTCGTCGAGCTACCTGACGCTGAACAAGGCCAATGTCTCCACCTACACCGACTTCGGCGCGGCCAAGACCCAGCTGACCGGCTTGTCGAGCACGCTGAACAGCCAGGCCGCCAACGGCAAGGTCAACTTCGCCAACGGCGGCATCGAGCTGGTGGGCAACAACAGCGCTGGCCTGCAGGTGTTCAACGTCAACACCCGCAACCTGACAAACTTGTCGCTGAGCAATGTAAAAGAAGGTGCCACCGTGGTCATCAATGTGAGCGGCAGCGGCGACGTGGTCTTTGGCGGCGGCCAGGACGGCCTGCTGGAGCACCTGCGCGCCAACGTGCTGTTCAACCTGAACGACGCCAACGTGGTCAAGGTCAACACCTTCGTCTGGGGCTCGCTGTTGGCCAACAACGCCGTGCTGTCGGGCGCCGGCCACCTGGAGGGCAGCGTGGTGGCCAAATCCCTGGTCAGCGCCGTCGAGATCGGCTACGAGCCGTTCAAGGGTTACATCGCCACGCCGGTGCCGGAGCCGGAAACCTATGCCATGCTGCTGGGCGGGCTGGCGCTGGTGGGCGCGGTTGCACGCCGCCGCGGCAAGGCCTGATTCACGCGGGCGTCGCCAAAAAAGCTGCTTCGGCAGCTTTTTTTGTTTCTTTCTTGCATGCGCGATTGCCACTGGCACGACGCTGGGATACATTGAAGCATCCTCAGGACAGGAAACCGGCGTGCTCAATCTCGACACACTTTTACTGGTTCAGGTCTGTGTAACGCTGTTGACGACGGCGTTGCTGGTGGCTTCCGCGTGCTACGCTGGCAGCCCGCCCGAGCTGCGCTGGTGGGCGGCGGGCAACCTGGTGGTATCGGCCGGCCTGGCGATGGCCAACCTGGACGGCTTGCCCTTCATCTTCAGCGCCATCATCGGCTACGGCGTGATCGCCTTCGGCATGGGCCTGGTGCTGCGCGGCCTGCGCGTGCACGGCTCCGCCACTTTGTCATGGCGCGTGGTGGCCGTCTTCACCGTGCTGGCGCTGCTCATCCCCGCTTATTTCACGCTGGTGGTGCCGAGCCTGCGCGGACGGCTATGCTTCAGCGGTTTCTACTTCGCGCTGCTTAACTGGCTGTGCGCGGTCACGCTCGCGCGCCAGGGCGGCTGGCGCGGCATCGCCATCTGCGTGAGCGGCTTCGCGGTGCTGGGACTGGCGCTGTTCATGCGCGGCGCCCACATGCTGCGATATGCCGACCCGGCCGATGTGCCGGCCTCGCTGGTGATGGGCGCGAGCATGCTGGCGATTCCGCTGGCCCAGGTCTGCATCGTCTTCGGCATGATCCTGATGGTGATGTGGCGCTACGCCGAACGGCTGCGCCATCTGTCGACGCTGGACGCGCTGACCGGCGCCCTGAACCGGGGCGGCCTGGAAAACGAGGGCAAGCGGGTGGCGCTGCGGGCGCAGCGCGGGCGCCGCAGCCTGGCCGTGATCATGATCGACGTCGACTTTTTCAAGCAGATCAACGATACCTACGGCCATCCGGTTGGCGATGAAGTGCTGCGCCACCTGGCGCGGATGTTGAAGCTGGAGCTGCGGCCCTATGATTTGCTGGCGCGCTTCGGTGGCGAGGAGTTTGTGCTGGCGCTGGATGGCTTGGACCGCCAGGCCGCCATCAAGGTGGCCGAGCGCCTGCGTTCGCGCATCGAGCGGGAGCTGGTGGAGATCGACGCGCTGTCGGTGCGCTACACGGCCAGCGTGGGCGTGGTGACGTCGGATGAATATGGCTATGACCTGATCCGCCTGATCTCGGCCGGCGACGCCGCCATGTACGAGGCCAAGCGCGCCGGCCGCAATCGCGTGATCGCCGGTTGATGGCGCGGCCCCGCGCCGGTCAGGACAGCAGCGCGATCAGCGAGTCCGGATGCAGGCCCCAGCCGGCCAGGCCCGAAAGGCCCATCAGCACGCCGAACGCGGTCGGCACCAGCGCGGTGAAGTACAGCGCCCACAACTGGGTCAGCGCGGTGATGGCCAGCAGCGAGATGGCGATCGCCAGCAGCGCGTCGGACAGGTCGAACTGGTCGTCCTTGAAGTTGGCGGTGTCGTAGGTTTTCTGGTCCTGTTCGGCCTGGGTTTTGGCGTCGGCCTTTTTGGTGGCCTGGTCCTGCGCGACTTTTTCGTATTCCTGGATCGCCTGCTGGTAAGCCGCCTGTTCGGCCGCCGGCTTGCCCGCCGACGCCAGGCGCAGCTGCACCACGGTCGACCTGGCGACTTCCTCGCGCACGTTGCGGGCCTGGTAGAAGGCCCAGTGGTCGACCCGGTTGGCCTGCGCCTGCTGCATGCTTTGATTGATGTTGTCGTCCTTGACCTTGCAGATGCCCATGAAGGTGGCCAGCAGCGCGACCGTGATGGCGACGGTGGCGTTGAGCTTCCTGCCGGCGGCCTGGGCTTCGGTCTGGGTGTCGAGAATTTCTAAAGGTTCCATGTCGGTAGGGACGGTGTAAAAACCGCAAGCTTAACCGATAACTGTGCGGATCGCGCCACACATCTGAAGAATCTGGTTGACGTTGCCGCGGCTGGGCAGCATATTGCGGCAAGAGAGTTCTAACAATAAAGTAAGCCACTATCTGGCGTAGCAACAAAGTGAAGCAGCCTTCGGGCTGCTTTTTTTTCGCTGATCTGGCGCAAACGGAGCGGCCCGTTGGCGCGCTAGTGTGGAGGGTATCCCGCTGCCGAGGAGCCGCCATGCCTGCGAACATTGAAGGAAGTAAATTTGAAAATGTCCCGAGCCGCACCTATGATGAACGTGTCGAGGCGCGCCTCGGGGTGCTGGAGAAGGACGTGGCTGTCATGCAGAACAATTTCGCCACCCAAGAGTCTGGAATGGATCTGAGTCATGATCTCGGACAGTCTCGAGCTGCATTGGATCAGCAGCATAAAGACTTCCAGGCTGCGTTGGACAAATACGTGATCGACCTGCAGAAATGCCTAAGAAGACAGACGTGGCAACTTTGCGTTCTTCTAGTGCTAATTGCAGCGAGCACGTACTACATCGCCCGCTACGTGCACTAGAAATACGCTTACTGTTCGTATGCACCCAGGCGCTTTTGCTCGTCGGCGGAGAAGATGGCGTCGCGCAGCTTCTGCAGGGACGCGGGATCGCCGGCTCCGGCCAGCTGCTGGCGCTGCGCCTGGTAGCTGGCGATGCGCCGGTGCCAGTCGGCTTCCTCGCGGTCCACGTCGGCCAGGCGGGCCGCCGCTTCGGGCGACAGCGCCGCCGCGCGCATGCGGTAGATCTCGTTGTCGCCCATGCCTTGTTCGCGGGCCTTCGACACATCGTCCTCCAGCTTCAACACCCTGGCCGGCGCGGCGCGTTCCTCGCGCTCCTGCGGCGACAGCTTCGCATCAAGCGCCGCGATGCGCTCCCTGCGCTGCGCATCGCTCAAGCCCTTGTCCGCATTGATCTCCAGCCGCGCCACCGCATCCAGATCGTAGGCATCGCTGGCGCTGAACAGGCCCTCCGTCTCCGCATCGCTGAAGTAGGAACGCCGCAGGCGCTGCATGGCCTCCAGCCGCTGGCGCGCCCCCTTTGCCAGATCACTGGTGGCCGGCAGGGCGCGTTCCACATCGACCAGCGCGCGCTTGTAGGCCAGGTAGGCGTCCAGCAGGCGCTTGGCCTCGGCCGCCGGGGCCGGACCAAGGCGGCGATCCAGTTCGCGGCCGATCTCCACGCGGATCGCCTCCAGCGGCTTCTCGCCCAGCCCCGCCAGGTAGTAGTCGAACAGGTAGGCCAGTTCCGCATTGACGGCCAACTTGTCGCCAGCGGCCTGGCGCACGTCGCCGTCTGGCCGGGTGCCGATCATCGACGGCACAAACGCAAAGTAGTTCGGATCCGCTGCTGGCTTGGGCGGAGGAGGCTCGTTGCGCGGCAGCGCCAGGTACAGGCCGATGCCGACAACAGCGGCCAACGCGCCGAAGCGCAGCAGTTTCGCGTTTGTGCTCATCATCAGATCCTTACAAGCCCAGTCCCTGCAGGCGATTGGCCTGCTGGCGGAAGATGGTCACGGGGCTGGTCTCGAACAGGTTGGTGATGCCCACCATCTGATTGACTTCGTCCAGATGGTTCATCGCGTAGTCGTCGCGGATCACCCGGCCCAGATGGCTGGAGCAGCTGCTGACCAGGCCATCGTTCTTGGCGCCGTTGAAGGCGATCGCCGTCAGGGCCAGCACCGGATCGCTGATGTCCAGCATATTGGTGTAAGGCTGCGCGCCGCTCCACGAGAAGTAGTACACGCCATGGACCTGATACGCGCCTTCGCCGCAGGCCGTCGTCGGCACGCCTTCGGGATGGTTGCTGTTGAAGGCCAGCGTGCCGGCGGTGCTCAGCGAGGTCGCCGCCGCGCGCGCGTTCTGCGGCAAGGTCGGGCTGCCGGACAGGAAGCTGATGAAGCCCGACACCGCGTTGGCCAGCGTGTAGGTCACGTCCGGCACGGCGCCGATCAGCACATCGGCCACCATCGATCCTTTGTTGACGCCACCGACGCTGCTGACCGAAGCCACCAGGTCCGGACGCACCGACGCCACATAGCGCGCGGTGGGGCCGCCGTGGCTATGGCCGATCAGGTTGACCTTGGAGGCGCCGGTCGCCGCCAGGATCTGCTTGACCTGCAAAAGCAGCTGCTCGCCGCGCACCTCGGTGCTGTTGGCGGCCGACACCGAGGTCACGTACACATTGGCGCCGCCGCTGCGCAGCCCCGAGGCGATACCGTAGAAGTAGTCGACCGGGCCGATGTTGTCGAAGCCGAACAGGCCGTGCACCAGCACGATGGGATATTTGGTTTGGGTGTAGCCGCTGGCCCAGGATGGCGCGGGCAGGGCGGCGAGTGCGAGCAGGCAGGCGGCGAGGTAGGTCCAATAGCGTTTAATCATTGAAGTCTCCGGTTATATTTTTGAAGTCCGGGTGCTTCCCCGGTCAACAAAATGTAGCACCGAGCCGATGGCGTTGCAGTCCGCACGCTAGGCCTGGGGAGCCAATCTGACGGGCTGCCGATGCTAGTGGACTATAACGGAAGAAACGATAGTGCCTGCCACGCGGAG
>Ga0308157_10007688_pt1 | contig 12485 bp, 11 predicted proteins | sample PhyBR1_FD_201035 | JGI IMG/M metagenome (GOLD analysis project Ga0308157, IMG submission 201035) | Phyllosphere microbial communities from UC Gill Tract Community Farm, Albany, California, United States - DLSLB.R1 | ecosystem: Host-associated > Plants > Phyllosphere > Unclassified | place: USA...
AGTTCATATGCCAGCACGCCCATGATCTGCTCATCATTTTTCATTAGATGGACCAGCTCATCAGTAATGATGATTTCACCTGACGGCAGGGCAAATGCATTCGGACCTATCTTGCTTTTACGGAACAGGATGCGATAAGTCGGTACATCTCCGCGTGGCGGCTGCAAGTGCTTGAACTGTTCGATCAAGGACTGTTGTCGTGCCTGCGGTAGCTGGCTAGGTGCGAAGATTTGCTTATCGAGGAAATCCAGCATGCCTTTGCCGATCGAGCGTTCAACCTTTTCTGGCAGCATCTTGGCGATACCTTCGGATGCCAGTGGTAGCACGTACAGATAGCTCAGCACCAGCACGACCAGCGTGGCGACCACTGCAGCTAGCGCACCACGCCAGCTTTGCTGCATACGTACGATAAAGGAATCCTGATGGCCGGTGTCAGCCAGCAGCGCATCGAAGGCTGCGGTATCGGTTATCTCCAGGTAGGCTTCATCCGGGAAGGTGACTTTGCGTTTGGTGTTGCGCGCACGTTCGGAGACGCGCAACTCGTCGAGAGGACAGCTGCGCTCCGCATCGCCTGAAATGATTGCCTGCCCGTCCTTTACCGATAGTGTGACGTGATGTGCACGCGAAGTCTTGCCATCAAAGTAAAGGGCGGGGATGCTCATGCCTGATTGCTGCATTTACAGCGACAAATCAAAATCAAGCAGGTCGGCTACGCCTTCGCCGGTCGCGGAAACCTGTTGCTGAGTGGCTGCAATGAAATTCTCCAGACTGCCATCTGGAAGCAAGGACATGCACTCGATGCGGTACTTCACGACCCGTATTTGTGCGAACGGCAGGAACAGTCCCAGCGTGCACATGATGCCGATGATGTTGGTGACAGTAATGAAGGACATGCGCGTCCATTTCATTTCGCTCAGGAAACGATGCTTCTCGAGTTGTGTATGGTTCCAGATCAGGTTTTGGATCAGGGTCGCAAAGATAGGGAAGATCAGGAACATCCAGACATACAGTGCACCGAAGAACAGAAATACGCCTGTAGCGCTTGCTGCAGCGACTGCTTCACGATCCATGTTGTCAGCTGTAATGATGGCAAACAAAGAGCCGCCCAATGTGGCCGAGATGACGATGATACCGGCCAGCCAGATGACGAATACCAGCAGATAAGCCTTGTAAAAACTACCGACCTTGCCGCTGAAGGAAAAGTGACTGGTACCAAAGCGGCTTTCCTGATGCTGGAATTTCTTGATACGTTGGTGCGTGAACGGCGCCAGTATATACAGCGAGAAAAGCGTCAGGATGGGCAGCGCCAGGTACACCCAGTAGATTTGTTTTAGTGCGCCACGGAAACCAAAACGGATGCCGCGGTAACTGGTGTTATACAACTTGAACTGCAGGCTTTTCCAGATCAGCCACGGCGTTGCTGCCATGACCACCGCCAGCATCAGCAAGCTGACACCCAGCGACATCTCGATCGCGATGTTATAGATGATGATAAGCAAGAACGCCATGATGCGTCCTTTAAGGATAGCGATTGGGTTGCCGTGATATTCAAAGCTGGTACCGGCCACGCTAGTGCTGCCGTAGAAGTAGCGGGTGCGACGTACTTTGGCCCAGGCTGAATAGATGCCGAGTGTCAGGATGGAAAACAGCAGGTTGACGATCCAGATGCGGAAGTATTCGCTACCAGTGCCACTAAAGGAAAAGCGTATCGGGGTATCGGATGCATGCGGATTGCTTGCAGGCATTTCGTGGAAGACAGCTGAGTCGGTCATTGATTGCTCCCTGGAGGGTTATTGTTTTTAAGTACGTGTTTTTAGGTACGAATAAGGCTGCGCCTAGGTTACTTGCAGATAAGTAATTGTCAAGCGCAACCCTCCACCGAGTATGCGCGGCAAATATATCTGTTTTGTGACTTGTGATGAGCAACGCTCATGTTGTCGGCGACGAGCGCTCATAAAGAAGATTGCCGGCGCGTTACTTGGCGCATGATTATTCACTTCCTAGTTCAAGAGTAGTCTCCTGCAATGCATGTTGAGCTGCACGCTTCTGTTCGTCCTTGATGCACTTATCAGTTTCCTTGCACTACTTCTTGTTGGTCTAGCGTGTAAATTTTTCTTGCTCGACGGTGTGCTTTGTAAGTCTTACTTGTGTAATTTTATCTGCCTAAAATTTAAGCAAAATATTTTTTATAAAAATGTAACAAATGTGAACTTTCAAAACGAGTGAGACACCAAGCGTTGGTTGTGCAGAGTAGAGAGCATGCTCTCTCTACTCATTGCATTGCCGCCACGCAAAACAGATAAGCCGGGATGCCGTTACGCGCGATGTACTGCCGATGCTGCAAGCGTATTCATTTATTTTTACTACGTCATCGCGACAATTATTTTCAGGAGATTTCATGCTTCGATCCGACACGCTTTTTGGCAAGCGAGACACCAATACGCCAAACCCTCCTATGAGCACAACCAACTCATCGTCATTGTCCAGTTCAAGCACAGGTAACTCCAGTTTTCCCAAGGCATCAACTTCTACTAGCGGTTTGAATACTTCCGGGCAAGCATCGAACCAACACAGCAATGAAGTCGGCAGCAAACTCATCGTCGGCCCTAACATCAAACTCAAAGGCGTAGAGATCACTGATTGCGATACGCTGGTGGTAGAAGGTTTCGTTGAGGCGACCATGGATTCACGCGTGATCCAGATTTCCAAAGACGGCTCTTTCAAAGGTTCGGCAGGTATCGATATCGCTGAAATCCACGGCACTTTTGATGGCGAGCTGACAGTGCGTCAGAAGCTGGTGATTTACGCATCCGGCAAAGTCTCTGGAAAAATTCGTTACGGCAATGTCGTCATCGAAGAAGGCGGCCAGCTGGCAGGTGACGTACAGGTCGGTGGTGCAGCGGCACAGTCGAAAGGTTTGTCGGTCGCGAAAAGCGTCTAATATCCCGCCTAGTATTCCTTAAGGGAAAAACTGTCCCTCGCAATGGCTTTTGGCTATTCCGAGGGACTTTTTGCGTCTGCTTATATCCGGTATATGCAGGAGATTGCTCCAGATTAATAAAGCCATGCGACAATAAAGCTCGCCGCTTGAATCCAAGCGCACTTTATTCAGGTATCCATCATGCATCCGGAATACATACTCAATCTCTCCTGTATTGATCAGCGTGGCATCGTACAACGCGTATCCGGGTTCCTGGCCGAGCATGGGTGCAACATCATAGAATCGGCACAGTTTGGTGACGCGCAGTCGCAGCTTTTCTTCATGCGGGTTTACTTCGCCGCAGAGGATACCGCTATCAGTGATGCGGTTTTGCGTGCCAACTTCTCGGCTATGGCTGAGACGATGCAAATGACCTGGCAATTGCATGACGCGCAGAAAAAGCCACGCGTGATGCTCATGGTTTCGAAAATAGGTCATTGCCTTAACGATTTGCTGTTTCGTTATAAGAGTGGATTGTTGCAGGTCGAAATCCCTGCCATTGTTTCTAACCATACTGATTTTTATCAGTTGGCCGCAAGCTATAACATTCCCTTCCATCACTTACCGTTGGCGCAAGGCGCGTCGGAACAAGCGAAGCGTGCGCAAGAACAGCGTGTGCTGGAAATCATACAAAGTGCAGAGATCGACCTGGTTGTCCTGGCCCGGTATATGCAAATCCTGTCGCCTGAAATGTGCACTGCGTTACAGGGACGGGCGATCAATATTCACCATTCTTTCCTCCCCAGCTTCAAGGGTGCCAAGCCCTATTATCAAGCGCATGAGCGCGGTGTGAAGCTGATAGGTGCGACCGCGCATTTTGTGACAGGTGACCTGGATGAGGGGCCTATCATCGAGCAGGATGTGGAGCGGGTTGATCATGCGATGAACCCGGCGACGCTGACTGCCATCGGGCGTGATGTGGAGTGCGTGGTGTTGGCTCGGGCGGTCAAGTACTTTACCGAACACCGGATATTGCTGAATGGGCATAAGACGGTGGTGTTTAAGTAATTGTTTTCCCCGAAAGGCATGAGGGCATGAGGAAAATCATATTTTTGAGCGTATTGGCGTTTGCTTTTTGTACCTCCTCCTGGGCAATCTCAAAGTTGCCGCCAGAGATACCAATCAAGGCTTCTGGCGAAAAAATCGTTTTTTCTTTTAAAGCGTTTTTGGATGAAACCAATGATGGCGCAATAAAGGAAATAGTCGTATGCCGAAGATTGGGAAGTCGATGCATAGAGAGGGTATGGGACGTTCAGTTTCCGCAGGGTTTCACGGAGCAGGAAATGACGATGTTCCAAACCTATCCGCAGGCAGTCCAACGTGAACAGAATCCATCCGCGCTGTATGCGGGCGGCAGCTATACACTCTTCGTGTACTTTCACGAACGAGGGAAGAGGAAGATGCAGACGGTAAGCAGCACGATAGTGGGGTTTTGCTTGCTGCAGGATGCCTCCAAGCTTCAGATCCAGTCTCCTCGTGAATGTGCTGAGCGGCGGGTCAGGGAGGATGATGGGTTGGAGAAGTCGTCTAGTCGTTAGTGTTGCGTTTAAGTAGGTTGTTGGTTTGTTTGGTTTGCGTGTTGCTGATGCTGTTCTTTCTTCGTGGAGAAGTGCGTTGCCCGGGGTAGCCGGGCGGCTACTCACTTTCTTTGCTTCGCCAAAGAAAGTAAGCAAAGAAAGGCGACCACGGCGCCGCTGCCCCTTCGGGGTCCCCGTTTGTGCGGGACAAAAAATGGGAAGTGGGCGAAACTCGCTACGCTCAGACACACCCACTTCTTTTTCCATTTTCTGCCCCGCACAAACGGCATCTGCACAGTGGAACACCGAGCACAGCCTCTTTGGAGTGAGGCATATAAGTCTCTTCAACAAGGCTGTTGCTTTTGACGTTCCGCATCTGGCGTTGCCAAGGCAAGTGATGGTCAGCCGGGTCCAACGGCGCAAACATGTTTGAGGTGAAGCAGGGAATTCACGGAACATTGTTCCGTGCCTGCGTAACGGCATCCGCTTGCAAGCGGATGTGCGCCCTGCAAGGGAAGCTTTAGCGTAGCGAGTTGGTTTGCGACACCGGCTGGCTATCGCTTGACTTGGGTGACACACTTTAGTGTGCAACGACTCTTGCGGTCGACGGCTTACTTTTCTTGGCGAAGCAAGAAAAGTGAGTAGCCGCCGGGCTACCCCCGGCAACGTACTCCGCCACGGAGAAAAACAGTATCAGCAACATCAACACGTAGACCAAACAAGCAATAAAAAAGCCGCTCAATAATGAGCGGCTTTTTACAAAATCCCCGACGCTTACTTCAATACGCGTTTCAGGAAGTTAGAAATATCATCCAACTGCGGTCCGCAAACCGAGTGCGGCATGTTGTACTCATGCCATTCAACGTCATATCCCAGTGCCTGCAACAGGCTCAGCGAACGCTGCGCACGTGTAATAGGAATGACCTGGTCACCACGGCCATGGCCGTAGTAGATCGGGATGTCTTTGTTTGCGGCACTGGCTTCTGCTTCGACCGTCGAGTCGATTGGTACATAACCGGACAGGCACAGCAGGCCGCCGAGGCGTTCCGGATAGCGCAGGCCGACCTGGAAGGTCATAGCGCAACCTTGCGAGAAGCCGGCGATGAGAATTTTGTTGGCAGCAATGCCGCGTGCTTTTTCGCGTTCGATCAATTCATTGATAGAAACTTGCGATGCGCGCAAACCAGCTTCATCTTCTTCACGGCCGAACTCAGTGACGACGACGTCGTACCAGGCTGGCATTTCGCGGAAACCATTCACTGTGACCGGGATTTCCGGTGCATGCGGGAATACGAAGCGGATGCCTGGAAGGCCGCTCAGGTCGAGTTCTCTGACGATAGGAACAAAGTCGTTGCCGTCGGCGCCTAGGCCATGCATCCAGATGATGGAAACGGTAGGGTTGGGTGCTGTTTCAAGTTCGACGGCTTCTAAAGTCATGATGATCGTGAGTAAAAATTACAGGAGGTTTAAAAATTATTTGGCTGGACGGATAGCGTGTTTTGGACGCCAGGCTTTGCAGACAGCTTCGTTGGTTTCGATATACGGGCCACCCATCAGGTCGATGCAATAAGGTACCGCAGCGAAGATGCCGCCGACGATTTGCTTGCCGTCAGCATCTTTCAAACCTTCCAGGGTTTCCTTGATCGATTTGGGCTGGCCTGGCAGGTTCATGATGAGTGCTGCGTGCTCGGCAGTTTCACGGATCACGGTGACCTGACGTGACAGGATTGCGGTTGGTACGAAGTGCAGGCTGATCTGGCGCATTTGTTCGCCGAAGCCGGGCATTTCCTTGGTGCCGACAGCGATGGTCGCTTCCGGTGTGACGTCGCGTCGGGCCGGGCCGGTACCTCCGGTCGTGATGACCAGGTCGCAGCGTTCGATATCGACCAGTTCGATTAGCGCTTTTTCAATCGCCGATTGTTCGTCCGGGATCAAGCGGGTTTCCACTTTCCATGCACTGGTCAGCGCCGAGGTGAACCAGGCTTGCAGTGCAGGTATGCCTTCATCCTGATATACACCGCTGGAGGCGCGGTCAGAAACGGATACCAGGCCAATCTTCAATTCATCCGGGTTAGTCTTCTTCGACATCGTCTTCTTCGTCCGTAGTAGATGGGGCAGCGGTTGCCGCCTGCAGTTGCTTGAGGATCTGGAAAATTTCGCGATAGGCTTTAGGCGGTTTGTTCTCTGCCTGCTCCTTGCGCGCGTTGCGAATCAGTGTGCGCAGCTGCTGGGCATCCAGTTCCGGGTTGTCTTCCAGTAACTGAGTCAGCGCCTTGTCGTCTGTCAACAATTTGTCGCGTTTGCGTTCGATGGCGTGGAGAGCGGCGGTTTCCGATTTGGATGCGCCTTTCCAGCTATCCAGCATTTTTTGGATAGCGGCGATTTCGTCTGGCTCCAGGGAGCGCATTTTTTTACCGACATACTGTGCCTGGCGACGGCGACCTTCGTGGTCTTTGATGAGCTGGCATTCGAGGATGGCGTCACGCACGTCTTCCGGCATAGGCACACGTTTGACGCGGTCGCGCGGTTCGGCGATCAGCTCTTCACCAAGCTTTTGCAAGGCCGTCATCTGGCGTTTTAACTCGGATTTTGATGGGCGTTCGTATTCCTGTTCGAATTCACTCGACTGGAATCCGCAGGAGCCTCGGTTGGGATTTGGCATGATCTGATTTGATAAGGCTGGCAGCCATTCTGTAAACGACTGCTATGATAACTGTTTTATAGGTATTTCCGAAGAAAACGACCCCCTCATGAGCGAATCAGTGTTTATACATAGTCAAGATCAATTGAAGCAATTGGCGCAGGATGTACTGCGTTATGCGAAGGAAAAGGGCGCCTCCGATGCGGCGGTAGAGATCAGTGAGGGTAGCGGTTTATCGGTTTCGGTACGCAAGGGCGGCGTCGAGACGATAGAGCAGAATAAAGACAAGGGCATGGGCGTCACCGTCTATCTGGGCGGCGAGGGTCATGTGCGCCGTGGCAATGCCAGTACTTCCGACTTTTCCCAGCAGGCGCTGAAGGATACGGTAGAGGCGGCCTATAACATCGCCCGTTTCACTGCAGAGGACGATTGCGCCGGTTTGCCGGATGCCGACATGCTGGAGCGTAATCCGCTGGATTTGCAACTGTGCTATCCGTGGCTGATTTCCAGCGAAGAAGCCGTCGAGCTGGCCAAGCGAGGTGAAGCGGCTGCATTTGCCGTTGATAAGCGCATCACGAATAGCGAGGGTGCCAGCGTCTACGCGCAGCAATCGCATTTTGTTTCCGCCAACTCGCGTGGTTTCATCGGTGGCTATCCTTATTCGCGCCATACGATTTCAGTCGCACCTATCGCCGGTAAGGGCAACAATATGCAGCGCGACGACTGGTATTCGTCGATGCGTGACCCGAAGAAACTGGCCAAGCCGGAAGCGGTCGGTCAGTACGCGGCGCAACGTGCGCTGGCGCGCCTGAATGCACGCAAGCTGGACACACGTAAATGTCCGGTCCTGTTTGAGGCGCCGCTGGCAGCTGGTTTGCTGGGTGCGTTCGTGCAGGCCGTCTCCGGCGGTGCCTTGTATCGTAAATCGACGTTCCTGCTGGATTCCCTCGGTAAAGCCGCTTTTGCACCACATGTACAGATCGTCGAGGATCCGCACGTGATTGGCGCGGTCGGTTCATCCCCGTTTGATGAAGAAGGTGTGAAGACCAGCCGTCGTGATGTCGTCAAGGACGGTATCGTGCAGGGCTATTTCCTCTCGACTTATTCGGCACGCAAGCTTGGCATGCAAACGACGGGTAATGCAGGTGGTTCGCATAATCTGTCGATGACATCGACATTGACCAAATCCACCGATGATTTTAAGGCGATGCTGAAGAAACTCGATACCGGTTTGCTGGTTACCGAATTGATGGGCCAGGGCGTCAATTATGTGACCGGCGATTACTCGCGTGGCGCTTCGGGTTTCTGGGTCGAGAAGGGCGTTATCCAGTACCCGGTGGAAGAGATTACGATCGCTGGCAACATGAAGGATATCTTCATGCAGGTGGTGGCAATCGGTGCCGATACCTTGGTGCGCGGAACCAAGCAAACCGGATCGGTCTTGATTGAAAATATGGTGGTTGCTGGTGGTTAATGCGCCGTTTTCGGTGTATGGTTATACCAGTTGTTTATCTCGTAAAGCATGAAGATTTTTACTACTTCGGGCAACTTACGTCACCCTTACAACTAATAATTTTGATGAGGTTTAACGGCTGATTTTATCGGCCGGAAAATTTCAAGCAACTGTTGTCGTTAACCACTTCAGGAGACAAAATGGAACGTCGTTCATTCCTTAAAAAAGCAGCAGTCGGTGCTACCGCAGGTGCGGTCGCTGTGCCGTCTTTTGCGCAAACCAACCCGACGATCAACTGGCGTCTGGCATCCAGCTTCCCTAAATCGCTCGACACGATTTACGGCGCAGCTGACGTGTTCACAAAACGCGTTTCGCAATTGACCGATGGTAAATTCAACATCCGTCCTTTCGCAGGCGGTGAGATCGTACCAGCGTTGCAAGTCATGGACGCAGTACAAGCTGGTACAGTTGAAATCGGTCACTCGGCTTCGTACTACTACTTCGGTAAAGATCCTACATTCGCATTCGATGCAGTTGTTCCATTCGGCCTGACATCGCGTCAGCAAACCGCATGGTTCGATCAGGGCGGTGGTCGTCAATTGACCCGTGAGTTCTTCAAAGACTACGGCATCGTCAACTTCCTGGGTGGTAACACAGGTACCCAAATGGGTGGCTGGTTCCGCAAAGAAATCAAAGAAGTAAAAGACCTGCAAGGCTTGAAAATGCGTATCGGTGGTTTCGCCGGTCGTGTGATGCAACGCCTCGGCCTGGTGCCACAACAGATCGCTGGTGGCGATATCTACCCAGCGCTGGAAAAAGGCACCATCGATGCAGCAGAATGGATCGGTCCTTACGACGATGAGAAACTCGGCTTCAACAAAGTCGCACCGTTCTACTACACACCAGGCTGGTGGGAACCAAGTCTGCAACTGTCGTTCTACATCGGCATCAAGGAATGGGAAAAACTGCCTAAGGCCTACCAAGCTGCTGTAGAAGCTGCTTCCTACGAAGCGCACGTTGTGATGCAAGCGGAATACGATGCACGTAATCCAGCCGCATTGGCACGTCTGCTCAAGAACGGTGTCAAGCTGCGTCAATTCTCCAAACCGATCATGGAAGCTTGCTACAAAGCTGCCGTTGAAACGATGGATGAAGAAGCATCGAAAAACGCCAAGTTCAAGAAGATCTACGAACCATGGAAACGCTTCCGCCAAGACCAGAACCAATGGTTCTCGGTTGCTGAAGTGCCTATCCAGAACTTCATGATCGGCCGTAAGTAATCCTTACCGCTTTGTCTAAACCCGCAGCCTGTGCTGCGGGTTTTTTTACGCCCGTTTGAATCGCAACAGCCTTCGTGCTGAGCGGCTGCAGGTCGTCTGCCAGCCCTCGTTGTTAGCCCCGTCAATAGTTGGTATACGGTCTGCTGTGCGCTGAGGTCAGGCGCGCTGCATGTCCAAGGGTAGAGCGTAGGTTTGCCATAGGTAAAAAAAATCCCGCACGGTGGGGTGCGGGATAGTCGGAGTGATCCGTTTTTACTTCTTGGCTGGTTCCTCAGTCGAGAAGTTCAGTTGTGGTGCTTCATCTTCACTGCTGGCAGGCTTGTCGCTGCTGCTATCGGTAGAGGATTCGTCGCTACCGTAGCTCATCGGATTGCTACCGTATTCAACTCCGCCACCCATATCGATCTTCAACTCGATTTTTTCATGCATATCGGTTTTGGAATCGACTGAAATCAGTTTCGGGAAGGCGATGATCAGCGTCACCATGATGACTTGGATCAGCACGAACGGTACCGAACCCCAGTAAATATCCGAGGTCTTGACCTCTTTGGGGGCGACCGACCTTAAGTAGAACAAGGCGAACCCGAACGGCGGATGCATAAACGAGGTTTGCATATTCACGCTCAGCAGTACGCCGAACCAGATCAGGTCGATACCCATTTTTTCAGCAACCGGGCCCACCAGCGGTACCAGGATGAACGCCAGCTCGAAGAAGTCGAGGAAGAAGGCGAGGCCGAAGAACAGGATGTTAACCACGATCAGGAAGCCTGCGGTGCCACCTGGCAGCGAGGTCAGCAGATGCTCAACCCACAAGTCACCGTTGACACCACGGAAGATCAGGCCGAATACGCTGGAACCGATCAGGATGAACATCACGAAGCAGGACAGGCGTGAAGTCGAATTCATGGCCTGCTTCAATAAGCTCCATGACAGTCGACGGTTCATCAATGCCAGCAGGATCGCACCGAAAGCACCCATACCACCGCCTTCAGTCGGGGTAGCAATGCCGACGAAGATGGTGCCGAGTACGAGGAAAATCAGTGCAAGTGGAGGAACCAGCACGAACACAACCTGTTCAGCGATCTTGGACAGCATGCCTAACTTCATCTTGCGATTAATGTAGGCAATCAAAAATGCGCCTGCGATACTGATAGTCGCTGCATAAATGATGCTTTCATCAGCGTGCAGTTTTGGATTGCTGGCCAAGAGCATTTTTTCAATTGCGAAGCAGGCGGCAACGGTTCCGATGATCAAAAGGAACAAGGAAATGACGCCGCTGGAGCCGTCAGGCTGGCGGAGATTGCGTGCTTCCGCCGGTAAGGCAGGAACCCATTTTGGTTTCAGCAACGAGATGATCAAGATATAGCCCGCGTACATGCCTGTCAGCATCAGGCCCGGCAAGAACGCTGCCTGGTACATATCACCAACCGAACGGCCTAATTGGTCGGCCATAACGATCAGCACCAGCGATGGTGGAATGATCTGGGCGAGGGTGCCGGAAGCGGCAATCACACCTGTGGCAATCTTTTTGTCATAGCCATAGCGCAGCATGACAGGCAGCGAAATCAAGCCCATCGAGATTACGGATGCAGCGACCACACCGGTGGTTGCCGCCAGCAGCGCGCCGACGAAAATAACCGCATAAGCCACGCCACCACGCAACGGGCCAAACAATTGGCCGATGGTATCGAGCAAGTCTTCCGCCATCCCTGAACGTTCCAGGATCAGGCCCATGAAGGTAAAGAAGGGGATCGCCAGCAAGGTGTCGTTTGCCATGATGCCGAAAATACGATTCGGCAGGGCTTGCAACAGTTCCGGTTTGAGCAGACCCAGTTCGATCCCCATCAGGCCAAAGAACAAACCGTTCGCGGCGAGTGAGAAAGCAACCGGGAAACCTGATAGCAGGAATACCACCAGTGCGCCGAACATGATCGGCGCCATATTCGCAATGAGAAATTCAGTCATGTTTGTTCCTGGCGATCAGTTAATTTTGTTTGCAGCTTTGATCGCCGCAATTTCTTCTTCAGGAGTGGCTGCTTGTTTTTCAAAGGCGCTGGCAGGGACCAGACCTTTCAAGTAACCGATCCGCTTGATGATTTCCGATACGCCTTGCAGGATCAGAAATGTGAATCCGACCGGGATCAGGAGCTTGGCAGGCCATACGATAAGGCCGCCTGCGTTGCTGGATACTTCCTGGTTCTCTATCGAAATCCAGGCATAAGGTACCGAGTAGTACAGGATCAACAATGTCGCTGGCATCAGGAACAGCAGGAAGCCGAGCAGATCGATCCAGACTTGTGTGCGTTTGGAAAAACGGCCGACGATGACGTCAATGCGAACGTGTTCGTTTCGGCGCAGAGTGTACGAGGTTGCAAGCAGGAAGATGGCAGCAAATAAATACCACTGGATTTCAAGCCAGCCATTGGAACTGATATTGAAGAGATAACGAACTACCGCATTACCGGTACAGATAATGACGGCCAGCAATAGAGCCCAGCTGATGGCCTGGCCTATTTTCTCATTGAGAGCATCAATGAATCGCGATAGCGATAGCAAAAAAGACATTGTTTTTGTCTCCAGATTGATTTTGAATGAAGCACGTACGCATGCCCCT